>ERZ795053.6321-NODE-6321-length-11828-cov-17.046972_pt1 | contig 11828 bp, 6 predicted proteins | sample MGYA00375137_ERZ795053 | MGnify/ENA primary metagenome ERZ795053 (study PRJEB30182, sample SAMN05720284) | activated sludge metagenome | isolation source: Anaerobic digester | place: Hong Kong | collected 2014-12-17 ... | reverse complement strand
CAGACGATCTCCAACCGCTCCCTCGCCCGCGTCAACGCCACGTAGAACAGGCGCCGCTCGGCTTCCAGTCCGCCCGTCTTGAGCGATGCCGCATGCGGAGCCAGCCCCTCGTCCACGCCGTAGAGGATCACCCGCGGCCACTCACGTCCCTTGGCGCCGTGGATCGTGGCCAGATCGAGGCCTTCCAGCGGAACTCCTCCCCGCTCGCAGGCGGCGCGGACCTCCTGCAGCAGGCGGTCCGTCCGGGCCAGCACCGCGGTGGTTCCGGGTTCGGAGCCCTTCAGGGCCCGGGCGGTCCAACGTGCTCCTGCGGACCGGTCGCACGTGCTGAACGCCGTGATGCTGCCGCGGTCCGCCGATCCCGCGAGCAGCGGTTTCCTGAATCGGACCCTGTTGTGCTGCACCAGCCTGCGCGAAGCCTGGGTGATCCGGCGGCCGCACCTGTAGTTGCGCTGCAGAGCGTGACGCTCCAGGCCCGGATAGACCTGATCCAGCTCGATGATCCGCTCGACGGCGGCGCGTCGCCAGGCGTAGATGCACTGATCCTCGTCGCCCACGCAGAACAGCGAGTCCTGGGGCGCCGCCAGGATGCCGACCAGCAGGGCCTGGGCCGGCTCGATGTCCTGATACTCATCGACCAGGACCCGCTGGAAGCGGGCCTGCCAACGGCGGCGCACGTTGGCGTCGTCCTGCAGCAGCCGCACGCTGCGGGCGATGAGATCGTCGAAGTCCAGCTGATCCCGACGGCGCAGCTCGTCCTCGTAGGCCGTGTAGAGGGGATGACCCGCCTGTTCGGGCGGGACCATGTCGGCAAGCTTGAAGCCGCTGATGAGGTTGCGGGCCTGCGCGCAGCTCAAGCTCGCGGCGGGAGCGTCCGCGGCCGGCGTGATCCGGTCCAGGAGCGTCTGCAGGACAGGCTCCGGAAGCTCGCCCAGGGTGCTCCGCAACCGCCCTTCCCGGGCCAGGATCTCCCGGCCCATGCCGTGGAAGCTGCGCACCACGACCCCGGACAGCCCGGCCTTCTCCAGACGCTCGGCCATCTCCAGCTTGGCGTTGCGGTTGAACGACATGCAGAGGATCGACTCGGGCGGAGCGCCGCGGTCCCGCAGCTCCAGCACGCGGCGGACCAGCACCGTGGTCTTGCCGCTCCCGGCCGGAGCGATGATCTGCACCACCCCGTCGCCGGCGCGGACGGCGGCCATCTGCTGCCGGTCCAGACGTTCACGGTCGTCGCCGACGTCGCCGGAACGCGACAGGCGGGACAACCAGCGACGCCAGCGGGGGACGGATTCGGGGACCTCCACAGACGTCGGGCTCCGGCCCAGGCGCAGCAGGTGCAGCAGCCGCTCCCCGGACCAGTCGTAGCCCCAGAACGGCTCCGCGGGAGCCACGCCGGCGGCGAGCCGCTGTTCGCCGATGTCAGCGCCGATCAGCAGCGTGCACCCGAACCGGAAGGCCGGTTCCACGATGTACGCGTAGAGATGGTGGATGTCGGAGTCCCGATCCAGCCGCACCCCGAGGACCGCGACCCGAGGGTGCCGGCGGAACTCGTCGAGGATGCCGTCGGCGGGATTCCGCAGGCCGGAGCGCCGGGCGCCCGTGGACCGGCAGCGGAGGATCCGCTTCCGGAGCCGGTCATGGCGCAGCACGCGGTAGCCTTCGGCACGCAGGCGTCGCGCGGACGGTGGGCCGTCCGTCCAGATGATCTGAAGTGTCCGTAGGGTCATCCCCGGCGTGAAGCAAGAGGTACGCCGGGATGGTGGCGGCTCGCCGGTCGGGGCGGCGGACCCCGGCCGTCAGTTGACCCGCCGGTTCTCCACGATCTCCAGCCGTTCCAGGCCGTGGCTCTCGATCTCGTTGTCGTACATGGCCAGGTACGGGCCCTCGCGCTTGGCCAGCTCCACGGGGTCCAGGTCCATGTAGGCCTTCTCCCCCAGCTTGCGGATCAGGTCGCGCTCGGTGAGGCGGCGCACCAGCCAATCCCAGAAGACCTCGTCCTCGTAGCGGTCCACGTAGGCCATGCCCAGGCTCTTGAGCTCGAACTCGCGGCTGAAGCGGCGCATCTCCAGGACGGGATCGTCCTCCACCAGGGTCTCGCAGCCGGCCTCCTCGGCCAGGGCCAGCACCTTCTGCTGGAGGGCGCGGAAATCCTCGGTGTCGGCCTCGGGGTCCTCGCCGCCGGCGTGGAGGATCCAGTCGGCGATCTGGAGGCTGGTGAGCAGGGCCAGGTAGTCTTCGCGGGTCAGGTCGATCTTCATGCGTCGTGCGCTCCGGCAAGGGGTCCTGGTCGGCGAAGGCACAGTCTAAGCCGGGGATGGCGGCGGGACAATCGGCGATCTCGGGCTCAGCGGGCCTCCGCGGGCCGGCCGCCGCGCCGCAGCAGGCGGCGCGGCAGGGCGGCCAGGGCGCCGAAGAAGTCCTCGGCCAGGGTGGCCGTGGTGGGCAGCAGCACCGAGGTCAGGAACGCGCTGACCGACAGCCCGCCCATGATCACCAGGGCCATGGAATAGTAGTAGACGCCGCCCAGGGAGGGCTTCTGCACCACGATGGGCACCAGGCCGATCAGCGTGGTCAGGGCCGTCATGAGGATGGGGCGCAGGCGCTCGCGGCCGCCGCGCAGCATGGCCTCGTGCCGGGGCATGCCGGCGCGTCGGTACTGGTTGATGTGCTCCAGCATGACGATGCCGTTGTTCACCACGATGCCGATCAGCAGCAGCAGGCCGATGGCCGCCGGCTGGTCGAAGCTGGTGCCGGTGAGGTGCAGCGTCCAGGCGGCGCCGGCCAGGGCGAAGGGCAGGGACACCATGAGGGCCAGGGCCTGCCGGACCGACTCGAAGAGCCCCGCCATGACCGCGAAGATCAGCAGCAGCGCCAGCAGCAGGTTGGTGAGGAACTCCTTGGACTGCTCCTGACGCCGCTCCTGCCACTGGCCGAAGGTCCAGGAGTAGCCGTACGGGAAGGTCATGCCGGTCAGGGCCTCCCGCACCTGGGGCAGGTAGTGCTCCGAGGTCCCCTCCTCGTAGCGGGCGGAGACCCAGATGCTGGTGAGGCGGTTGTCGCGCTGGATGACCTCGCGCCCGGGTCGCTGGACCAGGTCGGCCACCGCGGCCAACGGTACGCGCTCGCCCGCGGGGGTGTGCAGGGGCAGGTTGCCCAGCTGCTCCACCGTCTCCTGCTCCTGCTCGTCCAGCGTGAGGCGCATCTCGCGCTCGCCGTCCGGGGTGCGGAAGCGCTGGAGGCGGCGGCCGCGATAGGTCAGGCCCACCACCTGGGCGAGCTGGTCGGGGGACACGTCGTAGGCGGCGGCGAGGTCGCGGTCGGGCTCGATGTGGAGCTCCTGCTGGGCCTCCTGCTGCCGCGTCTCCACCTGGGTCAGGCCCGGGATGGCGCTCACGCGGGCGATGGCCTCCTCGGCCAGGCCGAAGAGCGTCTCCGTGTCGTCGCCCACGAGCTGGAAGGCCACGCGGTTGCCGCCCCGGTGCATGCGCCAGCCCTGCCCGGTCTCCTGCACGCTGAGCTGCACGCCCGCGATCTCCGGCAGCAGATCCGGCAGCCGCCTGCGCACCAGGGCGATGTTCTCCTCGTTGGCCTCACCCTCCTCCAGGTAGATGCGCGTGAGGGAGAAGCTGTCGTTCCAGAAGCTGTAGATGGAGCGGGCCAGCAGCTCCTCGCGGTGGGGCTCCAGCGCGTGCTCCACCTGGGTGATGATCTCCTGCTTGCGCTCCAGGCTCAGCTCCTCGCTGTACTCGTAGCGCACCTGCACGAAGAGCTCGGACTCGCTGGTGTCGAAGTTCATGTCCAGGCTGCGGAACGGCTGCACCGCCGAGGCCACCACGGCCAGGCCGATGACCGGCGCCAGCCAGCGCCGCCGCAGCACCAGCTCCAGCACGCGGGCGTAGGCGTTCTCCAACGCCTCCATGACGCGCCCCTTGGGCCGCGGAGCGGCGTGGATGTAGCGCGACGTCGCCAGGGGGATGAGGGTCTGGCTGATGAACAGCGACGCCAGCAGCGTGAAGCAGACGGTGAGCCCCAGCTCCTTCAGGTAGATGTTCATCTCGCTGGGCTTGTTGAAGATCAGCGGCAGGAACACGATGACCGAGGTGAGGGTGGCGGCGGTCACGGCCACCGAGACCTCCCCCGCGCCGCGGCGGGCGGCGGTCTTGCGGTCCGCCCCGTTCTCGCGGTGACGGAAGATGTTCTCCATGACCACCACGGCGTTGTCCACCAGCATGCCGATGCCCACGATCAGACCCAGCAGCGTCAGCGTGTTGAGGGTCTTGCCCTGGCTCCAGATGATGCCGCAGGTCACGATGAGAGAGAACGGGATGCAGAGCACCGCCACGACGGTGGTGGAGAGCCGGCGCAGGAAGACGAAGAGCACGACGCTGGCGAGGATGGTGCCGAAGACCCCGGTGAAGGCCAGGTCGCGCAGGGTCTTCTCGATCTCCTGGCCCTGGCTGAACCAGACCAGGAAGTTCACGCCCTCCAGCTCCGGGTCGCTGTTCATGGCGGCGACGGCCGCATCCAGCTCGCGGCAGACCTCCACCGTGTTGGCCTTGGACTCCTGGGAAACGGTCACCCCCACGGCGAAGTCCCCGTCCAGGTGGCGGCCGTACTCCAGGGGCGGCTCGCGGTAGACCACGTCGGCCACGTCGGCCAGGCGCAGGCCGTCCTCGCGCAGGGGCAGGGAGCGGATGCGCTCCACGCTGTCCAGGGTGCCGACGGTGCGCAGGGTGTAGCGGTGGTCGCCGCTGACGATGCGGCCCAGGGACATGTCGAAGTTGCCGGCGCGCAGCACGCGGCTCACGTCGCGCACGTCGATGCCGTGGCGCACCAGGTCCTCGTTGCGCAGGTTGATGCGCACCTCGCGGGGATTCACGCCGTCCAGCCTCACCTGCGCCACGCCGGGCACGCGCTCCAGGGGACGGATGATCTTGCGCTCGAGCAGGTCGTAGCTCTCCGAGAGGTCGCGCGGGGAGCTGAGGCGTCCCTCCAGGATGGGCGAGTCGGCGTCGCGGGAGTCCCAGTTGGGGCTCACCTGGATGTCGCCCATGTCCTCGGGCAGGTCGTCGCGGATGCGGTCCAGGCGCTCCCAGACCTCCACGCGCGCCAGGTGCATGTCCACGTCCCAATCGAACCCGATGCGGATGCGGCCGCCGTCGCTGCCGCAGCGCGACCACATGCTCTGCAGGCCCTTGAGTCCGCCCAGGGCGTCCTCCACAGGGCGCACCACCATCTGCTCCACCTGCTCCGGCGAGGCGTTCTCGTACGGGAGCTGCACGAAGAGCTCCGGCTCCACCACGTCGGGCATGAAGGCCAGGGGCAGGCGCGTGATGGCCACGGCGCCCAGCACCACCACGCTGAGGATGATCATCAGCGTGGTCACGGGACGGCGGATGGCGAGTTCGGGCAGGGTCACGCCGGATCCTCCTCCTCGGCGGCGATGCGCGAGGGCACCACCTTGTAGGCCGCCGGGATGACCACCAGGGTCAGCAGCGTGCTCAGCAGCAGGCCGCCGGCCACGGTCACGGCCAGGGGCGCGCGCAGCTCCGCGCCCTCGCCCCAGCTCATGGCCATGGGCAGCAGGCCCAGGATGGTGGTCAGGGTGGTCATGAGGATGGGCCGCAGGCGCACGTGGCCGGCGCGCAGCAGGGCCTCCTCCTTGCCCACGCCGGCGCGGCGCAGGCGGTTCACCGTGTCGATCAGCACGATGGCGTTGTTCACCACGATGCCCACCAGCATGACCGTGCCGATCAGCACGATGACGGACACCTCGGTGCCGGTCAGCAGCAGGGCCCCCACCACGCCCACCAGGGCCAGGGGCACCGTGAACAGCACCAGCAGGGGATGCAGGAAGGACTCGAAGGTGGCCGCCATCACCAGGTAGACCAGGAACACGGCCAGGGCGATGGCGAACTGCAGGCTGGCGAAGCTCTGCTCCATCTCCCGGTTCTGGCCGCCGATCTCGGCCGTCACGCCCGGCGGCGGCGTCATGGACGCGAGGGCGGCGGTCACGTCGTCCACCGCGGCGCCCAGGCTGCGGCCCTCCAGGTTGGCCGTGACCACGGCGGCGCGCTGCTGCTGCAGACGGTGGATCTCCGCGGGCCCGCGGGCCTCCGTCACGTCCGCCACGGACATCAGGCGCAGCTCGCCCTGGCCGTCCGGCGAGCCGGGCAGCACCAGGTTGCGCACGTCGGCCACCGAGGCGCGGTCCGCCTCGCGGTTGCGGATACGGATGTCGATCTGGCGGTCCTGCTCCTTGAAGCGCGTGGGCACCACGCCCAGCACGCGGTTCTTCAGGGTCTCCGAGAGCACGCCCATGTCCAGGCCCAGGGCCGCCAGGCGCTCGCGGTCGAAGACCACCTGCAGCTCCGGGTTGCCCGCCTCCAGGCTGGAGCGCACGTCCACCAGCCCCGGCACCGCCTGCAGGCGCGACGCCACCTCAAGGGAGTAGGAGCGCAGGTCGTCCAGATCCTCCCCGAAGAGCACCACCTCCACCGGCGTCTTGAGGCTGAAGTAGCTGGGGCGGCCCACGCGCACCTCCAGGTCCGGCAGCTCCACGAAGCGGGCGCGCAGGCGCTCGGCCACGGCCTCCTCCAGGACCTCGTCGCCGCGGTCCTTCAGCACCACGTTCATCTGCCCCAGGTTCTCGCCTTCGGAGTTCAGCGCGAGGCCGCCGGTGACCTGGCGGCTGCCGATGGTGGCATAGGTTCGGTCCACGGCCGGATCCGCCGCGGCGGCCTGCTCCATGACCGCCACGGTGCGGTCCGTGGCCGCCAGCGAGGCGCCCTCGGGCAGGGTGACCTCGTAGAAGAACTCGCCCTGGGTCATGGACGGGATGAGCTCGGTGCCCAGCCCCCGGACCCCGAGCAGGGCCAGGCCGAAGGTCCCGAAGCCCAGGACCAGCGCCAGCCACGGGCGCCGCAGGGCGCCGCCCAGCAGTCGGTCGTAGGCCCGCGTGACCCAGCCCAGGTCCGCGATCTCGTGGGCGCCGTCGTCGGCCATGGGCAGGGGCTTCTCATGACGGCCGGTCAGGGGCGCCCCCGCGGCGCTGAGCATGGGGATGAGCGTGACGGCCACCACCAGCGAGGCCAGAAGGCTGAAGGTCACCGTCAGGGCCTGGTCGCGGAAGAGCTGCCCCGCCACGCCCTCCACGAAGACGATGGGCAGGAACACCGCCACGGTGGTCAGCGTGGACGCGGCCACGGCGGCGCCCACCTCGCTGGTGCCGTCCACCGCGGCGCGGTAGAGCGACGCGCCCCGGCGCCGGCGGCGGTCGATGGACTCCAGCACCACGATGGAGCTGTCCACCAGCATGCCGATGCCCAGGGTCAGGCCGCCCAGCGACATGATGTTCAGCGACACGTCGGCGCGGTACATGGCCACGAAGGCCGCCACGATGGAGATGGGGATGCTGGTGGCGATGATCACCGTGCTGCGCACGTTGCGCAGGAAGAGGAACAGCACGGCCACGGCCATGAGGCCGCCGATGAGCGCGGCGTTGCGCACCTCGTCCACGGCCTGGCGGATGAAGCCCGACTGGTCGAAGAGCACCGTGAGCTCCGTGCCCGCGGGCAGCTTGCCGCCCTGCCACTCGGCGATGCGGCCGCGCAGGAGCTTGGCCACGGTCACGGTGTTGGCGTCGCCCTCCTTGTAGAGGGCGATCTCCACGGACTCCCGGCCGTTGACGCGGGTGATCTCCTCGCGCTCCTTGCTGCCGCGGCGCACCTCCGCCACGTCGGACACGCGCACCACGCCGCCGGCGTCGCGGCGGAGTATCAGGTCGGCGATCTCGGCCACGTCGTCGAACTCGTTCACGGTGCGGATCAGGAACTGGCTCTCGCGCCCGCGCAGGGCGCCGCCCGGCAGGTTCACGTTGCCCACGCCCACCACCTGGCGCACCTGGTCCAGGGTGAGCCCCAGGGCCGCCAGGCGGTCCTGGTCCACGTCCACGTGGATCTCCTCCTCCAGGCCGCCCTTGATCTGGGCCGAGGCCACGCCCTTGAGGGTCTCGAAGTCCTGCTTGATCTGCTTGTCGGCCAGGCGGCGCAGGAAGGTCAGATCCTGCTCGCCGGAGAGGGCCAGGCGCACGATGGGATCCAGGCTGGGGTCGAAGCGCAGGACCACGGGATCCTGGGCCTCCTCCGGCAGCACCAGGCGGTCCAGCTTCTCGCGCACCTCCATGGACAGCAGGTCCATGTCCGTGCCCCAGGCGAACTCCAGGGTGACCTCGCTCATGCCCGCGCGCGACACGGAGTGGATGGTCTGCAGGCCGCGCAGCACGCCCACGGCCTCCTCCACCGGGCGCGTCAGCAGGTTCTCCACCTCCTGGGGCGCGGTGTCGGGGAACTCGGTCTGCACGGTGAGCGAGGGATAGGTGATGTCCGGAAAGAGCTCCAGGGGAAGGCGCTGGTAGGCCACCACGCCGAAGGCCGCCACGGCCAGGCAGGCCATGACCACGCTGACGCGGCGGCGCACCGCCAGGTCGACCAGAGCCCGCATCACTCCGCCGCCCCGGCGGCGTCCTCGAGGATCTTCAGGGGCGACCCGTGCTTCAGGGAGCGCTGGCCCTTGACCACCACCTGCTCGCCGTCGCTCAGGCCGGACAGGATCTGGGCGTGGTCCTCGTCGGTGAAGCCGGTCTCCACCACGCGGCGCTCGGCGGTCACGCCGCCCTCGCCCGGAACCGGCACGAAGACCACCTGCTCGCCCTTGTCGGTGAGCACGGCGCCGCGGGGCACGAGCAGCGCGCCGTCGCGGCGCTCGGTGACGATGCGGACCTGGGCGAAGTCGCCGGGGCGCACGTCGTCGGGATGATCCGGGATCTCGATGGTGAGCTTGATAGTGCCGCTGGCCGGATCGATGACCGGGCTGACCAGCTTGATGCGGCCCTCCAGGCGCTCGCCGGTGCTGTCCAGGGTGAGGCGCACGGGCTCGTCGCGCTGGAGGTCGCGGAACTCGCGGCCGGGCACGTGGACGCGGGCCAGCAGGGGGTCGAAGTCGGCCAGGACGAACAGGGGCGTGCCGCCGGACACGTTCTGTCCCACGTCCACCAGGCGCGAGGTGACGCGGCCGGCGAAGGGCGCCTCGACGCGCGTGTAGGACAGGGTCAGGCGCGCCAGGCCCTCCTCGGCCTCGGCGCTCGCCAGCTCGCTCTTGGCGGTCTGGAACTCCTCGTCCGACACCAGGGCCTCCGCCACCATGGCCTCGAAGCGCTCGAAGCGGGCCCGCTGGTTGGCCGACGCCGCCGCGGCCTGCTCCACGCGGTAGCGGTACTCGTCGTTGGCGATGCGCAGGAGCAGGTCGCCCGTGCGCACGTGGTCGCCCTCCTCCACGGCCAGCTCCTGGACCACGCCGTCCACGCGGGCCAGCACCTCGGCCTGCTTCTCGGCCTCCAGGGTGGCGGTGGCGTCGTAGTAGGCGGCGATGGTGCCGGTGGCGGCCGCGGCCACGGCCACGGGCACCGGTCGGCCGCCGCCTCCCTGGCCGGGACCGCCGCCGGGCCGGCCGCCCGGCTGGGCCTGGGCCGCGGGGGCGGCCTCGTCGCCCCCGCACCCGCTCAGGGCCAGGGCGGACAGCAGCAGCAGAGCGGACAGGAGCGTCGCGGCGGCGCGGCGTCGAGGCGTGGTGGGCATGGCTTCGGGGTTCCCTTCAGGATTTCGATCGGTTTTCGGGTTCCGGACAAGGTAGAGGGAAAACGCGGGCCTGCCTACGGTTCCGCCGCGCCGGAGTTGCGTGCCGCCTTCACCAGGCCCGCCAGGGAGATCAGGAGCCAGAAGAACTCCACCAGGAAGGCGGACAGGTTGAAGTCGGCGATCAGGGAGACCAGCACGCCGGCGGCGCCCGCGGCGTTGAGCAGGGAGTAGCGCGGATCGGCGGCGCGCAGGCGGTCCGCCTGCAGCAGGGCGTAGGCCGCGAGGATGCCGGCCACACCGATGAGGCCCACCGCATCGGCCCAGGTCATGGGCGTGGCATCCGGCGGAGGTGGTCGGGACGGTGCATGGGGCGGCTCCCTGGGTTGCGGTCCGGGCGGCGCGTCGGTCCCGCCAGTTTAGGCCCCGGCGGCCCGATCGCCAAGCTTCTCCGGCCCGATCGCCAAGCGTCTCCGGCCCGATCACCAAGCGTCTCCGGTCCGCTTGTCGCGGGCCGACCGCCATGCCATACTCCCCCGCAATGAAGAGTCCGGCGCGACGTTTCCCCACCCTGCTGGCGGCCATCGTCCTGGCCGGCGCCGCCCTGCGCCTGGGGCTGGCCTGGAGCGGCCTGCCCGAGGGCGTGATCATCGCCGACGACGCCTACTACTACTTCCGCATCGCCGCGAACCTGGCCGCGGGGCTCGGCCCCACCTTCGACGGCCTGGCGCCCACCAACGGCTTCCACCCGCTCTGGCTGGCCCTGCTCGTGCCTGTCTTCGCCGTGCCCGCGGCTTCGCCGTGGACGCCGGTGCGGCTGGCCCTGGGGCTGAGCGGCCTGCTGGACGTGGCCACGGGGCTGCTGCTGCTGCGGATCCTGGCGCGCGCGGGCGTGTCGGCGCGGGGCCGGACGGCGGCGGCGGCGCTGTGGTTCCTCTCGCCGGTGACGGTGCTGGTGGGGCTGCGGGGCCTGGAGGCGTCGCTGGCGGCATGCCTGGTGCTGGCGGTGACGGAACGCCTGCTGGCCGGCGCCCTGGACTCGCGCCGCGGCGCCCTGGGACTGGGGCTGCTGCTGGGCCTGGCCGGCCTGGCGCGGACCGACGCCGTGGCGGCCCTGGGCCTGGCCGCGCTGACCTGGACCTTCGCCGACGGCGGCCTGAGCCGGCGGCGGGCGATCCACCTGGGGCTGGCGGCCGGCGCGGCGATGCTGGTCCTGGCGCCCTGGCTGCTCTGGTGCCGGCTGGAGTTCGGGTCCGTGGTGCAGGTGTCCGGCCTGGTGAAGCGCCACTTCCCCATCTACGGAACCCTGGACCCGCTCGGAGACGGCCCGCGGGCGGTCCTGCGCGGCCTGGCCGACCGGACCCTGGCGCCCCTGCTCCACGCCGCGCGCTTCGCGGCCGGCGAGGAGTTCCGCGCCGCGCGCTGGGCGCTGGCGGTGACCGCGGCGATGGTGCTGGCGCTCGCCGTGCCCGCGGCGCTGCGGCCCGCCCTGCTGCGGCGGCACCGGCGCCTGCTGGCCGTGGCCGGGACCTACGCCGCGGTCCACGTGATCCTGCTGTGCTGGGCCTGGGGGACGTACATCAACTGGTACGGACTGCCGGTGCTGGCCCTGCACGCGCTGGCCGTGGGCGCGCTGCTGGACGGCGTGGGGCGTCGGACGGCGACTGGACTGGCGGGCGGCGTGCTGATCCTGGCGACGGTGGCCTGCACCGGCCTGGCCCGGCTGGAGGGGCACGGCCCCGCCGGCGGTCCCGCGGATCGGATCACGCGCTTCCAGGAGCTGGCCCGGCGCCGCCCCGACGGCGTGACCGCGGGCGCCTTCAACGCCGGTGTGCTGGGCTACCTGGCGCCGTTCCAGGGCCCCATCACGGTGACGAACCTGGACGGGCGCGTGAACAACGCCGCCTACGCCGCGGCCCGCGCCGACACCCTGGACCGCTGGATCGCGGCCCATGTGGACGTGCTGCTGGAGCCGCCGCGCACGGGGCACGAGGTGCTGACGCCGGCGGGGCTGGCCCGGCTGGAGGCGCGGTACGCGCGCGACGACTCGCTGCGGATCTGGGTGCGGCGCGACTAGCGGTAAGTTGTGCCATCGAAAATGTTCCTGAGGTCTTCAAAGGCGTCCACCTCCGGGTGGGCGCCTTCTTCAATAGGCGTACTTCAGGGTATGACGACGATTCCGACCAAGCCCCACCG
>ERZ795053.6320-NODE-6320-length-11829-cov-18.543486_pt1 | contig 11829 bp, 5 predicted proteins | sample MGYA00375137_ERZ795053 | MGnify/ENA primary metagenome ERZ795053 (study PRJEB30182, sample SAMN05720284) | activated sludge metagenome | isolation source: Anaerobic digester | place: Hong Kong | collected 2014-12-17 ... | reverse complement strand
TCCGATATCACCGATGCCATGCTGTTGTATGGCTTACTGAAGGAATTGTTTGCTCTGGGCGTGACGTTGATTACCACCTCCAATATTTTGCCGGATGATTTATATAAAGATGGTTTGCAGCGCGCCCGGTTTCTGCCGGCAATCGGCTTGATCAAGCAGCATTTGGATGTTCTGAATGTGGATGGTGGCGTGGATTACCGGTTGCGCTATCTGGAAAAGGCTGAGATTTATCATTATCCGCTGGACGACCGGGCTGAGCAGATCCTGAACGATGTGTTTAATAACCTTGCGCCTGAACCGGGTCATCGTGGTGGTGATTTGGAAATCGAGGGCCGGTTTATTCCTACCCTGCGCGAGGCAGATGACATTATCTGGTTCAACTTCCGGGCGATTTGCGATGGCCCGCGCGGTACCGCCGATTACATCGAGATTGCCCGCTGTTTTCACACGGTGTTGATTTCCAATATCCCAGTGATGGACTGGCAGATGGAGAACCAGGCGCGGCGCTTCGTGAATCTGGTCGATGAATTCTATGACCGGAGTGTGAAGCTGATCGTCTCCGCCGCCGCGCCGCTGCATGAACTCTATACCGGCCAAAAGCTGAAATTCGAATTCCAGCGCACGGTGAGCCGCTTACAGGAAATGCAGTCGCATGAGTATCTGGAACGGCCGCATGTGCCGTAGGGCATGAATGCTCGCGATGGATGAGGGGGCTATGCCATGAGCATCTTGTCTATCGCGGATGCGGGAAAGCAGTGAGAGAGGATACCGCCAGGATGATGATTCTGGCGTCTCTCACAAGTGATTCAAGGTCATGAGGCCGTATGCGTACCCTGCATAGCTCCCTGCTTCATGGTTCATCCCAATAGTGGCGGTTATCGTGCCGCTCACGCACGGGTTCCAGCGGTTGTCCTGGCTCCAATCGAAAGGTCAGCGCGCCTTCATAGGAGGAATCGAGCAGGGTAGCACCGGTGGCCTGATAGCGCGCCACGGTATCGGCACGGGGATAGCCGTAGCGGTTGTGATAGCCCGTTGCGAATAGGATGTAACGGGGGTCAACGGCATTCAGGAAGGCCGGGGTGGACAGATTGCGGCGGCCCTGATGCGGGGCAACCAGCACCTCAGCGGCTAAGCGGTTTCCATACGCCTTCGCCAGCGTGACTTCAGCGCGGGTTTCAATATCGCCGGGCAGCAACACGCGGCCTGCAATGCCTTCGACTTTCAGCACGCAGGAGGCGTTGTCATCGCGGAAGCCATGCGGCGGTGGATGCAGCATCTGAAAGCGCACCCCATCCCATTCCCATGCCTGGCCCGCCCGGCACGGTTCCACGCCGCCGATAGGTGTTTGACCGGGAGCCGAGGTCAGAATACGTTCCACGGGTAATAACTCCCGTAGTGACCGTACCCCGCCGGTATGCTGAGTGTCCGCATGACTGATGATCAACATATCCACATGCTCCGCGCCTTGCCAGCGCAGGAATGGCGCCAGCACGGCGCGACCGGTATCCAAGGTGGTGCCGAGCCGCCGGCCGGTATCGTAGACCAGGACATGGCGGCGGGTCCGCACCACAGCGGATAGTCCCTCGCCAGTATCAAGCAACGTGAACCAGAATCCGCCTGTTACTGGTGCGAAAACTGGCGGCCACAGCAGTGGCAGGCAGAGGGGGATGCCCAGCCAGCGGCCTGGCAGGCCGCGCGGAGCAAGGAGCAAAACGATACCGGGCAAGGCCAAGGCCAGCGTCCAGAGCGGCGGGATCGGGCGATGCAGCACCAGACCGGGCCATTGATCCAGCCAACGCAGGATCTGCCATAGCCCTTCCATAGTCACTGCTGCCAGTTCCAATACAAATGTCTGCAAAGTTGCGCTAACAGGGGTCAGCAGTGCCGCTAGCAGACTCAAGGGCAACACGGTCAGACCCATCCAGGGAATGGCGATGAGATTGGCCACGGGTGACAGCAATGGGAGTTGCTGGAAGAATAGCAGGGTCAGCGGCAACAGCCCCAGGGTGATATGGAGTTGCAAGCGGATGGTTTGACCGAGCGGATGGCGGGGTTGCCAGCGGCCAGTGACGCTGTAGAGAATGATCGCGACTGCGCCGAATGACAGCCAGAACCCTGCGCCTCGTGGTGCGCCGGGATCGGCAAGCAACACCACCAGCAACGCCAGCGCCAGAATTCGTCCAGAAGCTGCCGGGCGCAAGGCGATCAGCGCCAGCATTGCCACAGCCACCATGAGAAAGGAACGCTGGGCGGGTACTGCCAAGCCAGATAGCAGGGTATAACCGCCAGCGCCACATAATGCCGCCAGTGCGGCTACGCGGGTGGCCGGCCAGCGCAGAGTCCATGCCGGGATACGGCTCCATAGACTCCAAACCAGTGCGAATACCAGACTGGCTATCAAACCGATATGGGTGCCGGAAATGGCCATGAGGTGACTGGTGCCGGTACGCCGGAAGGTTTCCCATTGCCAGGGGCTGATGCCGCCTCTTTCCCCCACGGCCAGTGCCGCCAGAATGCCAACAGAGAGATTGCCGGGTAGCGCCTGGTTGAAACGGTCAGCGATGTATTGGCGATGGCGATTCAACGGATAGCGTTCGGCTTCAGCCAACCGGCGTGGCGGGGGGTGCGAACGAATCGAGCCGGTCGCGATGATTCCTTGGGCGTACAACCAGCGTTCGTAGTCGAAGCTGCCGGGGTTGCGGAGTCCCCAGGGTTTTTTAAGTCGCACGGTGAACTGCCAGCGGTCGCCAGCCCGCAATGCCAGGCCCGCGGTAGCGCCGGTGTCTGCCTCGGAATTGGCGGCTCTGCGGTCGCTCCCCCACGATAGACGCAGCCGGTGACCCGCCAAAGATGCTGACTGTTCCCGGTCACCGGCCACCTGCGCGACCTCGAATACAAAGCGGATGCTGTGACCGCTGTGCTCCGGAATTGTGGCGATCCAGCCTTCGACCGGGAGTTCAATGCCTTCTAGCTCAGCCGGTAGCACTGTTGTTGAAGGGGCCAGCAACAACGCCCATAGTAATCCTGCTGCGCTCCAGGCCAGCAGTTGCAAACGAGGAATGCGCCATGCCACCAGGGCTACGCCGGGCAATGCCAGCGCCCAGCTTCGATGAGGCAGCTCCGGCAGGGTTTCCAGGAGCAGAATGCCGGTTAGAAAAGCAACGGCGCTTAAGCGCATGCGGTGTAAAAGGTGACAATTGAGTCAGTTTCAGCTACAGATAACGCCCGATAATTAACATAATATTACGGTGGTCCCGGTGCTCTCGCTAGTGCTCTTAATGGGTTCTTGAATTCCCGGAAATACTCTAACCAGAGGGCTGGAGTGGGAGTAAATGATGGCCTTGAAGTGTTTGCAGGCGTCTCAGCAAGCCGGTGCAATCGTGAATCCTAAGGTATAATAGCGTGAAAAAACAAGCCTTTGGAAGAATAGCAAAGGGTATGCTGGCGTTAGTGGCGGGGGTGGGGCTGGCTAGCCAGCCGGGCAGAGTTCAAGCGGCTGAAGTACCCGATCTGACCTATTTCAGTATCGAAGAGTTGATGCAGATTAAAGTGGTGTCGGCAACGAAGGTCGAGCAAGCCTTACAAGACATTGCATCGGCCGTTTTTGTCATCACCGCCGATGATATCCGGCGGTCGGGGGTTACCAATGTGATGGAGGCGTTGCGGCTTGCGCCCGGTGTGGAAGTGGCTCGGGTTGATTCCAGCCGTTGGGCGATCACCATTCGTGGTTTCAATGGCCGTTTTGCCAATAAACTGCTGGTCCTGATCGATGGCCGCTCGATTTACACCTCACAGTTTTCCGGTGTGTATTGGGAATTGCAGGATTTATTCCTGCCTGACATCGAACGGATTGAGGTGATTCGTGGCCCTGGTGGCAGCCTGTGGGGCGCCAACGCGGTGAACGGCGTCATCAATATCATCACTAAAAATAGCGAGGATACCCAAGGTGGATTGGTGACACTGACCGCTGGCAATGAAGAGCGGGCTATCGCTGGGGTTCGCTATGGCGGCAAGCTGGGGGATAGCACCCAGTATCGGGTTTACGGGCAGTTCTCCGAGCGCGATGGCTTGGCAACCCTCAATGGCCGCGATGCTGGTGATGACTGGCGCATGAGCAAAGGCGGATTCCGCTTAGATTGGGCGCCATCAGCCCAGGATAAGATCGCCGTGCAAGGCGATCGCTATGAGGGAAACTTTGATCAGAACTATGTATTCTCCACCTTGGTTCCGGTAATCCCTGCCGTGAACTCGGAGTTCTCCAAGAAGGAGCTTGTGAAAGTCAATGCCACAGGTGGCAGTTTGCAGGCGCACTGGGAACATCAATATTCCGCGGCATCGCAGATAGGATTGCAAGTGTATTACCAGTATGCGGATCGTGAAGAACCGCTTTACATTGCTGACACGGATACGTTTGACATAGATTTTCAACATAATTTCACGTTAGGTGACCGGCAGAACATTGTGTGGGGATTGGGCTATCGGCGCAATTGGGATCAGTTCACCGATACTGTGCTTGCAACCGTTAATCCTAGGAGCGCAACGACGGAATTATTCAACGCCTTCGTTCAGGATCAAGTTGACCTGATTCCGGAGCAATTGCGTTTAACGGCCGGCGTTAAGCTGGAACACAACGATTTCACGGGTTGGGAATGGCAACCTAGCATCCGGATGTTATGGACGCCGCGTCCCAATCATCATCTTTGGGCAGCGATATCGCGCGCCATCCGTACCCCTTCACGTGGCGAGGAGAACGCGCAAACGAGCTTGTATGCCTTACCACCGTCACCGGTGACGGGAAATTTGCCAACACTGATCGCGTTATTGGGAAACAACCAGCTTGACGCTGAAAAGCTCATTGCTTACGAAGCCGGTTACCGTGTGCAATTAGCCGGGCAATTTTCCATCGATACGACCGTGTTCTACAACGATTATGATCAAGTGGTCGGCACGGTTCTTGGCACACCGTTTTTAGAAACCGGGATAGTCCCGCCCTATCTGGTCCTGCCACTGCAGTTGGAAAATGCACAGTCAGGCTATGACACGGGATTTGAGCTGGCGGCGGATTGGCGTCCGATGCCGGCGTGGCGGATGCAGCTCGCCTATTCGTATTTACATAGTAATATCAAGCGGCTTGATGATCCAACTGACTATAGCTTTAATCTGAATCAGATTTCAGTGCTTTCATCTTGGAATTTATCGAATGATCTTGAGCTGGATGCATGGGGGCGTTACGTCAACCGGGATGGCTCAATTTTAACGCTCTCTCCGTTTAACCGGGTCAAGATTGATCCATATTTCAGTCTGAACCTGCGCCTGGGATGGCGGCCCCGCAAGGATTTGGAATTTTCGCTAGCAGGCACCAATTTGCTGGATGGCGGTGGAGGCCATCTGGAATACGTACAGGAAGCCTACACGTTCCCGGTCGAAGTCCAACGCAGCCTGTATGGCCAAATGAAATGGTCCTTTTAGCAAGCTCACGTGGGGCCCGCAACACCCCTGCAATTGGCGAAGATGAGTAAAGCACATGCGCCGTTGGCTGGTATGTTTGATCATAGCACTGTTGATGAGGCCATTGGGGGCAGAAGTCTACAGCGAATATGTGCTCAAGGCTGCCTATCTTTATAACTTCACTAAATTCGTTGAGTGGCCGCAGGGGGTATTTCCTGCGGCTAACTCGCCGCTGGTGATCTGTATTGCCGGGGCTGATTCATTCGGTGACGCGCTGACAACCCTCGATGGCAAAATGGTAGAAGGCCATCCGGTGGAGGTGCGCCTTTTTTTCTTGGCGGCCAGGCCCGATCAATGTCATGTTGTCTTCATTGGCCGGTCAGAACAGGGGCAGTTCAAGGCTATGCTCGCTAAACTTGCCCGCCTGCCGATCCTGACGGTCAGTGATATCAGTAATTTTTCCCAAGCTGGCGGCATCATTGGATTTTTTGAAGCTGAGAAACGCATCCGGTTCAGTATCAATATCGCTGCTGCGGAGCAGGCCAATCTCAAATTGAGTTCCCAATTGCTTAAGCTAGCGGTCATCGTGGGTGATCCTCGGAGGGCCGATCCATGAATGCCCCTTTGAAGCTTTTTCAAAGGATAGGAAAGCGGTTCGAGCAAGAAAAAAACCAGTTTAACTGGATAGTAATTGGCCCGGTTTTTCCTCCTGAAATACTGGTTAAAAGGATGACGTGCCATATATTGGGCGTGGCTGCGTTGTTCGTATCGGCTGATACAAGCATGGCGGCTACTCAGAACGCGGCTCTTGATCTGACTCAACTCAGCATTGAAGAGTTGATGAATGTCAAGATCTTCTCAGCGACGAAAAATGCTCAACGGTTGTTTGATACCGCAGCGGCAGCATTCGTGATTACCCGTGAGGACATCCGCCGCTCGGGGGCGACCAGTATTCCAGATGCGCTGCGCATGGTTCCAGGTGTGCATGTAGCTCAGATCAGCGCCAGCGAGTGGGCGATCAGCATTCGTGGCTTGAATAATCGCTTCGCTAACAACCTGCTAGTGCTGATCGATGGGCGCAGCGTGTATACGCCGCTGTTCTCCGGGGTTTACTGGGGGGCGCAGGATGTATTGCTGGAGGATGTCGAGAGTATCGAGGTGATACGAGGGTCCAGCAGCGCGCTATGGGGCGCCAACGCGGTCAACGGCGTCATCAATATTCGCACCCGCCAGGCCCGCGATACGCAGGGGGGCTTGGTTACCGCACTGGAAGGTAATCAGGAAACAGGCGCAGCATTTCGTTATGGCGGCGGCTTGGGAGAAAATGGCCATTATCGCGTCTATGGTAAGGGTTTCCGGCGTGACGCTTTTTGGGATGCCGAGAATGATCCAGCGCACGATGCTTGGGATCAGGCACAGGGAGGATTCCGCGCCGACTGGACGCTCTCCGGGCGAGATGAGCTGACCTTGCAAGGTGATTTCTACCAAGGCCAGCTAGATCAGACGCTGCAAATCAGTTCGTTGACGCCGCCCTCGGCGCCGCGTGTTGAAGACACGGTCGATTCATGGGGTGGTAATCTGCTATTTCGCTGGAAGCGGTCATTGGAAGCGAATTCCGAATGGACGCTGCAAACCTATTATGACGCCACCGGACGCCGTGAAAACATACTGAATCAACGGATCGATACCTTCGATCTCGAATTTCAATATCGCTTTCCCTGGGGAGACCGCCAGAACATTACCTGGGGTTTTGGCTACCGCCATATCTGGGACAATCTGGATGGCTCTTTCACGGTTTCCTTCGATCCGCCAGACCAGCGCACGGACGTGTATAGCGCGTTTGTACAAGACGAAATCCATTTGCTGGACAACGTGCAGTTGACCCTGGGATCGAAATTCGAGCATAACGGCTATACAGGTTTCGAGATCCAACCTACGGCCCGCCTGCTCTGGCAAATCGATCCTCAGCAGAACCTTTGGGGAGCAGTATCGCGCGCTGTGCGCACGCCCTCGCGATCGGATACGGATATCCGCATCAACTTAGCAGGTATTCCCGGTGTGCCGCCTACATTGCTTTCCATTCTCGGCAACGAAGATATGGACAGCGAAACATTGGTCTCTTTCGAGCTGGGCTACCGTAGCGAGCCGAGGCAGAATATGACGTTGGACGTCACTGCTTTTTACAATCGCTATGACAAGGTCCGGAATAGCGAAAGTTCGGCAAGTTTCGAACTGACCCCGTTGCCACCGCATCTTTTGATCGCGCAAACCTTTGGCAATCTCACCAAGTTAGATACCTATGGCCTGGAAGCAGCGTTGACTTGGCAGCCTTGGTCCCATTGGTATCTCAGCGCCGGTTATGCCTGGCTTAATATCGATGCTTTGGATGATCCTGCACGCAATCTTGTGTTTTCTGAGCACAGACTCGAAAACAGCGACCCTGCGCATCAATTTTTGCTTCGTTCGCAGTGGGAGTTTGCTAGGAATTTGCAACTGGATCTGGCGCTGTATTATGTCGATGATCTGCCCGCATTGGACATCCCAAGCTATACGCGGCTGGATTTGCGCCTAGGCTGGCGTCCCCGTAAAGATCTGGAATTTAGCTTGGTTGGGCAAAATCTCCTTGACGGCCGCCATGTAGAGTTCACCACCTTCGATGTGGTGGGCAGCGAGATTCCTCGTAGTATCTATGGCAAGATTATCTGGCGATGGTAGCGATAAAACTGAGAATAACGCTAAAGCAAGTTCTATTGATTTGTTTGATGGGGATGGCGGTGAATCCGGCAAAGGCGGCCTCGCCGGATTTGACTCAACTCAGCATCGAAGAATTGATGAATATGGAGGTGGTATCGCCCGCCAAGCAAGCGCAGCGATTAACCGATGCCGCTTCGGCGGTTTTTGTCATCACGCAGGACGATATTCGCCGTAGCGGCGTCACGAATATTCCAGACGCGCTGCGGCTAGCGCCCGGTGTGCAGGTGGCGCAAATTGACAGCAACCGGTGGGCGGTTTCGATCCGCGGGTTTAATGGACGTTTTTCTAACAAATTGCTAGTGCTGGTGGATGGCCGCTCGATCTATACCCCGACGTTTGCTGGCGTGTACTGGGAGTTCCAAAATTTTTTACTCGAAGATATCGAGCGAATCGAAGTGATCCGGGGGCCGGGAGCGAGTCTGTGGGGCGCTAACGCAGTCAATGGCGTGATCAATATTCTGACCCGGCGGGCTGCCGGCACCGAAAATTTGGTCAGCGTCACTGCTGGCAATGAGGAGAAGCTGATTGTGGGCGTGCGTTTCAGCGATCAGTGGGGCGAAGATGCGCACTACCGGCTATACGGCAAGTATATCAACCGGGATGGATTGCTGGACCTTCAGGGACGCGATGCTGAGGATGAATGGTATTTAAGCAGTGGCGGATTCCGGCTCGACTGGACGCCTTCAGGCCGGGATAGTTTTTCCCTGCAAGGCGATGTATATGGTGGATCGCTGCAACAAAATACGATCGTACCTGCCTTGACTCCCCCCTACCAGCAACAAGCTCACGATACCACCGGGGATTCTGGAGGCGATTTGCAGGGAAATTGGCGGCACGTTTTTTCCTCCACCTCGAACTTGGATGTGAAGTTCTATTACCAGTGGGAACGGTATTCCAACGCCTTGCTGGGGGTGGATCTGGATACCTTCGATCTGGACTTACAGCATACGTTCGCCCTAAACGAACGCCATGCGCTGCTTTGGGGACTGGAGTATCGCCATCACCGGGATCGCTACTCTGCTACCGAAGTCAGCACGATGGTCCCCGCGGCTCTGGATTATGATCTGTTCAGTGCTTTTCTCCAGGATAAGATCGATTTGATCCCTGAAGTCCTGGAGGTCACACTGGGAGCCAGCCTGGAGCATAATGACTTTACCGGTTGGGAGTTTCAACCGAACGCTCGCCTGTTATGGGAGATTCATCCGCAACATCGGTTGTGGGCAGCGGTGTCTCGCGCTGTGCGTACCCCCTCGCGGGTGGACGATAGTATCCGGCTGAATCTGTTCACGCTACCGCCCCAAACCCCGGAAAATCCACTCCCTGTACCCATCTTGTTGACCTTCCAGGGCAACCCTGCCTTCGGATCGGAAAAGCTTACCGCGTATGAGATCGGCTATCGTGCCTTGCTAAGCGAGCAGTTGTCGTTGGATGTCGCTACGTTCTACAACGATTACGACGATCTGCGCGCTATCGATATCCGCAGCGACCTTGCCACAGTCGTAGAAAATAGCTACGTGCAGGTGCCCGGTTTATTCGTCAATGCGAGCCAAGGTCATACTTATGGGTTTGAAGTTGCAGTCAATTGGCAAGCAGCAGAGACGTGGCGGCTGCAAGGAGCTTACTCGTATTTACGGGCTCACTTACGAAACCAGCCAGGATTTTCCGGCGTGCTGCCGGTCGTGCGTGATGGTTCGCAACCACGCCATCAACTGTCGCTCCGGTCCAGCTTCGATATTCGTCACGATCTAGAATTTGATCTGTGGCTGTACTATGGGGATGAGCTTTCCGATCTGGTTGTTGTTGAGCCAACGCTTATATCGGCTGTTGACGATTATGTTAGCGTGAATGCCCGTCTCGGCTGGCGGCCTCGCCCGGATTTGGAACTATCGCTGGCGGGCGCTAACCTGCTGGGACCGCCACATGTGGAGTTTGTGCAGGAAATCTATCCATTCCCCGAGCAAGTAGAACGGCGCATTTATGGCCAGATGAAATGGTCGTTTTAATAAATAACCGGGTCTCTGGCAGTGCTGGTTCGAGGGTAACGTCGAGTCTTTCTGCGATAACTACACATGATATTAATTTTTTTCGGATATTCTGGTATTAGCCATTGTCTGTAGACTGAATCAAAGGTGAAGCAATTACCTGGCAATGACTCAAGGGTTGAGCTTCACTTCGTCCACATCAGCTTACTGAGAACCTAGTTCTATTCAGAGATGGAATTAGACTGTGTTTTCAAAATTAGCTTATGTTTATTAAATATTGCATTTAAGTGAGAATATTAAATAATGAATGCGCTTAATCGACTAAGAATCTGGCAAAAACTCGTTTTGCTGGTGGCAGTGCTTTTCGTACCTATTATATTACTAACATACTTACTGGTCGCCGAAAAAAACCTGGCCATCGATTTCGCCCGCGAAGAAATTATAGGAGTGCAATACCTGCAGCCCGTGCGTACATTGCTGCAACATCTTGCCGAACATCGTGGCATGAGCACCGCCTATCTGAGCGGTGATGCCTCGTTTCGGGAAAAAATCATGGCAAAACAGAATCAGCTTGCCGAAGATGTCAAGAGTGTGGACGTTGCCGATGCTCAATACAGCGGTGTGTTGGATAGCAGCCGTCGATGGCAAGCGATTAAGACGGATTGGCAAAACCTCAACACTCATACCCTTCAGCTGACGGCTCAGGACAACTTCGCGCGGCATACCGCGATCATTGAACAACTGCTTGATCTGATCTCTCATATAGGGGTCACGTCTAACTTGGTTTTAGACCCTGATCCGGACAGCTACCACTTAATGGATGTCATCGTAGGCCGGCTGCCTTTTCTCGTCGAGCATCTCGGTCAAATTCGCGGCATGACGGTAGGCATTGTTGCACGCCAGCAGGTGTTGAAAGACGATTCTATTCGTCTCGCGAAATTACTGGGGCAGTTTGAAATGGTGCAACAAGGCATCCAAGATGACTTGGATACGGTATTCGAGAGCAATGCATCGCTCAAACCGGCTTTAAGCGCCAAGTGGGACGCCCTCGTGGCGCCGATGAAAGCGTTTCTGGCTATCGCGGAACAGCTCGCTCGTAGTGAGCAGGTGGATGCTGCATTGTCCCCTCGTGAAGTTTTTACAGCCGGTACCCAGGCCATTGAAGGTGGATTTGGGCTCTATGATGCCGCGGCGCCTGCTTTGCTGACGTTGCTGCAAAACCGTGTCGCCGGCTTCAATGAAAAGAAATACACCGCTCTGGGCGGTATTCTGTTTTGTATAGTGCTAGCTCTCCTGCTGGCCTATGGAATTACCCGTGTTCTTGTCCAGTCGCTCCGGCAGGCCCAAGAAGGGGCTAGCCGCATTGCGGCAGGTGAGCTGGACAGTGGCGCCATCCCCATCGCTGGCAATGATGAGGTCAGCCAGTTGCTGAGGGCGTTGGACAGTACCCGGGAGCGGCTGAAAACCGTTGTAAAGGAGATCAATGCCGCAGCAGATACGGTCCATTCATCTGCCAGTGAAATCGCTCAGGGCAGCGCCGATCTCTCCCAGCGCACTGAAGAACAAGCCTCTGCTTTAGAAGAAACGGCTTCCTCGATGGAAGAACTGACCTCGACGGTCAAGCAAAGCGCCGACAACGCCGGAC
>ERZ795053.6318-NODE-6318-length-11833-cov-12.808711_pt1 | contig 11833 bp, 8 predicted proteins | sample MGYA00375137_ERZ795053 | MGnify/ENA primary metagenome ERZ795053 (study PRJEB30182, sample SAMN05720284) | activated sludge metagenome | isolation source: Anaerobic digester | place: Hong Kong | collected 2014-12-17 ... | reverse complement strand
GTCTTGCGGACTTTGTGCAATCTTGTTGACCTACCAGGATTCGAACCTGGACTGACAGAACCAAAATCTGCTGTGCTACCATTACACAATAGGTCAATCGTATGCTTTTCCCAAAGCGTTGCAAAATTAGCACAAAGTTTTCTTTTTGCAAATTTTTTGCCTTAAACTTTCAATATGGTGTTTATCGTATAGATGGTTGTAACCCACTGTTAGTCATGATCCACTTTTTCCCAGTTAACTCATCGGGCCAATATTCGGTTTGGGGCTGATCCTGATCGAGTATTGAAACAGCACTAGAATCGATATAAAGTTTATATCCAACAGGAAGCAAAAATTCAATCGAGACATGTTGATTTTTCCATACTGCCGGATTTTGAACGATGAACAAGTTGTCGAAATTTACAATCGTGTCGTTAATGGCATACTCATAATCGATTTTAGAAGCATTTTCACGGGCATTCTTTGTACTAAATCCTCTGGAAAACTTGGTAATTATGAGTTGAGGTTCCGATCCTGATGTCTTTTCAATAATAAGTCTTGGTTTTCCAACTAGCATATACTTGTTATCATCCTTGTAAACTTTAATATTATACAAGGATACAGCGTCGTACCGGTTTAAGGAGTCCACATGTACAACGCTACTCGATTTGAGGTATAGCGTTTTGGTACTATTTACCTTTAATTCGTTAAGGCTAACATTTTTATTTACCTGCGAAGAAATGTTCAGGTTACGTGCCTGAAAAAAAACTACCAATGCTAACGTTACAACGGCCAGAACCCATAGTACGGAGCTGACTATTCCAATGGCTCCGTCGTTGGCTTTAAAGCGAAACAGTATTCTAAACCCAGCATAAATAAGTGCAAGTATAGGAATTGCCAGTATTAGAAAAATTGGGATGGTTACCCATAGACTACTGGAAATTTCGAAAACGGATGTTATTATGCTACCAAGAGCAAACCCCGTAGAATTTGGAACAAACCAGCCAATAAATGCGCTACCAAAGAAAAGCACTCCTAATACAGTAAAAAATAGTATTAACATGGATAGTATTAGCGTAACGCCTATAATTGCCGCAATAACCTTTATAATAACCAAAAATATCCTAGCCAGAACATTTACTATTTGTTTAATAACATTAACGATTTTTGAAACAAACTTTTTATTACCTTCTGTCTTTATATTTTGTCCAATATCTTTAAACTCATTATTTAAATTGTTTTTTATGTTTTTAATGGTAATAGGAGTACCTTTCATTTCTAACCGTTGTTTTGGAGTAAGCGCTCTTGGAGTTATAATCCAGAAAATTATGTATAGCAATATGCCAAAGCCTTTGGCAAGTGAAAGAATTATAAATAAGATTCTAAAAACAATAGGATCGATATCAAAGTAGTTGCCTAGGCCAGAACAAACTCCGGCAAAAATAGATCCTTCAGGATCGCGATAAATGCGACGTAATGGTCGCGCATACTGTCGTTCTTCGTTTTTATCGGAATAATTTCCCGAAATATCTTCGGGATTTCCCAACTGTTTAAGGACCTTCTCGATAACAGAAAAGTCAACAACTTCGTTTTCACCATTATATTCTGCAATGAGTTCCGAAATTCTCTCCTCAACATCTTCCAATATTTCCTTTGCTTCGCTACAGTTTCCTAATTGAGCCTTTAATTTATCGAGGTATGATGAAAGTTTCAAATAGGCATCATCATCCAATATGTATGCAAAGCCGCCTATACTTACTTTTATTGTTTTTTTCATTTGTGGACTATTTTATTAAGTATTAAAAAACCTACTGGTTAATTATTCTATTTACCGTATCGACCAATTCTTCCCAGCCACTTTGGAGATCTTTTAAGTAATTCTGTCCTAGGGGTGTTAGCGAATAGTATTTTCGTGGTGGCCCTTGAGGTGATTCTTCCCATCGGTAGTTAAGCAACCCTGCATTTTTTTGGCGGGTTAGTAAAGGATAAAGCGTTCCTTCCACAATTATCATTTTGGCTTCTTTGAGCTTCGAAATAAGATCGTTTGCGTAAGCATCGCCACGCGAAAGAACCGATAGAATACACAGTTCGAGTACTCCCTTACGCATTTGCTGTTTTGCGTTTTCTATTTCCATTGCTATTTATTTTTCGATTCAAACTCTTTCCCAATTTTTTCTGCGGTAATGTCTTCCCCTTTCATTTCTAACTTTTGCACAGAGGTTATTGCAGGGGGAACTACAATCCAAAGAATTAAGTAAACTAAGATTCCGCTACCAACCCAAATAGCAAGTAAAATGAATATTATTCGAAAAATAAGAGGATCGACATTCCAGTAATAACCCATTCCGGAGCATACACCGCCTAAAACGCGATCGTCGATGTCACGATATAGTTTTCGGTATGTTTTCCCTGTATGCGGGTTTTCCGATTCTGTGCCATCGATATTTCCTGGAGTTCCCATTATTTCTATTACTTTTTTTACCATTTCAACATTGATTACTTGTTTAGAAGTTACCGTGTACTCTGCAAAGTGTTCTGCAATTCTTGCTTCAATATCTGCAATTATTTCGGACTTGCCTTCCTCTTTGCTAAAGTAACTGTCGAGTTGATTTAAGTAACTGTCAAGCAACTTAAAGGCATCATCTTCTAGTTCAAAGGCATTTCCGTTTAAACTTACCGTTACTGTTCTTTTCATTACTGTATTATTTAGTCTGTACTAGTTTGCTATAAATTATAGTTTTGTTTTGCAAATATATTATATTGTATTATACTATGCAATACATAATACTGTTTTTTATATAAAATTAAAATTTATTATATATGTAATTATGAAACTGAATGTTACAAGTGTGCCTATGATTTTTATTTAGTTTAATGCGAGTTCAACGAAGTTGCTACGGGTATTTCAATTTCGCTTAGCACAGCAAGAATATTTTTATCCAATGTTGAAAATCAATTGCATATTCTTATATCAAGTGTATGTTAATTCGGGCATTGCGTTATGTTTCTTACATCTAAGTAAATAATGAAAAAACACCAAGCCGTGGAACAAAATTTCGGAACAACATGAACTTTAAAAAAGAGGTGAAATGTTTTGGTGAAAAAAGTTGTTGTTTGTATTCAAATATTGGTTGTATGTCGATACACTTGAAATAATAATTCAAATTTCTTTTTATAAAAAACCAAAGACCATACTTTGTTGCACTTTTAATAAAAATTTTTAAACCAACCTTTAATTAAACTAACCAAAATGAAAAAAGCTACACTTTTTTTGTTGGCTCTGGCGATAAGCGTAATGTCTTTCGCACAAAAGGGCTTTAAAAATCCAGCTGCAGTTTATTGCGAATATTTGGGTTACCGTTACGCAGTAACAAACGACAGCCACGGAAATCAAGTAGGAACTTGTATTCTTCCCAACGGGCAAAAGGTAAATGCTTGGGATTTTTACAAGGGAAAAGTAGGAAAGGAATATTCCTATGCCGCATTAAATGGTTACAAAATTGAAACTGTAACAGAAAAAGTTAACGGTTACACTGTTGAAAAAGCAATGTGTTCAAAGTCCGTTAATGGTAAGGAAGAAAAAATTTCGTTGGAAGATTTAATGGAAAAGAATGGCGACCATCTTAACCTGACAAACGAGAAAGAATCGTTTGATGTTTACGATGCTGCTCAGGAAAATCCTAAATTTAAAGTATCCAAGAGCCTTCCTACATCATTCGACTGGAGAAGTTACAATGGACATTCCTACATTGGTGCTGTTCGTAACCAAGGTGATTGTGGTTCTTGCTATTCATTCGGAGCTTCGGCTTGTGCAGAAGGAACTTACAACGTAGCAACGGGAAGTTATGATTCTAACACAGCTGATTTTGCAGAATCGTATATTATTTGGTGCTTAGGTTCTATGTCGGCTTACAGCAGTAATTTTGGCGGTTGCGATGGCGCTGACTATACCTATTCAGAACTTCAGGCATTAGTTGATGTTGGAACAGTTAACGAATCCTATTTCCCTTATACCGATTCCGATAATCAATCATGTGCATCGGCAACCACATCAGCTCCTAAAATTAAGTTTAATGGATGGTATCGTATTACTTGCTCCGATATAGATGCTATTAAGACTGCAATTATGACTTATGGCGTTGTTGATGCTGCTGTTTATGTTACTACCTCTTTCCAAAACTATTCTGGTGGTATTTTTAGTGATAGTTATACTTCATGTTCCAGCAGCCCTTGCTACAACACACCAACTAACCATGCTATTTCTCTTGTTGGCTGGGGATATGATGCAACTTATGGTGATTACTGGATCCTTCGTAACTCTTGGGGTTCCTCATGGGGCGAAAGTGGTTATATGAGAATCGCTGCTACTTCGGCTCGCGTTGCTTGCGAAGTTTGCTACATGGTATATGAATCTGACGGTTCAACCGCTCCTACAGTAACTACAACGAGTGCTTCTTCCGTTGGCGATAACACGGCAACTTGTGGTGGTAACATTACCTCCGATGGCGGTGCTACTGTTAGTGCAAGTGGCGTTGTTTATTCAACTACATCTGATCCTACAACAACAACTGGTACTGTTGTTTCTACATCACCAGTTGTAACATCGGGTTCGTATAGCGTAACATTAAGCGGATTAAGTGCAGGAACTACCTACTATGCAAAAGCATTTGCAACAAATGCAAAGGGAACAAGTTATGGTTCACAGGTAACGTTCACAACAACCGGAACTGCTCCTGTTTCTTACTGTACATCGCAAGGCAACAGTTGCACGTACGAGTGGATTTCTAGTGTTACTATCGGATCTTTCTCTAATAGTTCGGGTGCTTCTAGTTATACAGACTATACCAGCATGACCTTTAACGCAACAGCAGGTTCTTCATACGACGTTTCTTTAACTCCAAGTTTCAAGAGCACAACTTACAATGAATACTGGAAGATTTGGGTTGACCTTAACGGTGATGGCGACTTTACCGACGATGGCGAAAATGTATTTGATGCAGGCGCACTAAGCAAAACTACGGTTACTGGTACATTAACCATTCCTTCGGGAACTGCTCCTATCACTACAAGAATGAGAGTTTCCATGAAATACAATGGGTCTCAAACCGCTTGCGAATCGTTCTCTTACGGCGAAGTTGAAGACTATACTATTGCTATTACAGCATCTACAGCAGATACCCAAGCACCTACCGCTCCAACAAGTTTAACATCGTCGAGTGTTACACAAACAACAGCAACTCTTTCTTGGACTGCTTCTACCGATAATGTTGGTGTTACTGGTTATGATGTTTACAAAAACGGATCGTTCCTTGCTTCTACTACTAGCACAAGTTATAGCGTATCAGGTTTAACTGCCGGAACAACCTACACTTTCTATGTAAAAGCAAAAGATGCTGCTGGAAACACTTCTTCAGCAAGTAATACCGTATCGGTAACAACACAATCGGCAACCGATACCCAAGCACCTACCGCTCCAACGAACCTTGCTGCTTCGAGCATTGGCCAAACTTCTTTAACTCTTAGTTGGACAGCATCTACCGACAATGTAGGTGTAACCGGTTATCAAGTTTACAAAGATGGTTCCTTGCTAACAACAACAACCAGCACCTCTTACAGTGTATCAGGTTTAACTGCCGGAACAACTTATTCATTCTATGTAAAAGCAACGGATGCTGCAGGAAATGTTTCTTCGGCAAGTAGTACTGTAAGCGCAACAACTACATCGAGCACTGTTACTTACTGTTCTTCGAAAGGAAATAGTGTTTACTACGAATGGATTGACCTAGTTCAACTTAATACCATTAACAATGTCACAAGTTCGAATGGTGGTTATGCTGATTTTACAAGTCTTTCTACTGACTTAGGCAGAGGAACAACTTATACCATTTACTTTAGCGCAGGGTTCCGTAGCACAAAATATACTGAATACTGGAAGGTTTGGATTGATTATGATCATAGTGGTACATTCGATAGCGATGAAGCTGTAGCTTCTGGATCGTCAAGTTCTTCGTCCACATTAAGTGGATCCTTCACCGTTCCTTCGGATGCAGTTTTAGGTGCTACCAGAATGCGTGTAACCATGAAGTATAACGCTACACCAACCGCTTGCGAAACTTTCAGTTATGGCGAAGTTGAAGATTACACTGTTAACATTCTTGGAACAGCATCTACATATAAAGGCAATAACGTTGATGCTGAAGAAATTGGTAACGAGTTGCCAACCAGCATTTCGTTGTATCCTAACCCAGCCGATAACATGATTACTGTTAAAATTAATTGCACACCTGAAAACAGCTATGTAAACATTTACAATAGTATTGGTGCTCTTGTTAAAACAGATGTTATGAATTCGGAAACACACGAAATGAATGTTTCTGATCTTCCTGCTGGCTTATACATAGTAACAGTTTCAGATCCTAAGGGTTCATTTAAAGCACAATTCGTTAAGAAATAAACTTTATTTCCTTTATGTAAGAAAAGAGGCTAATTTTTAGCCTCTTTTCTTTTTTAAGTACCCTTGCTTAAACAGGGTATCGCCATTTTGTTCCATAAATTCCAAGAGGGGAAATTTTACTTTTTTCCCTGTGGAGTCAATAAAAACACAAACAGCGTAAATAGTGTGATTTATCGAATCGATAACGGATTCGGTTAATAATCCTTTTGTAGCACAGTACGAGAATTGTTTTCCGCAAATGCCTCGATAGAATTGCCATTCGTCGCATTCTGTTCCATCGGGGAAGATGCAAGTTCTATTTTGGTTGCCTGCGCTATCGGAAATAACTTTTGACTTATAGCCCATAAACTTTACATAAGTTGAGGCCGGGTTTTGCGAATATCCAACAAGTCCTTGCAGGAGCATCGCTATAATGAATGCTGTTTTTTTCATCTGTTTGTAATTTATTTTCAGAAGTATTCTATTTCGAACTTTACGTTTTTTACAGCTCTTGCCGATGGAATGCCTATATTTTAATCATTTTACCTGATGTAGGTTTATTACATGGGCATTTCATAGTGCATAATTTATCTGATCAAATTTACAACAAAGCCATAATAATGTAGTTTATTGCAAACAAAAAGGCTACCTAATTTTTTTAGACAGCCTTAAGTTTTAGAGAGTAATAAAATTATTACATTCCTTCTACATCCATATCTTCGGTACCGTTATTGTCTTGCTGTTGGCGTTTCCTGTCGAGTTTATAGTTGTTTAACCGAACTGTTAACGTCATAGAAATCATCGGGCTATTGGGTTGGAACTTTCTGTATGTATAGAAATTATCTCCTTCCGAAGTCATTTCATGTTTCATTGTATGGAATAAGTCCCTTACCTGCAAAGTAAGCGAAACCTTGTTCTTCATAAAATCCTGTTTTACGGCTAAGTTTGTCATTAAGAAGCCTTCGGTTTTTCCCTGCGCCGTAACCGATGGACTGTTGTACATGCCGTTAAGTTGGATTCTGGTAAACTTGGCAATCTTAAAGGTATTATTCAACCTAACGTTCCAGTTAAAGCTGCTTTTCGAAAAATTCTCGCCTAATAACGAGCCCTTCTCCCTATAATCGTAAACATCGCCCATAATGTCGGTGTGCCACCATTTTGCAAAATCTAATCCAAGCATTAGTTCACCTCCCAACGAGTAATCCTTTCCAACATTATCAATAGTATTTAAGAATATTATTGTGTTTTGATACAGGGAATCGTTCGTATTGTAAATGCTCTGAACTCTTTCAATTTTATTATTAGTTATTCTATAGTATAAATCTGCAGAAAAAATATTTTTTCCAAAATTCTTTTTATAACTCAATTCGTAAGAATCAATGTATTCCGGTTTAAGCGAAGGATTTCCCTGCCGCACGTTGTGGGCGTCTTCCCAAGTTATAAACGGTTCAAGATAGTAGCCTCTTATTCGGGAGATACGACGGGTATAACTTGCCATTACCTGTTGGTCGCTAGGTAAACCATACGAAACATGAACGGTTGGGTAGTAATCGAACCTATTTAGAGTAAAATTCTGATTTTCGCCTTTTAGGGCTATTTTTCGATATGTGTATTCTTCCCGTAATCCAAATTGATATCCTAAATTTCCCGATTCGCCTGAGTAGGTTGAATAAACCGAGTGGATATTTGTTTTGTAATCAACGTCGTGGGAGTAAAGAGGCTGAAATTCGAAGATTCCTGTCAGCATATTGTAGTAATACATGTTGTTTGCCTCATTTTGGTCTTCGAACCGACTTTGTGCTCCCGCTTCAAACTTACTTTTTTCGCCTGTAGGAAGCGTATAATCCAACTTTAGTCGGTATTCAGTTTCAGGTCCCGACTCTGTTGATTTTTGTCCATTTGTAATTATATCGTTAATATCAATAGTTTTAGTAATATCGTTATCGTTCGAATTGCTCTTTTCAAAAATAGCCTGTCCGGCAAGTTCATGTCCCTTTTTGCTAAACTTATGGTTGTAGTCGAGCGTAGCATTGTAAAAATCGCCGCTTCTGTCCGAGTTTTCTTTGTTATAATACTTTTCCGTAACAGTTCCCGGATTAGTCCATGAGTTGTAAGTTAAATCGGTATGACCTTTACCATTTCGATTTCCAACATTAACACCTAAACTTACCGTATTAAAAGGGTTAATGGTATAATCTATTCCGCCTCGAACACTATATGAATTTCGTCCACGGGTAAAATTACCATTCGAAAAAAGGTAAGAAGTTGTATCTCCATAAACAGTTCTGTTATTTGTGGCTTTGCCTATAAATTCCCGATTATTCCAGTCGGCTCCCACATAGTAGTTAAGTTTTTCCTTTCGATAAGTAACCAAAAAATCGCCTCCATACCTGTTTTGCGTACCGCCGTTTACGTTTACAATTCCCGAAACTCCCTGAAGTTTATTTTTCTTCATAATGATATTAATAATACCAGCAACACCATCGGGGTCGAACTTTGCCGAAGGGTTGGTAATAATTTCGATGTTCTCTATCTGACTCGCAGGAATTTGGCTTAACGCATCGCTTGGGTCCAGTAAAGTTGGTTTGCCATCGATAAGAACAGTAAAACTTGTACTTCCGCGTAAGCTTACATTGCCTTCAACGTCAACGGTAACGGAAGGAATACTTTCCAGCAGTTCCGTTGCTGTACCCGATGCCGACGTGTGCATTTGGCTAACATTTAGTACCTTTTTATCTATTTTATACTGCATGGTAGGCCTGTCGGTGGTAACCACAACTTCCTCCATGGTTTGGGTGGCCGGCTTTAGAAACACCTGCCCAATATCAAGAGTCTTTTGATTGGGGCCTATAACTAGCCCCGTTATTTTTTTTGTGTAGTAACCAATAAATGCAATTTCCATGGAGTAACGGCCATTTTCTACTCCTTTTAACTTAAAGAAACCCGTTGCATCGGTAATGGATCCGGTAATGGCCGCCTTATCATTCTCTTTTACAATCGATACGGTTGCATACTCCAATGGTTGCTTGGATAACGAATCGAATACAAAACCTTTTACAACTCCTGCCGACAAAGCATCGGTTGGATTGGTTGAAAACACATTATGGGCAATGAACACTACTGCCAACAACAAAAACGCTTTTTTAATCATAAACACATATTTATTTATCGCGACGAAATTATTAGACAATTTTGTAGAAATTTTGTTTAACGGAATTTTTAGCAAGAATAAGAAATAATTATTAGCCGTTTGTTTTAAAAATTTCGAAGATATGCTGGCTGTCTTTATAGTTATACTCAATGCTTAGTTGATTTAAATCGCATATTTTCTTCACTAACGAAAGACCTAACCCTAACGACGACGAAGATGTATTTCCTGTGTAGAACCGCTCAAAAATTTTATCGGGCGAAATGTTTAAAGGCTCTCCGTAGTTGCTAATGGCAAACCTATCGGCGGTAGTTACTATTTTTATTGGGCCTTGATTGGTTCCGTAACGGATGGCATTTCGAACCAGATTTTTTAGCAAAATTTCGAATAGAAACGGATCTAACAGCAAACTGTGTTCTTCGCTTAGTTGCAATTCAACTTTTAGCGATTTTAACTCGATAATTTCTTTTACCGATTCTATATGCCGCTCAATAATGTCGTGCGTATGTACTTGGATAATATTGTTATACTCGCCATTTTCGATTTTGGTAAGCAGGTTTAGCGCATTTCCTAAGTTCGATAAGTGGTTGGCCTCATCGTAAATGGCTTTAACAGTTCCGGTATGCTTATCCATCACGCTTTCGTCGGCTATTAGTATTTCTGCTTTATTTCGAATTATTGCCAACGGGGTTTGAATTTCGTGAGCCATATTTTCGGTATATTCCTTTAGTTTTCGGTAGTCGTTATCCGTGCGTAAAACCATTTTTTTGAACAGCTGCTGCATTCTTACAAACTCCTTGGTTGTAGTCCTAACCAGCAAGTTGCCAATTGGTTTTCCAACTTTATACTCGTTCATTTCCTGAAGAATTTTATTGAAAGGTTTTAGCAGAAAACTGGACAGCAGAAAGCTGAAAAGGACAACCGTAAGCGCTAAAATGGAAAATGCTTCCCGACTATTTTTTATTAGTTCCAACTTAAGTTTATTGAAATCGTCGATGTTCAGACTCATGGTGTATTCGTAAGTTCGGGTATTGGTTTTAAGCAATACTGTTTTCATCCTGTGCAAATGGTATTCTGCCATTTCCTGATCGTAAATAAGCGAGTCTTTGTAAATCGGATAGTTCTTGTTTAGCGTATCGGATGCAACCGGAATTTCCTGTAAGCTGTGAAAATCTTTTATCTTCTCGGCTAACTTTTCATCACCTTCTTTTTCGCTATTCAGCAGAATCCATAAAGCCTTATGCTCCCGATGCCTAAAAAAATGCTCCGATTGTTCTGTGAGGTACCTGTCCGATTTTTGTTTCAGGAAACGTGCGGTTATAAAAAATGTAAGAACAATAAATATCAGGTAAATAATGGTTGTTTTGGTTAGTAACCTAAACGATTTTAAGTTGAGCATATAGGTTTGCTGTTAAATGTTTGTAAATTAATGGATCGAGAACTTGTATCCCATACCGTAAACCGACTGGATATAACTTTTGCCTCCGGCATTCACAATTTTTTTTCGGAGATTCTTGATATGGTTGTACAAAAAGTCGAAGTTATCGGACTGGTCTATATTATCGCCCCAGAGATGTTCTGCAATGCTTTCCTTGGTTAAAACCCTATCCTTGTTGTACAGGAAGTAAACCAGCAAATCGAACTCCTTTTTGGTAAGAATTATAGGATTGTCGTTCACAAAAACCTGAAGCGACGAAAGGTTTACCTTTACCTCATCAACCTGAAGGATGTTGCTACCTGCAAACTTTTTCCGCCGCAAAATGGAACGAATTCGGGCATTAAGTTCAGCCTTATGAAACGGCTTGGTAATATAATCGTCGGCACCAAGTTCAAGCCCTTTAATTTTATCTTCCAAGGCGTTTTTGGCTGTTACTATAAGGATGCCCGTTTCCGAGTTGTCCTTTACTGCGTTAAGCAATTCCAGCCCATTCCCGTCTGGTAAACCAATATCCAGTAAAATTAAATCGTACGAGTAAAGGTCAACTTTCTCTTTTGCTTTTTGCAGCGTGCTGGCCACCTCCACTATGAAGCCGTTCTCCGTAAGAAAGTTATCCAAATCGTCTGATAGTTGCGGATTATCCTCAACAATAAGAAGTTTCATTCTTAAATGTTTTGGATAAAATTAAGGTAAAAATCTGTAGAGAATTTATGTTTACTTCCGATAAAGCGATGAAACGACTGTAAAATTTTATTTTTGATGAATATAGATAATACAATCAGCATTGTTTGCGTGTTATTGGACACGAAAAACAATTGAGCGTACTGTGCAAACT
>ERZ795053.6314-NODE-6314-length-11837-cov-7.941945_pt1 | contig 11837 bp, 10 predicted proteins | sample MGYA00375137_ERZ795053 | MGnify/ENA primary metagenome ERZ795053 (study PRJEB30182, sample SAMN05720284) | activated sludge metagenome | isolation source: Anaerobic digester | place: Hong Kong | collected 2014-12-17 ... | reverse complement strand
ACCTGCAGCTATTTTGAGCAAGTGCAGTGCAATAATAATTTTTACTGGGAAAAAGACGAAGTTTTGTTAAGACTTGACCAAAAGATGACCGCAGCCTTCAAAGCCACGAAGGAAACTGCGGATAAAAACAAGCTTTACATGAGAGATGCAGCCTATGTCATCGCCATCAACCGGGTTGCGCAGGCGGTAAAGATGAGAGGCTGGGTATAATCGGGTAAAATATATTGTAGAGAAAAACTACAAGGCGGGGATGATATGAACGAGCGGATGCATGACGGTGATTATTCTCTCGACAACCTGAAGGAGAGGGCCAAGGAGCTTAATTGTCTTTATCAGGTGGATGAAATCCTAAACAACCGTCATTTGTCCCTGGCGGAAATTTTTTCCGCCTTGGTCAAGGTCATTCCCTCGGGCTGGCAATTTCCTGAGTTTTGCAAGGTTTTAATCGTGTATGAAAACCGCCGCTATTATACTGAAGGTTTTTCCGCCTCTACGATTTCAGAAAGCTGTGACATCAAAGTAAACGGTAAGGTGATTGGCCGGATCGAAGTGGTTTATGTCCGCAAGGTAAACAAGAGCGAGGAAGGTTATTTCCTGGACAAGGAACGGAAATTGATCAGAACGATTGCTGACCGTATCGGCCAGACCATCTTCCAGCGTTATATGGGACAATTGCTGCGCCAATGGGACAATTCCCGCCAGGAACCATTGGCGGGCAATGCCAAGCGGGAATGGATGGTGATCGTCGATTTAATTGGCCGAAGCAATCAAAATGCGCTCTTGCATATTTGTCGCAAAATGGCCAATCATCTATATCTGAGCGGTGTCAAGGAAGCAGAAGAGGTCCTGTGGGATTTTGGTTCCGGCTTTCGAGGCGATTATGCCGGAGAAGTCAACTACCCCAGTGAGAAATTTCCCTTGGGCAATCTGCAGCAAATCAGCCAGAAGATTTTTCGCATTGCCGAGCAGCATTTGAGCGATGATGAGATTAGCATTCGCTTGAAACAATGGATTGAAGAAGAAAAAGCTTTCCCGTTAATCAAGGCAGTCGATCGTATCGATGTTTCGGTGCGGGAAATTGTCAAGTTGCTCAATCGTTACAAGAATAGTTATGGCGACACCAACCGGCCGGATTTTCCTATGGAAAGATGGTTGGTTGTTGCGCTTATTCAAAGATTTTTATCTGAAAAGCTGGATTTTATCAATATCGCCCGGCAGCATCTGGAGATCATTGATTTCTATGCCATTGTCAACCAGCTGATTTTCCCCGAAGGAAGTCATGGCAAAATTGGAGGCAAGGGCACCGGGCTATTTCTGGCAGAGCAGGTTCTGGCCAAGGCCCAGGAGGAAAACCCCCTGTTAAAGTCCGTGAAGGTCCCCCGCACCTGGTATATCAGCACCGATGAGATCAAGGAGATCATACACTACAACAATCTAGAAGAACTGAATGTGCAAAAGTATAAAGATCTCTACGAAATCAGGCTCGACTACCCCAACATTATTCAAATCCTGAAGAACGCTGAATTTCCCCAGGGTATCATTAAGAGTTTGGCCATGGCGCTGGACGATTTTGGTGACGTCCCCTTGATCGTACGCAGCTCCAGTTTACTGGAGGATCAGATGGGGGCAGCTTTTTCCGGCAAATATAAAAGCCTTTTTTTAGCCAATCAGGGCAGCAAGCAGGAGCGTATGGAGGCGCTTGTCAATGCGATCATGGAGGTCTATGCCTCCATCTACAGTCCCGACTCGATTCAGTATCGCTCGGAAAGAGGGTTGCTGGATTTCAATGAAGAGATGGGTATTCTGATTCAGGAAGTGGTCGGCCGACGGGTGGGCGTTTATTATTTGCCGGTTTATGCCGGAGTCGCCTTCAGTCACAACGAATTTCGCTGGTCGCCCCGCATTAAAAGAGAAGATGGCTTGCTGCGTTTGGTCATGGGACTGGGGACCCGGGCAGTGGACCGGCTGAGTGATGATTTTCCGGTTTTAATTTCTCCCGGACAGCCTGGACTTAGAGTCAACACCGTCCCCCAGGAGATCCAACATTATGCTCCCAAGAAAGTGGATTTGATCAATCTGGAAAAAAATACGTTTGATACCGTTGAAATTGCTGCGCTGGTCAAACAGTTTGGGCATGATGTCCCACAATTGCAGCAGTATTTTTCCATTTACCAGCAAGACTATGTAAAAAAGCCGCTGGCTTTTGAGATTGATTGTGAGAATGATGAAGTTTTGCTGACTTTTGATGGCTTGATTGCCGATACAACTTTTGTCAAACAGGTCAAGCTGATCCTGGAAGTCTTGGAGGAAAAGCTGGCTACGCCGGTTGACATTGAATTTGCCAGCGACGGCGAACATTTTTATCTGCTGCAGTGCCGGCCGCAAAGTTCGGCCCCCTCGCTGGCTCCTGCGCCCATTCCCAAAGAGATTCCGGCCAAGGATATTATTTTCTCTGCCCGGCGTTATATATCCAACGGCACGGTCAATGATATATCTCATATCGTGTATGTTGATCCCAACGAATATAACCGGCTCACGGAGCTGGAGGACTTGGTCAATGTAGGCAAGGCTGTCGGCATGTTGAACCTGCTCTTGCCCCGCCACCGGTTTGTCCTGATCGGACCGGGCCGCTGGGGAAGCCGCGGAGACATTAAAATGGGCGTTCAGGTGAGTTATGCTGATATCAACAATACCGCTGCGCTGATTGAAGTCGCCCGCAAAAAATCCAATTATATTCCCGAGCTCTCCTTTGGGACACATTTCTTTCAGGATCTGGTCGAAGCCCAGATTCGGTATTTGCCGCTCTATCCGGATGATCCGGGAATGGTTTTCAATGAACGGTTTTTGCGGCGTACGTCCAGCATTCTGGCAAAGATTCTGCCCGAATACGCCAGGCTGGAAGAAGTGATCCGGGTGATTGATGTCCCCGCCAGCACCAATGGAAGAATCCTAAAAATTGTCATGAACGCGGACCTGGAGGAGGCGCTTGCCTATCTGGCTGAGCCGGCCGGCATGATCGATGCGGCGGCCCGGGACGGCCTGGGTGAAACATGGACGGCCAGAGCAGAAGGAGACTATGTTGACGATCGCTTTTGGCGCTGGCGCTATTATATGGCAGAACGTCTGGCGGAAAGACTTGATTTTGACGCATTCGGAGTGAAAGGGCTATATTTGTTTGGCAGTACCAATAACGGCACTGCCGGTCCGGGCAGTGATATCGATCTGCTGGTTCATTTTCAGGGCAATCCCGTGCAACGAGAGCAATTGAAGCTCTGGCTGCAGGGTTGGAGCATCAGTCTGGCGGAGATGAATTATCTGAAAACCGGCTATGCCACCGACGAGCTGTTGGATATTCATATCATTACCGATGAAGATCTGGTCAATAAATCGGCCTTCGCCATCAAGATCGGCGCGGTCACAGATCCGGCCCATCCTTTAAAAATAAAGCAGGACTATTAGTCGGAAAATAACATTGTTGTCATCCTGAATGAAGTGAAGGATCTCATCAGGAGATGCTGCTTAGAGATCCTTCGCTAACGCTCAGGATGACATGAAAAATGACTTTAGGGGTTGTGTCAGACCGTCTTCAGTAAGAAGTCAGTAATTGCCTGACTGGTCTCTGCCGGCTTTTCCAGCATTACATAATGGCCTGCCTCCGGGATCACGACCAGTTTTGAGGAGGAAATATGTTCATGCAGGAATTCCGAGTATTTCAGAGGGGTCAACAGGTCATCCTGGCCCACGATGATCAGCGTGGGAACTGTGATCTGAGCGAGGTCGGCGCTGCGGTCGTATTGGTCACAGGCTAAAAAATCATTATGGATTATTTTTGGACCCGCTTTTTGCAGGGCTTCCACTTCTTTTTCCCAAATGGCTGCCGGGGTTGCCGTAGAAAACCCGATTTTTAAAAATTCCAGCTTCATTATGCCGGCCTTCAGCGCTGCCAACGCCTGGGGCAGGACCCGCAAACGTGCTCCTGAGCCAATCAGGATGAGACCGTCGACTTGTTTGGGATAATCCAGCGCAGCCGTAATGGCCATGGCTGAACCCATGGAGTGTCCTGCCAGCCAGAGGGGACGAGGCAGGTTGAGCAGTGCTGGCAATTCGCTGATCAGCCGGGCGCCGGCATCAACCGTTGCCAGCAAATCTCCGGCAGAAGAGCCGTGACCGGGCAAGTCGATGGCGATTCCACAGAAATCAGGGGGGAGATGGGTTAACTGTTCTTCCCAGATGTGACTGTCACCCCCGCTGCCATGTACAAACAGGATACTTCCCTGGGCGTTGTCCATTCTGCTGGATTGGTAAGCCAGCAAACTTCCCTCAATCTTTATATGCTGCATGTCTGCCATCATCCTTTTCATTGCTTTTTGTAAACAGTATAAAGGATTTTGACCGGGAGCAACAGCGGTTGTCGGTATCACTCCCGCGAACGGTTTCAGGCACTTGCGCCAGGAATGCGTTTAAGCGGTGAGATGCATGGCAATAATTGAGCATGAGGAGGGATGGACCGATGTTCAGAAAAATAATGATATTCATTGTCTTGCTGGTTTTTGTTTGTTCAGGTATTTTTGTTGCCTCGGCGCAGGAAAGCCGATTAGATCATTCCGTGCTGCGTTTGCATGTCGTAGCCAATAGTGACGCACCCGCCGATCAGGCTTTGAAAATGGCCGTCAAGGATGAAATCGTACGTTATCTGCAAGCAGAATTTTCCCATATTAATGATGTTGATGAAGCACAGGCAATGGCCCAAAAAAATCGTGGCCAAATAGAAAGCATCGCCCAACAAAAAATCAAAACCAGCGGGTATGATTATCCGGTTGAAGTAACCATTGGCGAGTTTGCTTTTCCACTTAAATCCTACGGTAACATGGTCTTTCCAGCCGGAGAATATCAGGCAGTCCGAGTGGTTATTGGCAAAGGGGCCGGCAAAAACTGGTGGTGCGTGCTGTTTCCTCCGCTGTGTTTGGTTTCCTCTGCGGACCGGGGCATGAGCCTGCAAAGTGTTTCAGAAGCCCAGGTAACCTTCAAATGCCTGGAACTGCTACCCCAAGGGGTGCGTATCAAGCAGCTTTAGCGCGCATGCCAAGATAAGGGACAGCCTGCGACAAGGAAGTTTGGTTTGACAGGGGAAGCATGAATAACGAAAATGAAAAATATTAACGAATAAACGGCAAAGCGATATAATGGGAAAAACAATTGGAGAGACGGTACATGGCAATGAAAAGCTCCTTATCTGATTGTCGTTGTTCGCTGGAGGCTCCTGCCAAGGTGAACCTGACCCTGGATGTTTTGGGCAAACGCCCCGATGGCTATCATGAACTGGCCACCGTTATGCATCAGATTGACCTGAAGGACAAGATCACACTGGAAAAAGGCGGCACCAAAATCCGCTTGGACAGCAACAGCAGTTTGATTCCGAACGACGAAAAAAATCTGGCCTATCAGGCCGCCCGGCTCATGTGCGAGAATTTTTCCCTGCGGGAAGGACTACAGATATACTTGGAGAAAAATATACCTGTAGGTGCGGGCCTGGCGGGAGGAAGCACAGATGCAGCAGCAGTCATTATCGGAATAAATGAATTGTTTGCCTTAAAGCAGGAGTTGGCTGTTTTGCTTGCGCTGGGGGCTCGAATCGGTTCCGATGTGCCCTTCTGTATCATGGGAGGTACAGCGCTGGCCCGGGGGCGGGGGGAAATTCTCAGTCCTTTGCCGGAAGGATTGAGGTTGCATATGGTGCTGGTAAAACCTGACTTTCAGATTTCCACACGGGCAGTGTATCAGGCCTTTCGTCGGGAAAAAGTAACAAGAACACCTGATACAGCGGCTTTTCTTGCAGCCTGGCAGGATTGTGATATCATTAGTATAGCCCGGGAAATGAACAATGTATTGGAATCAGTGAGCCTGGCCGAGCATCCTGAAATCGCCGCCATTAAAAAGCAGTTAGTGTCGGCAGGCGCTGTCAATGCCCTGATGTCGGGCAGCGGGCCCAGTGTTTTCGGTTTGTTTATCAATCCGGAAACAGCGGTAGAAGCTTTTAATATATTGCACCAGCAATATAATGAATCATTTATCGTATCTTCATATAGGAGAGGGTGGAAGTAATGGCAGAAAAACGTCTTTTGCCGGTCAATCTGGATTCGTACAAACCCCTGCGGGAATTGGTATTGGAGGCCATCCGCGAAGCGATCAAAAATGGAACTCTGCAACCGCGGGAAAGACTAATGGAGATCCAACTGGCAGATGAATTAGGGGTCTCCCGGACCCCGGTGCGGGAAGCCCTGCGCAAGCTGGAACTGGAAGGCTTTATCGTGATGGTGCCTCGCAAAGGAGCGTATGTTTCAGATCTTTCCATGAAAGATGTAGCGGATGTATTTGAAATCAGGGCGGCGCTGGAAGGATTGGCCGGGGCTTTGGCGGCAGAGAGGATCACCGAAGAAGAACTGGAAGCCATGGAACGCATGCTGGTAGAGAAAGGCGAAGCAATCAGTCTGAATGATATTGACAAACTGGTGGCAGCTGACACAAAATTCCATGAAGCCATGTACATGGCCAGCCGCAATGAAAGGCTGAGTAATATAATCAGCAATCTGCGAGAACAAATCCAACGTTTTAGATTAACTTCACTTTCTGTACCCGGACGCCGCCAGGATTCACTTAAGGAGCACCGGGAAATATTGGAGGCCATTCAGGCCAGAGATATCCAACTGGCCAAACAACTGGCCCAGGAGCACATTGAAAACGCCGAAAATGTGCTCATCGATTCGCTGAAAAAGGGGAATCAACCTGCAAGCGAATAATGGAGGGAACAACATGCAATACGATGCCATCATTTTGGCTGGCGGGGAGAGCACCAATGATTTGAAAAAAATCGCTCCCTATGATAATGAAGCCCTAATTATTATTGGAAATTATCCGATGATTTATTTTGTATATCAAACCTTGCGTTCTTCATCCCAGATCAACAATATTGTGGTCAGCGGACCGGTCGAAGCCCTGAAAGCGATTTTACCTCGGGATGAGAGGCTGTTTTTTGTCAATGGAGGTCAAAATGCTATTGAAAGCTTCGCCCATGCCGTCAAAGCGCTCAATGACAAAGGGATCAGTTCCAAAGTGTTGATTATGCCTACCGATATTCCCTTTATCACCGTGGAAGCGATTGAAGATTTTATCAAACGATGTGAAACCAGCGATGATGATTTTTATTATCCAGTGACACGCAAAGAAGTCAACGAAAAGAAATTTCCCGGAGTACAGAGGACCTATGTGCGTTTACAGGAAGGCGTCGTGACGGGTGGGAATTTATTCCTGATCCGCAGCTCGGTGATTGAGAAAAGTCTGGAAATGGGCTTAAAGCTGGTGGAAAGACGTAAAAATCCCCTGGCTATGGCCAGGCTTTTTGGCATTTCTTTGGCATTGAGGTATCTTTTTGGCCGGCTCAGCATTGCCATGGTTGAAAAGCGGTTTTATAAAATGCTGGGCATAAAAGGCAAATGTATCATCTCCCCCTATGCGGAGATTGGGGTTGATGTCGACAAGCCCAGCGACTTGAAACTGGCCCAGGACAAGCTTGGGTCCATATGTTTTGCCAAGTGACCAACCAGCCTGATTAGGCTGGTTTATCCTTGTATGCAGTTAGCGGTTGGCAACCCCTGACAGCAAAATACTTTTTCGTTTTTACAAATGCAGGTATAATACAGTAGTATTAAGTTAAGAGCAAATAATGAATAGGTATCAAACATTTGGTGAAGCAGAGTGCGAAGCCCGTTTGGTTCCTATTTTTGACTTGAGCCAACAGGGAGGAATAGGTATGGTTTGTTCAGCAGTCATTCTGGCTGCCGGCAAGGGCGTGCGCATGCGCTCGCATATTCCCAAAGTCGTCCATCCCGTTGCGGGAATTCCCATGGTCAAACATGTTGCGCAGGCGATCACTGCGGCGGGAATCAACAAGATTACTTTGGTGATCGGGCAGCAGCACGAATTGATAAAAGATTTGTTTGCCGGACAGAATTTTCAATATGCTGTCCAAGCGGAACAGCTGGGGACCGGGCATGCTCTTCTGCAAGCCCGCAGCGAAGTCGAAAGTGATGATATGGTTTTGGTCGTTGCCGGGGATACCCCGCTTTTGCAAGCCGAAACGCTGCAGCAGCTCATCGCCCATCATCGGAATTGTCAGGCCACTGCGACGGTTTTGTCAACGACACTGGATGATCCTTTTGGATATGGCCGCATCGTACGTGACCAAGACGGCCGGTTGGAGCGCATCGTGGAAGAAAAAGATGCCAATCCTGAAGAGAAGAAGATCGATGAGATCAACTCCGGCATGTATTGCCTGCAAGTTAAAGAGGCCTTTGCGGCCTTGCAAAAACTGGGATCCAGTAATGCGCAAGGCGAGTATTATCTGACCGACATCCTGTCCATCTTGAAAAACAAGGGTCACAGGGTTGAGGTGTTTCTGACCCAGTCCCGGGACGATATTTATGGGATTAACAATCGTGAACAGCTGGCCTGGGCAGAAAAAATCATGCGCCGGCGCAAAAACCATCAGTTGATGATGGACGGGGTAACCATTATCGATCCGGATACGACCTTCATTGATAGCCATGTCAGCATTGGCATGGATACCACCATTTATCCGTTTACCATAATTGAAGGCGAGACGACCATCGGAGAATCCTGTCACATCGGACCCAGTTCACACCTTAATGATGCCAGGATTGGCAATCAAGTTGTCATTGAAAATTCAAGAATTAAAGAAGCCGAGATCGGGGATGAATGTACTATCGGTCCTTTTGCTTATCTCCGTCCGGGAGCAGTTCTGCGGCAGGGTGTAAAAGTCGGGGATTTTGTGGAGATTAAAAAATCCATTATCGGACCCGGCAGCAAGATACCCCATTTAAGTTACGTGGGCGATGCAAAACTAGGCAGTGATGTCAATGTCGGTGCCGGAACCATAACCTGCAACTACGACGGAAAAAACAAATGGCCGACCATTCTGGAGGATGGGGTTTTTATCGGCAGCAATACAAATCTGGTTGCGCCGGTACGAATCGGGAGGAATGCCGTAACCGGTGCCGGCTCAACCATAACCAGGGATGTTCCGGCAGATACTCTGGCGGTCGAACGAGCCAATCAAAAGCATATTGAAGGATATACGAAAAAGAAAGACAGGTCCTGAGAGAATAATTTGGGAGGTATAAGGAGTATGAAAGCATCCAGGTGGAGGATGAAACTATTTACCGGCAACGCCAATCCCTGTCTGGCGCAAGAGATTGCAGCTTATCTGGAAATCCCGGTAGGAGATGCAACCGTCAGCCATTTTTCAGATGGAGAAATTAATGTAGCAATTGATGAAAGTGTAAGAGGGGTAGATGTGTTCGTTGTCCAGCCCACCTGCTCACCCGGCAATGAAAATCTCATGGAATTATTGATCATGATCGATGCTTTCAGACGTGCTTCGGCTTCGCGCATCAATGCAGTCATTCCCTATTATGGTTATGCGCGTCAGGATCGCAAGAGCCGGGCCCGTGATCCCATTACTGCCAAGCTGGTGTCCAATCTGATCGTTGAGGCTGGAGCCCAGCGAGTCGTGGCAGTCGATTTACATGCCACACAGCTCCAGGGATTCTTTGATATACCGGTGGATCACTTGCCGGGTGTACCGACCATCGCAGAGTATCTCAAACGTAAAGGTCTAACGGAGGATGCCGTAATTCTCTCCCCTGATGTGGGAGGTGTAACCCGGGCCCGTGACCTGGCGGCCAAATTGGCAGCGCCGCTGGCGATTATCGATAAACGCCGTCCTGCACCCAATGTTTCCGAAGTGATGAATGTAATCGGCGATGTAGATGGAAAATCGGTCATCATCATCGATGATATTATTGACACAGCCGGAACCATCTGTACTGCCGCAGAGGTGATGATGGATAAAGGCGCCAAGGATGTTTATGCCTGCTGCAGCCATCCGGTATTTTCCGGTCCGGCCATGGAAAGATTGGAGAAGGCCCCGATCAAGGAGGTCATCGTAACCAATACCATCCCCATAAGAAAAGAAAAGATGCTGCCCAAAATAAAGGTTCTTTCGGTTGCACCGCTGGTGGGTGAGGCGATCTTGAGGATTCATGAGGATCTTTCTGTCAGCAAGCTGTTTGAAGTATAAAAATGAAGCAATGATTCGCTTTTAATGGCACCATATCAGGATTATGAGACTGTGCAAGAAGCGTACGCAGGTATGTTGATTGGGCAGTCTTCTATTATTTTGTCGCATTTACAACTTGTTCAGATACGTTTGCAGACTTTTTTTGCAGTGTCGTTCAGGTTATACTGATAATAATTTTGGCAGACAAAACCAGAGGTAAACAGCATGAAAATAATTGTAGGCTTGGGCAATCCCGGCAAAGAATACAAGGATACCCGCCATAATATCGGCTTTATGGTGTTGGAAGAAATGGCCTCGCGTCATTCGCTGGAGAAACAGGAAAGCAGATTTGACGCCATCATAGGTCATGTAAAAATAGACGGCGAAAAGGTTCTGCTGGTCAAACCGCTCACTTATATGAATCTGAGCGGACGGTCAGTACAACCCATAATGCACTGGTACAAACTTGCCCTGGAAGACCTTATGGTCGTTTATGATGACATGGATCTGCCGGTTGGCAGTCTGCGAATTCGTGCCAATGGAGGGACCGGAGGGCACAAAGGGATGAACTCGATTTGTGAGCGCCTGGCCAACAAGGAGTTTGCCCGTACCCGGGTTGGAATTGGAAGACCCGACAGAGGAGAAGCCTACCATTGGGTTTTGGGAAAATTCAGCCAGGACGAGAAGGAAATCATGCAAAATGCCGTCCGGCATGCGACAGACGCCTTGGAAACATGGGTAAGGCAGGGAATAGCAGCGGCCATGAATGCATACAATTAAACAAAAATGTATAAATTACCCTTTCGCCTGGGAAGATAATAAAAACGGGCGAAGGAGCAAGCAAATGAAAATATACTATATTTGTGAATGCTGTGATGAGATTTTCAGTATCGAAGAGAATGGAAGCGGTACAGGCAAGGTGGAGATCAGGGGAATTTGCAATGATTGCGCGCTGGAAATGGGTTTGCAGGAAGGACCAGCGCTTCATTTTCAGACATATTACAGTTAAGTCCAAAAGATTAAATGAATACTGCCAAGAAGTGGAGGCCATTTTTACGGTGTCCACTTTGTGGGTTTGGCAGAAAGTGTTTCAGGGGAGGACCAGGAGAGTTGAAACAAGCGTTATGGGAACAAATCCAAAAAACCATCCGTGCTGACCAGGACGTTCTTTTGAGCGGTCTTGACGGGGCGGCGCGGATCTATTTTCTGCATGAACTGATTAACCAGCGGCGAGGCAAGCTATTGTGCATGGTGGCGTCAGAAGAAAAGGCGTATGACCTGGCTAACGATCTAAGACTGTTGCTGGGAGAAAACAAGGTAAATCTTTTCTTGTCCCGTGATTTTATCTTCTTGAAGGAGAACTCATCGCTGACTGAAGTCCAGCGGGTGCTGACCTTGCAGGAACTATTGCTCCATCCGCAGCGGCAGGGTGTTATTATCACCACGCCGGGAGGAATGCTGTATCATATTATGTCGCCCCAGGAAATGCAAGAGCGCACTCTGATACTGGTACCGGGTCAGGATGTTGCTATCGAAGCATTATTGAAACAGTTGGTCGAAAGAGGTTATGAAAGAGTTGATACGGTGACCCGGCCTGGGCAAATGGCTGCCCGGGGAGGATTGGTCGATGTGTTTCCGGCTGGAGACAGGCAGCCCTGCCGGATCGATTTTTTTGGTGATACCATCGACGTAATCAAGCATT
>ERZ795053.6312-NODE-6312-length-11840-cov-3.763852_pt1 | contig 11840 bp, 8 predicted proteins | sample MGYA00375137_ERZ795053 | MGnify/ENA primary metagenome ERZ795053 (study PRJEB30182, sample SAMN05720284) | activated sludge metagenome | isolation source: Anaerobic digester | place: Hong Kong | collected 2014-12-17 ... | reverse complement strand
TGTAAGTCTGGGGGGTGCCGCGTGGGACCGGGGGCGACTGAGCCCAGGTGCCGGTCTGGTCGCCTCCCGAGGCGCGTAAGAAGGGCTGGGAGGCAAACATGGGCTCAAACGATCCCCCGCTGATGGGCATCGGATTCGTGGCGATCTGCGGATTCGCCGGCGCAGATGTCGATGTCGGCGCCTCTCCGGAGTCACCCGGTTTTTGTCCGAATAGGTTTCGAAATGAAAACGACATCGATGCCTGAGAGTGATCAGCAGCAGAAAAACCAAGGAAGCCTGTGAATAACTTATGCCACTATGGTAAATCAGGGCGCTTGCGGATGATCATAAGAGTCGTCACCATAAAATCCAGCAAAAAATCGATAAAAATAAGAAATCAGTAAATTCGAAGCATTGCTCGTGGTCCATATTTAAAGTGCCGTTTCCGTGGCTGGCAGAACGGAGCGGTTGATGGTCCCTGGAGGTTCTCAGGTCTAGACACCTGTCCAGAGCCTGGGAAAAGACACCTCCAATGGGTTTGGACTTGAAACGTGCCGCTGCTCCCTTCATTCTCAGAGCCTGCCCCTTTTTGGACTTCCGGGCGCCGAAGAAACATCACGTGGCAAATCAAACGGCAGAGAGACCGCAACGCTGGGACGCTCCCTTTGATCCGGGCATGTCGTCCGGTGTGGTGGCGTGTCTTTTGACCAAGGAGCCTTTCGCCGTCATGGATGCCGGGAGATTCCCCCGGCACTTGCCACTGGCCGGACTGCTGCAGAACGACGCCCGATTGATCCAGTGCCGGGCCAACCAGATTGTGGTCAGGGAAGGGGACTACGGGAACTCCGCCTTCCTTGTTCTGAGTGGCAGCGCCACGGTGGTGCTGGACAATCTGCCCCGCCGCAGTCTGGGCCGGGGGCAGCCGAAGCGGCGCAGTCTCTGGCGGACGCTGGCCCGGGCTCTCTCCATCAAAGGCATTCCTGAAAGGCGGGTCCACCACACGGAGCGGGAGTTTTCCCGGCAGGCCTCTCCGGGGGTTTTCCTGCAGGACGTGCCCCGGCTTCTGAATGACCGCCGCACCGCGGTCGTGCCGGTGGGAGAAATCTTCGGCGAACTGGCAGCGTTGGGTCGGACTCCCCGGACCGCCACGGTGATTGCCGCGGAAGACGGGACCGAAATCCTCGAAATCAGGTGGCAGGGTCTGCGGGACCTGATGAACTTTGCCCCGGAATTCAACCAGCAGATCGAAGCCCGCTTCCGCGAGAATGGTCTCATCCCGCTGCTCAACCAGATCGACATTCTCCAACGCGTGCCCCGTCCCGCGGTGACCGAGATTGCCCGGGCGACCAAATTGGAGCGCTACGGCAGCTTTGACTGGTACGGCAGTTTCCGGCAAATGCGCGAGGCCGGTGCGGGAGCGGCGGCTCTACAATCCGAGCCACTGATCCAGCGGGAAGGGGATTATGTGAATGGGCTGCTGGTGATCCGCGGTGGTTTCGTCCGGGTCAGCCGTCTCTATAATCACAGCGAGCAGACCGTCGCCTATCTGGGCAAAGGCCAGCATTACGGACTGCGGGAGATTCTCCACAACCAGCGGGACCCGTCCGATCCGATGCCGGCCCGCTACTCGTTGCGCGCCGTCGGGTATGTCGATGTGCTCCTGCTGCCGACCGAACTGATGGAGCGGGTGGTTTTGCCAACGCTGACGCCTTCTCAGATCAAGGAATATACCCCCGAACGGGAACGGGGTCCCCGGGCTCCCGGAGCGGGGTCGGAGGGGCTGCGTCGTCAATTCGGTCCCGGCGTGCTGGAATTTTTCCTCGATCAACGCACCCTCAACGGCAGTGCGACCATGCTGATCGATCTCGATCGTTGCACCCGGTGCGACGATTGCGTGCGGGCCTGTGCCTCGACCCACGATGGCAATCCGCGTTTCATCCGCCAGGGCCACCGTATTGAAAGCATCCAGATGGTGCAGGCCTGCATGCACTGCCATGACCCCATCTGCATGATTCCCTGTCCCACCGGGGCCATTCACCGTCAGGAAAGCGGGCAAGTCGTGATCAATGACGACACCTGTATCGGCTGCGCCAGTTGCGCCGACAATTGTCCTTACGACAACATTCAGATGGTGGAAATCCGCGATTTGAAGGGACAGCCGCAATACCCGGTGGCCGTCGACGCTGACGGGACGGTGGTGCGAGATGCCCAGGGCCGTTTGGTGCCGCAGCCGGCGGCGGGCCCCATTCTCCGCGCCACCAAATGCGATCTTTGCCAAGAGCATGTCGGCGGTCCCGCCTGTGAGCGGGCGTGTCCCCACGACGCCCTGGTGAGGATGGACATGCGCGACACCGACCGCCTGGCTTCCTGGTTGACCCGATGAAAGGAACCTTCCGCCAGCGCCGTTTGATCCACGGGTCGGTGCTTCTCGCACTGGTCGGTCTTCTGATCTTGCTGTGCCACCTTCTGGATGAGGCCCTGCGCCCCACCGCGGTCTACACCGGTCTGCTCCTGCTGCTGGTGTTGTTGGGATTGACCCTCTTCAATGCCCGCAAAAAACTGCCGTTCCTGCCCCTTCTGAAAGTGTCCACCTGGACCCAGTGGCATCTCTTCACCGGATTTTTCTCGGTCGCCTTGTTCCTGCTTCACACGGGCTTGCGCGTTCCCAATGGCCTGCTGGAGTCCGTGCTGGCGGCGCTTTTCACGGTGGTCGCGCTGAGCGGTTTCGTGGGGCTTTTTCTGAGCCGGTGGCTGCCTTCACGTTTGACGCGTTCGGGTGAGCCCCTGACCTACGAGCGGCTGCCGGCCCACCGTCGCGCGCTCATCGAGGAAGCCGAGACCGTTGTCCGGCGTGCGGAATCCGAGACCGGATCATCCGCCATCGGGGATTTCTATCTGGCGACCTTGGCTCCCTATCTCCAGGGATCCCCGGGGCTGGCCATTTTGTTGGGAAATCCCCAGCGTTATGAACGGGCCATGCTGGCAAGGACAGATGAGTTTGGTCGTTACCTTTCCGAACGCGAGCGTCCTCACCTTGAGCTCCTGCGGGAATGCATTCGCCGAAAAGGCCTGCTCGACTACCAGGGCGCCGCCCAGGGAGCGCTCAAAGGATGGCTATTCATCCACATCCCGTGCACCTACGGGCTGCTGGTCCTTGCGGTGGTTCACGGCTGGGTTGCCCTGAATTACGGAGGACGACTGTAAATTCCGATCACCCGCCATGCCGGAAAAATTCCAGGAAACCGGTCACCGTCAGACCACTTACCAACGCCCGAACCAGTCCTGGGTCTGCGGTCACGTTGCTGAGGGAGGGGCGGGGTGCCACCTCGGTCCGAATCCGAAAGGGCGCTGTCCGGGAGGAGTGCCCTGCGACGGGCGACTCCCCGGAGAATGCCTGCCCCGCCGACAGGGCGACCGCTGGCTCTGCACCCGGGCGGAGACACAAGGAGGAAATCCCTGCGCCGAGGGGCCCCTGCCGGATGGCTCCTGCTGCCGTCCGGTGCTGTCCTGCCAGCCCCGCCCATCGTTGCGCCGCCAACGAGGTCGGGTCACCCTGATGGTCATGCTCGCCACCATCGGTTTTGCCGTCTTGCTGCTGAGTCGCGGAACCGGATCGACGGGGAAAGGCGGGGACGCCTCACTCAGTCCCGGGGCCCTCAGCGCCCCGCACACCCAGATCGCGGCGGAATGCGCCCGGTGCCACAGCCAGATGGCCCTGACCCCGGATCGCATCACCGGCCTGCACCAGTCTGCCTTCCAGCATCGTGCCGTCGAGGATGGACGGCTCTGTCTCGCCTGCCACCAGGGGATCGGTGGAGCGGAGGGACAGTCCGCCTTCCTCGCCCACACGCTTCCCGAGGCGGCCCTGCCTCCCTCCAAAGGCTCCGGGGATTCCGGGCCTGACCGCATCCTGGAAGCGGCGGCCCGCTTTGTTCCCCCTGCGATGAAATCCGGGGAAATCGCCTGCGATCTCTGTCATCGCGAGCATCATGGTCAGGAGGGGAGCCTTACCGATCTGACGAACCGGCAATGTCAGGTCTGCCATCAGGCGCGCTTCGCCAGTTTCGCGGACGGGCACCCCGATTTCGAGACCCTCCGGTATCCTTATGCCAGGAGGCCTCGGATTGTCTTTGACCATTTCTCGCACTTTGAGACTCACTTCCCCGACACGGCCGACGACGATCCCGCCAAACTCCCTGCCGGTTACCAAACGGGCGAAGCACATGGCAAAAGCAAAACCTGCCTCGCCTGCCATGTGCCGGATGATGAAACCGGTCTCATGACCGTCCTCTCCTACGAGGTGGCCTGCGGGAAATGTCACGACCCGGACACCCGTGGCGGGCGTCGTCTTCCTTTTCTGGCTCTGCCGACGCTCGATGCCGGATCGCTTGACCGTTGGCTTGCGACGGATGCCCCGGGCGGAGCCCGGTCCAGCGGGACCTGGGTGAATCCCCCGACCACCACCGACCTGCCCGGTCCCATGCTTCATCTCCTCAATACCGGCGAGCGCCAGGCCTGGCTTTCCCTTCGGCAGGAGGGACTGACCCTCGCCGATCTCACCAAGGCCAAACCGGCCCGTCTGGCGAATGCGGAGACGCTGGTCAATGGCGTGAAGTTCCTGCTTCATGACCTCTCCCGCAGCGGGGTGACTGGGAAAACCGGTCACTTGGAAATGGAGCGGCGTTTGGAGGAGGCCGGACTGCCGGGAGGAGCATCGCTGGTCGGGGGACTGCCTCCAGACCTTTTTGACCGCTTCCGCAAGCGGGGGGAAGATGCGCCTTGGCCCGCGCTCCGGGCCATGCTCGATGAGGCGGCCGCTGCCCGCGACGGCCGATTTCCAGCGGCCCGCCCCGACGCGGTGGCCACTCCGGCGCCTCCGACGGTGGAGCCGGATCCCGACGATCTCGCGCTTCAGGACGAAGTCTGGGCCCGCAGCGGTGGCTGGCAGGAAGAGGGGGGCACGCTCTATTACCGGTCCACCGGTCACGCCGATCCGTTACTCCGCGCCTGGCTCGATGCCACGGCCGCGAATGCCTCGGAACCGGTGGCGCTGCTTACGCTGACCGATTCCCTCGGGTTTGCTTCCGGCGTCAACACCAGCGCCTCCGGCAAATGTCTGATGTGTCACAGCATTGACGAAGAACTGGACGCTGCCGGGGATCCGGTATCGCTGGTGGTCAATTGGAAAGCCTATGGCGCCCGTTCCGTGCCGGGGTTGCCCGACCGGCGGCTGACCGCTTTCCGGCACGCGCCTCACGTGGTCTTCATGGATTGCCGGGCCTGTCACACCATCGATCCCGCTTCGGAAGACACCTTCGCGGCGTCCTATCCCGGGAAGAAGGACAAGGTCTATGAGGAAGGCTGGGTGAAAAAGGCTGATCCTTCCCGGTTCACCGCCAATTTTTCCCCTCTGCGCAAGCGCGACTGCGCGGTCTGCCACACTCCGCAGGGGGCCGGGGACCGCTGTCTGGATTGCCACCGCTATCACCCTGCGGCCCGTGACAATGCCTCCTTGGAGATGCGCCACGCCATCCCCAGCCGATGAATCGGGACGCCGGCATCAGCGCAAGGCCAGCGCTTGGGCGGCGGCGTAGGCGTCCGCATGGGTCAGGCTGATTAGCACGGTGCGGATTCCCTGGTGAGCGGCATACGCGGCGGCGGCCCCATGCAGGTGGACTTCGGGTTCACCGTTGGGCCGGCGCAGGATTTCGATGTCCGTCCAGTCGGCGTCCGCCCCGATGCCGGTCCCGAAGGCTTTGGCGACCGCCTCTTTCGCGGCGAAACGGGCCGCATAATGGCGGTTGGCGTGCTTGTTGGGACGGCAGTAGGCCTGCTCGCGTTCGGTGAAGACCCGGTTCAGGAAGCGTTCACCGAAGCGCGCGATGGAGTCCGCGATGCGCTCTGTCTCAATCAGATCGATGCCGATGCCGTGGATTTCCATGAATGCAAATGGGGGGGGAATTACTGGCGCAGCGCTCTCGCCATGAGCAGGGTGAAAACAACGAGGAGGGCGCCCCAGACCAGCACCCAAAAAACCGCCAGCGCGAGGGCGGCCCACCAGCGCAGGCTGCCGCGGGGGACCAGGCCCCGGTCATCCTTGCGGTGACGCAGGAGGAAATACAGGGCGAGAGGGGCCGTGAAAAAGCCCATCGGGGCGAGCCACGTGACCAAGGAAAGGGAGAGGTTGTCGTAGAGGAGGCGCTTGGCCTGCCAACCTGGAAGTCCGCGGCCCTCCCGAGCCTGGTGGAGGCAGGGCAGGCAGAGGGTCGTCCCGGCCCGACTCACCGCGGCCCGTTGGGAAAGCAGACAGCCACACTCATCACAGACCGTTTCGGCTTTGAGGGTGGGAAAAAACGCGCAGACCGCATCGCCTTCCTCCGCCGTTTCTCCGGCAAGGACGGCGGGAGGCGATGGGTTGAGGAGCTTCGGGAAGACCCGGGCTTCCCAGCGGGTGCCGCAGACCGCGCAGGACATCTCCGCGGCACCCGCCTGGGCGGGGGCGGGAGCTTCGCTCTGGCATTTGGGACAAGAAATTCCGGGCATGGCTCAGCGGTTTTTTTTGACCACTCGGGTGGAGGAAACACGGTCGTGCAGGGCTCGCTTCTGCGGGTCCCAGCCGGCCATGGCGAAGGGGAAAGATCCCAGCAAGGTGCCGATGGCCACCCCGATGAAGACGGCGGCGACCAGGACCGTCGGATTTCCCCCGGAAAAGACCCCGACAATCAGCCCGATGATGCCCGCCACCAACGACATCACCAGCAGGGTGATGATCATGCACAGCAGGTCGCGGGCCAGCCATCGACCGAGCGCCCGCATGAAGGAAAGCCGTCCGCCGTCCGGCGTCACCACAATGGCTCCGATGGCGATCTTTCCCAGGGTGGCCTGGTAGGCGAGCACCATCCACACTTCATAAGCCACCGCCACCAGAGTGCCTCCGATGATGCCTCCCGCATAGGCCGTCCAAATGTCCCAGGTCCAACTTTGAGCCGGAGTGAACAGATTGCCGGTGCGGCGGTAGAGCAGGAAATAAAAGGGCAGCTGGAACAGGTAGCTCGGCAGCATCAGGGCAAACGAGTCGATCAGTCGGGCCAGGCCGCGCCACCAGAAGCCCACGTAGACCAACGGCCCTTCATCCGGCGAGCGCAGCCCGGTGCGCGCGGTCTCGAGGGCTTCCTGGACGAACGCGTCCTTGTGGTCTGCGGAGATGCGGACCTCGCCGTAGGGGAGGAGATCGACCGTGGCCGCCGGTTCTCCGCAATGCGCGCATTTGGCGGCGCCGTGATCCGCCGCGTCCACGTGGGCGGCTCCCAGAATGGCGTCACGGTGGCGGGAAAAGGACTCCCAACGCTCCATCCCGCGTTGCCAGACCAGAGTGTCCGGTCCGACCACACCCTCCCCGACGAGCTTTGCGAAGGCATCGTGATCCAGGAGGTCGGACGGTTTGCCGTCCTTTTCATAGCGCCAGAGATTCATGAGCCTGATTGGTGCCCACTGTGCCACAGGGCAATCCATTTCTCAACGAAGACTCCCGATCCCCCGCGGAGGGATCAGTCACCCGTTTCCGCCGTCTGCAGACTGGCCCAGTAATCGCGGATGGCCTGGGGCAGCAGTCGGTGCTCCTGTTCGCGGATCCGGGCATACAGCCCGTCGCCGGTATCCCCCGGCAGGATCGGCACCGTGGCTTGGGCAAGGATTCGGCCGGTGTCGATCCCGGCATCGACCAGATGGACGGTGCATCCGGCCTCGCTCTCGCCCGCCGCGAGGGCCTGTTCCCAGGCGTTCCTGCCCCGGTATTTGGGTAGCAGTGAAGGATGCAGGTTTACTATTTTGTTGTGCCACACCTCGAGGAGGGGAGCGGTCAGGATGCGGAGAAATCCCGCCAGGATCACCAGGTCGGTCCGGGCGGCTTTCAGACGGTCGAGAATTTCTTTCTGGGCGGCCGCCGAGAGCCGGGCTTTTTCCGTCCCGGGCTCGATGAAAAAAGCGGGCAAACCCCGTTCCCGGGCCAGGTTCAGAATGCCGGCGTCCGCCACATCGCTGAAGACGGCCACGATCTCCGCGTCGAGGGACCCGTCGTCGATGGCGCCGAGGAGGGCGGCAAAATTCGTCCCGATACCGGAGCCGAAGACGGCGAGGCGCGGGCCGCGTGGCCCGGCTTCGGGACTGTCCTGGAGCCGGGTCAGGGTGGCGCTGGTGGAGCGTCCCGGCACGAGACTGAGGAGATGGATCACGGTGCCGATCCGCTCCAGCAGCGCCCGTTCTTCAGGGATCAGGGAATCGGCGGTGTAGTCCCCCCCTTTGGCATAGATGTGGGGCCGCAGGGCGGCGATCACCCCGGTGGCCCGTTTGTCGTCGAATACCACCACCCGGTCGACACTGCGCAGTCCGCGCAGGATTTCGGCCCGGTCGGCGGCGCTGTGGACCGGACGGCCGGGGCCCTTGAGTTCCCGGGTCGAGGCGTCGCTGTTGATGGCCACGATCAGCGCATCACCGAGGGCCCTGGCTTCATTGAGGTAACGGACATGTCCGGCATGGAGGAGATCGAAACAGCCGTTGGTCAGCACGACCCGTTTCCCGGCGGCATCGAGGGTGTCACGCCAGGCCGCGGCGTCTTCGAGGGGGGTCAAAAAAGGTTCGGAGGAGTCCATGCGCGGCGCAGGTTAACCCGGAATCGGCGAAGGGAAAACCCGAATGACACCCCCGGGGGCGGCCTCCTCGCCTAGGCAAGGATCTCCCGCACGACATGGCCATGGACGTCGGTGAGGCGGCGTTCGATGCCATTGTTGTAGTAGCTGAGTCGCTCGTGGTCGAGACCCAGCAGATGGAGCATGGTGGCGTGGAGATCATAGATGCTGGTGACATTCTCCACCGCTTCATAGCCGAACTCATCGGTCGCCCCATGGCTGTAAGCGGGCTTCACCCCGGCCCCGGCCAGCCAGACGGTGAAGCCTTTGGGATTGTGGTCGCGCCCATTGGCCCCTTTCTGGAAGGTCGGCATGCGGCCGAACTCGGTGACAAAGACCACCAGGGTGTCGCGGAAAAGTCCGCGGGCTTTCAGGTCTTTGAGCAGGGCCGCGCAGGGTTGGTCGAGGATGGGGGCATGGACCGCGTACTGGTCATGGATTTTTTTGTGCCCGTCCCAGTTGCCGACGCCTTCTCCCATCGCGTAGGAGCCATTGAAGAGTTGAACGAAGCGCACCCCCTGCTCAAGAAGGCGGCGGGCAAGGAGGCAGTTTTTGGCGAACCCGGCTTTGATCGGATTGGAGTCGTTGATTCCGTAAAGCTCACGGGTGGCGGGAGATTCTCCCCCCAGATCGCTGATTTCCGGTGCCGCCAATTGCATCCGGGCTGCCAGCTCATAGGAAGAAATCCGGGCGGCGAGATCGCTGTCTCCGGGATTCTGCTCGAGATGACGCTCGTTGAGGCGTTTCAGGAAATCGCGGGTGCCTTTTTCGTTGGCCGCGCTGATGGAGTCCGGCCGCGCGAGATGGGGAATCGGTTTCTGGGCATTGAAGGCCGTGCCCTGGAATGCGGCCGGGAGAAAGGCACTGCCCCAGTGCCGGGGCCCGATCTGGGGGGTGCCCCGCGGATCGGGAATGGCCACGAAAGCCGGCAGGTTCTGGTTGTCCGAGCCCAGGGCGTAGGTGGCCCAGGCGCCGGCACTGGGGAACCCGTCGAGGATGTAGCCGGTGCTCATCTGGTTTTCCGCAGGACCGTGGGTGTTGGACTTGGCGGTCATGGAATGGATGAAACACATGTCGTCGGCCATTTCGGCGAGGTTCGGCAGGAGATCGCTGATCATCTTGCCGGACTGGCCCCGGGGTTTGAAATCGCGGATCGGCTTGATGAGGTTGCCCTGTTCCCCTTGGAAGGTGATGAGCCCTCCCGCTCCCGGCATCGGGGTGTCATGGCGCTTCACCAATGCGGGCTTGTGATCCCACGTGTCGACATGGCTCAGGGCGCCGGAGCAGAAAATCATCAGAACCTGTCTGGCTTTCGCGTCGAACTGCGGCGTCCGGGGGGCGTAAGGATGCGCGGGATCGATCCGCGGCCGGAGTGGCGTCGCTCCGGCGAGGAGGCGGTCCTCCTTGAGCAGCGAGGCCAGGGCGATGCTGCTGAGGCCGCTGACGGTGCGGTTGAGAAAATGGCGCCGGTTCAGGAGGTGGTTCATGGCAAGCGTGATCAGTTCAGCCGGATGAATTCATTGGAATTGTAGAGCGCCCGGCAAAGAGCCGGCAGTCCGTGGTGTTGCACGAGGGTCAGGGCGTCGGCCTGTTCCTCCGGACTGGCGGCCCGCTGAAAGATCAGTTGGAAAGCGCGTTGGATCCGGTCGGTCGTGGCCGCTCCGGCTTCGTGTTCGGCCCGATCCGCAAAGGCCCGGGATTGTTGCAGGGCAAATCCACTGTTGAGCAGGTTGAGCGCCTGCAACGGGGTCGTGGAACTGGTCCGGTTCGGCTGGGGTTGCCCGGCATCCGGGCAGTCGAACGCTCCGAAGAAATCGTCCAGCATGGTGCGCGGCTTGCTTTGGTAGACCATCCGGCGAAACTCGGCGGGACCATAGTCGGCCTTGGTCACATAAACTTTCACATAGTTCCCGTTCGGCTCGAAAAGGTCGAAACCGGGACCTCCCATTTTCAGATCCAGTAGGCCGCTCACCGCCAGCATGGCGTCACGGATCGGTTCCGCTTCGAGACGCCGCGGCGGGAAGCGCCAAAGCAGCCGTGACGACGAGTCGGCGAGGTGGGCTTCGGCTCGCATCCCGCTGCTCTGCTGGTAGGTTTTGGAAAGCAGGATCAGTCGGTGGATGTGTTTTAGGCGCCATCCGCTCCGGATCAATTCTCCGGCCAGCCAGTCGAGCAGTTCCGGATGGGTGGGACGGCTCCCATTGATTCCGAAATCACTCGGGGTGTCAACCAATCCGGTTCCGAAATGGTAGTGCCAGAGCCGGTTTACGATGACCCGGGCGGTGAGGGGATTCGCCGGGTCGGCAATCCAACCGGCCAGGGCGAGACGGCGTTCCTGCTCGGTGGCTTCGGGTTTCAAGGTCAGCGGATGCCCGATCAGGGAGAGGGCTCCCGGGGCGACTTCCTCGCGAGGTTGGGTGGGATCTCCCCGGTGGTGGCGGTGGGTCGACCCAGGCGCTTCGAATCTCCCGGCATAGACCATGGGCGATTCGGTCAGCCCCGAGATCTGCTCCTGCAGCACGAGGCGCTTTTTGGACAAGCCGGCAATGGTCGCCGCTTCGCTGTCCGGCACCCGCGTCAGGGTGGGCAGGGACTTGATGCGGCCTCGGTGGACCTCTCCGAGTCTGTCCCGGGAGTCGGCGACCGCTTTCCACTCACGACCGTCCAGAGAGATGTCAATGCGGTAACCCACTGCCAGGCGGTCCTCAAAAGCACGTCCCGTCTTCCCCTCGCGTCGGTCCCGGCTCCAGACCACCCGGTCAAGGGGTCTGGCGGAGGACAATTCCAGCTGCACCCAGCCCTGTCCGGGGGCTGGTGAGATCCAGCTGAAGTCGTTGCCATACCGGCCGTCGGTGAGGTGCGCGAGCTGGTGCTTGGCATTGGCCCCGTTTTGGAAAGTCCCGGATGCGGTGAGCCGGGTGCCGCCCGCCGCCAACGCCAGATTGGTCGAAGGGGCCCCGGGGCCATAGACCTCCAACTCGTCAAGACAGGGTTCTCCCTTGGATTCCGTGATCGTGAACCGGAGGAACTTGGCCGTGACCGGTTCGAATCGGTCTTCGTTGGCCAGGTGACTGACCGGGGCGCGCAGGGCGGGAGCCTGACCAGGGTTCTCGCCTGCCCCGGTGGCTTCGAAGGCCATCACGTCGGCGACATGCGGGCCGCCTTTCTGACCGGTGC
>ERZ795053.6311-NODE-6311-length-11841-cov-5.125658_pt1 | contig 11841 bp, 11 predicted proteins | sample MGYA00375137_ERZ795053 | MGnify/ENA primary metagenome ERZ795053 (study PRJEB30182, sample SAMN05720284) | activated sludge metagenome | isolation source: Anaerobic digester | place: Hong Kong | collected 2014-12-17 ... | reverse complement strand
AATCGTCAGGTAATTCGTAAAGCATAATATGGAGTGGGATGTCACGCTGTGACATCCCACTCCATATTATGCTTTACGAATTACCTGACGATTTATAAAGCAGCGATTGCCGGCTTTGCGCACGCCGATAAATCATGTTATCATTTGGCAATTGCCAATGGAATTTCCACACGACATATTCATTTTTTTTGACAACGTTCCGTTACTCAATTGTTTGCCTTGTGGGGTAGCAAGCCCCATACCATAATTCAATGTACATACGCAGCCACTTGGGAACGTCCACCCATCGTTATGACTTCTCTGCCTATTCGTTCCCCATGGATTAGGCGTACCAATACTCCAGAATAGCAGCCAACCACTATGCAAGAAGTCGTTTGTTTCAACTGTGGGCGCATTGTCCACATCTCACCCGATGCCGAACTCTGCTCAGTCTGTGGTGAAAATTTGCGTGAGTTGATCCATCCGGCCTACGCCTCACGATATTTTTATGATCGGGCAGCCAATCTTGCCGCTGGTCCCGATCTACTGCAAGCCTCGCGCGAGGTCGATCGTGGGCTGAACTATCAAGCCAGTTCCGAATTGCGCCTTTTGGGCGCCATCCTTTCACAGCGGATGGGCGACTTTGAACAGATGCGTCGTCACGTGGCCGCCGTGCCAGTCGACGATGTGCTTCGCTCTGAAGCGGAGTGGCTCTTGCGCTCACACCAGGAGCGGAAACGCGACGAACGAACGGCCCGGCGCATCGCGTCACTCCCTCCGCTCGCCGATGACGTTTCGCCCTTTGAAGAAGATGTGACGTTGCCGGTGCCTATCACCAAACCGGAGTTTGTGCGCTCGACAACGCAGCGAATGCCAACTCGCCGCGGGCGCGAGCGCGCTGTTATTGGCCTAGCCGTTACGCTCCTCTTGCTGGCGGTGGTGACAACAGGCTTTGCGCTGCGCGACAGCAAGTGGTCGGCCATTTTACCCTGGTCGGCAACGGCGGAAAGTGTTACCGACGGTACGGCGGATCCAGCCATCGTTGCACCGGTCTATCAGCCGGAGAAACAAGAGACCCAGAGTGGGCCCATTTTGGCACCGACAGCAACGTCCGCCATTGGTGTTCCCGAAGATGTTGTGGAAATCATACCGGAACCAGTTGCGCAAGGCACCTTGAGCGCGCTGGTTGTCAATCCCCTACAGCCCTTTGATCTCGAAACGTATCTGTTGGAGAACGAACGCACGGATCTTGCGCAACTTGACGTTGCCGCGTCAAGCCAGGAAGGGACACTCTTACTGGATGGCATTGTGCCCTCCTATTTGGCCCGCAAAGATCTGATCGAAATCATGGAGGCAGCCCCCGGCGTCAGTCGGGTCAGTGGGGCCAATCTCCTCGTGCGCCTGCCACCGACCTATACCGTCGCCGCAGGTGATACATTGTGGGCGATCAGTTATCAATTTTACGGCGAAGATCGCATTGGCGAGATTCTCGCCGCCAATCGCGCCGTCTTACCCTCGTCGGAGTTATTGACGATTGGCATGGAATTAACCCTGCCCGAAATTGAGCCGTAATCAGGCTCGTGTGGCCGTGAGGTAGAGCAACCGCCCCTCCCAGGTCACGCTCTGGTTCAGCAGTTGCCGTTCAAACAGCCCCCGTACTTTTGTCACTTCTTCCGCGGTCAGCAACACCCGCAACCGGTCGCCATAACTGGGGCGCGCACTCTTTGCTGGCGCAAACCAGCGTTCAAGGACAGCCGCCGACACCTGTAGTTGACTCTCCTCACGCTCGCTGTGGGTCGACGTTTGCAGGCCACAGGCGGCAAAGGTGGCTTCCAACGCCGCGGCATCCCAATTGACCATGGGGTCTGCGCTGTCGGCATAGATGGCCTCCTCTGCTTCCTGTACCCGTTGCGCCAGTGTTGTGTCCAACTCGCCCCAATCCACCAATCGATGGAGCCGCTGCGTGTGGCGCGGGACTCGTTCCGCCAATGCGATTCGCCCACCGGTGTTGAGATAGGGCACGAGCAACTGTACAACTACTTCTTTCTGTGGATGGTCAAAGAGAGCGTTATACCCGACGATGGCATCAAAGCGTAACGCATCCCCCTGAGCCATTGCCTGCCATTGCAAGAGATCGGCCAACTCCAACAACTCTCCCTGCAAGACGATCGGGCGCTCCGGTTCAGGCAAGCGTTCTGCCAATTGGCGCAGCGCATCGGCGTCAAGCACCGTGCGGGCAACTGCGTATACACCGCCCTCCGGCACGCGCCGCAATGCTTCCCACGTAATGAGCCCACTGCCCGCTTTGAGATCTAGCACAAGGCCATGACGGGGCAGATGTGCGTTGGCAAGTAACTGCTCCCGTATCGCAGCCAACCGCTCACCGGTGTTGGAGATGGTTCGCTGTAGCCAACGCTCGCGGGCTGGGTCTTGGGGGGAAAAGGTCAACACGTCGACTGGGGTACTGCCGCCACTTTCCACTTCGAGCATTGCAGCCAATTGGGCTTCACGTCGTCGGGCAACTTCGGTCTGGATCTGCGCTTCGTAGCCATGGTCCGACGGCTGATAAAAGATCTTGCCCTGCAACGAGGTCGGCAGATACTGTTGCGCTACCCAGTGATCACGATAGGCGTGCGGGTAGAGATAGCCTTCACCGTGGCCAAAACCTTCTTTGTCACGGTTGCCATCGCGCAAATGGTTGGGCACGCCGCTATCTGCCTCTTGTTTGACCTGTTCAATCGCATCGAAAAAGGCAAAAGTTGTGTTCGATTTTTTGGCGGTGGCCAAGTAGAGAGCGGCGGTGGCCAGGTGGAAGCGGCCTTCCGGCATCCCCACCTGTTCAAAGGCTTGGGCACAGGCGACCACCACCTGGATAGCGTTGGGATCGGCCATGCCCACATCCTCGCCGGCAAAGATCAACATGCGGCGGAAGATGTAGCGCGCGTTTTCCCCGGCATAATCCATCTTCGCCATCCAATACATCGCGGCGTCCGGATCGCTGCCTCGTAAGCTCTTGATAAAGGCACTGATTGTGTCGAAGTGATAGTCGCCCTCTTTGTCGTAGAGCACCGCCCGCCGCTGGATCGATTCTTCGGCGATGGCCAGGGTAATGTGGACATCCGACGATCGACGACTGACGACCGCAGGAGGATCAGAGCGTACGGTCGTCGGTCGTCGGTCGTCGATCGTCGCGACCTCGTCACCGGTCGTCTCAACCGCCAATTCGAGCGCATTGAGCACAGCGCGGGCGTCGCCGTTGGCCACTTCGACCAGATGCTCGATAGCGTCCTCGTCGATGGTGACATTGCGCTTGCCGTAGCCCCGTTCGGGGTCGGCGAGGGTCTGTTCAATAATGCGGCGCAGATGCTCTTTGGTGAGACCGGTGAGTTGGAAGATGCGGCTGCGGCTGACGAGCGCCTTGTTCACCTCAAAGTAGGGGTTTTCGGTGGTGGCACCGACGAGAATCACCGTGCCGTTTTCGACCCAAGGTAGCAGCGCATCCTGTTGTGATTTATTGAAGCGGTGCACTTCATCGACAAAGAGGATCGTGCGCTGGTTGTACATGCCGGCACGCTCTTGGGCTTCGGCAATCGCCTCGCGAATGTCTTTCACCCCTGAAAGCACTGCATTAAGCGCGATGAAGTGAGCACGGGTCGTGTTGGCGATAACCTGCGCCAACGTCGTTTTGCCGGTGCCGGGCGGCCCATAGAAGATCAAGCTGCCGAGCTGATCGGCCTGGATCGCGCGGCGCAACAGACGACCGGGACCGATAATGTGCTCCTGGCCGACATACTCATCCAGCGTGCGTGGACGCATGCGTGCGGCGAGGGGCGCATCTTTTTGTAAACGGTCTTGGTGGGCTTGTTCAAAGAGTGTCATACCCCAATCTTACGCCAAGTGCGGAGACTTTGCCAAAGCCATTCCAGCAGAAGAAGCAGCAACAGGTAGAATGTCCAGTTTACCACTACTTGTAGCGGATTGATGGCAGAGCCGATCCAAGGATCGAACCAGTATGAAACGCCGTACATGCGCGTGGGCAGGCCATACCAGGTGATGACCGTCGTTGGAAAGCCGAAACGAATGGCGTGCGCCGCGGTGGAATGAATCGGCAGTGTCAACAGCGTGAGTAGTGCAGCGAGGATCAGCCACTTCCGTTTGACTCGTCTCAACCGCTCCAAGAGTGGCTGATTTTTGTGACGACCACCGAGGCCATACCAATACAGCAGCCACACCAGCACCCCCACGATCGTCAGGAGCGGGGATGCGACGAACGCAACCACAAATAAAACAATGGTGGTGGGAGAAGATTTGAGTTTTTTCATGGTATACTTAGCCACAGATGGACAGAGTCCATGTCGACAGTGGTCGGCACGTTATGGCGCTGACCACGCATCATCCGATACCGCCGAGCATCAGTATACCATCAACCGCAATGATTCTATACTCTCGGACGAGATTTGGGATATCCGACGGATTCTCAAGGGGTTGACGGTTTGAGTTTATTCGTTGAGATCACAATGACAATTCATCAGCTAAGACAGGCAGCAGAGAACTTTTTTGTTGAGCCTTACGAATTCACAGCTATTGGTAATTCTACCGGTTATAGTGGAAGCCAAATGGCGCAAGTTATCGATGCACAAGGCCAGATCTGGTGCGTCCGGCTGTGGGTCGATGAATCGATTGAAACGCTTCGTTTTATGCATCGTGTGTTGCAACATAGCGTTGCGCAAGGTGTCTGCGGCCTTCCCCACCTCGTCCAAAACGAAACTGGTGATTCGTTGATTGCGATCGATAGCTGTTGGGCCGAAGCCCAAAGTTGGATCCCTCCAAAGTTGGATCCCTGGTGCACCGTTGCACAAGCTGACAAAAGCATCGTCGGTGGAACGCACCCCCAACACCGGCTACGCAGCGACTGCAGACGAACGACGACAAATCGCAACTTCATTGGCAGCCTTTCATGCAAGCACAACAAACCTGCCAATATTGGGGACTCCTCATCCAGCGTTAGCAGCTTCCAGGGAGACGCCAACGGCTTATGTTGCAACAGCGTTGGTGGAAAATGAGAATGCTCGTACCCGTAACCTGCGACTTACCTCCGGAAAAGAAGCACTGATCAACATGTGGCAAACACAATTACTGCAATTAGCCGAAGCACTCGAGTCACAAGTCACGAAAACCTTCATAGGTTCGACAACTAGCGTCGTTTGTCATGGTGATCTGTGGCCTGATCATACCTATTTCCAGGACGCACAGTTTAGTGGATTCGTCGATTTCGGTGCATTGAATTATACCTCACCAGCGCTTGATCTGGCTCAACTTATCATCCATTTTGGTGGTTGGCAAACTGCGCATGAAGCACTGTCGACCTATACGCAAATCCTTCCACTAACAAAGCAAGACCATGCATTGATCACACAGTTTGTTGCGTGGGATCTCATCCATGAGGGTTGCTGGGCACTGCAAGAGCTACAGAAGGAACAGCTTCCAGAGATCGAACAGCAGGCGCATTGGCACAATCTACGCTTTCTCTTGCCGTCCATTAACGTCGTGAAACACGAGCTATAGTGAGTCAGAAAAAGATCCGTGGTTTCTGCAGCCCGAAACATTATCTGAGCATCTATATTACAAAAGAAGGATTGAGATGGCTTGCCCTTGATACCTGACGTTTGTCGGGTTCACCCTATCCCAAAACTTGATTCGTGCTCCTAGATATGAATGAACCATAGTGGGAAATCCATGTACACATTTTCGCCCGCCTACCCAACACCGGAACATGCCACTGCTGCCGACGCCATTGTGGACCATTTTGCCGGACAAGCAGGGGTTGCCGCCGTGCTGCTCACCTGTTCCTGCGCACGGGGCAAAGCCACCGCCGACAGTTGTCTTGATATTGCTGTTTTGCTCGATTCCTCGCTGAAGCCCGCGGCACGCCAAGCAATCGAGAGTCAATGGCAAGCCTACCATGACGAAGCACCGGTCTTTCATGCGATGCAACAGGTGGGCCGGTTTAGCCACGTCGATCTCGACTTCTTTGACGGTCGGTTTACCCCAGAGGATCATCACCATGGCTGGACCACCGGTGCGGATGCCTTTGAGCTGGAGGTCGGCAATCGTCTTGTCTACACGGCGCCGCTTTGGGAACGGGACGCGACTTATCGCGATCTTCAAGCAATGTGGTTGCCCTACTACGCGGAGGCGTTGCGTGCCGAGCGATTGGCCATGGTGCGTCACTATTGCATCAACAATCTTGAACACATTGATCTCTATGTGGAGCGCGGGCTTTACTTTCAGGCAATGCAGCGGCTGTGGCATGCCACCGGCGAATTTCTCCAAGGCCTCTTTATCGCCCACCGCACCTATCCCATCGCCTATGACAAGTGGATCCACGAACAGGTGGTCGACGTGTTGGGCATGCCTGATCTCTACACGCAGTTGACCAGCCTCTTTGAGATCGAACGCTTCGAGAGCGCTGCGTTGGCCCACAAAGCAGTGCTGTTGCGCAATTTGGTGGCAGACTATTTCGTACCGTAATTTGTCCTTTCAAACCTTTCTGCGTGGCAAGCACGCCAGGGGTGAAGTCTCCTGGCCGGCAGCAACGCCCACTGAAGCGGATTTACGATGTCTACAATACCTTTTTGGTTGAGCCGTCTCGTTCAAATTCCCAGCGTTTCGCCGGCACAGGCCGGTCCGCGTGCTGGTGTTCCTGGCGAAGCAGCCATTGCCCATCAATTGGCAACCTGGTTTGCAAACTTCGGCGCGCAAGTCCACACGGAAGAGGTGCTGCCCAACCGACCCAATGTCTATGCAATACTACCTGGCACGAGCGACCGGTGGCTGGCGGTCGAAGTGCACACCGATACAGTCGGTGTGGAACAGATGACGGGCGAACCATTCAATGGCGAAGTACGGGAAGGACGCGTCTATGGACGGGGTGCGGTTGACAACAAGGCAACCCTGGCGCTTGTCCTGGCGCTGTTGGAAGAGATGGCACAGACCGGACAACGCCCCACAGCCAACCTGCTGATTGCCGCCACGGTTGATGAAGAGGTGGGCACGGCCGGCGCGCCGGCTGCAGCCGCTTGGTTACAGCGCCAGGGCCTGGTGATCGACCAGATGATTGTCGCCGAGCCGACGCTTTGCACGCCGATCCACGGTCACAAAGGGGTTGTGCGGCTGGCATTTACGGTGCAGGGGAAAGCTAGCCACTCGTCACAACCACACTTGGGGGAAAATGCCATTGTCGGTGCGGCAGCGCTAATCAACGCCCTGCAACAGGAGCACGAACGGCTGCAACAGTTGCCGGCATCGCCACTGGGCAATCCCATGCTGACGGCCACGCTTATCGAGGGCGGCAGCGGCATCAATGTGGTACCGGATGCATGTACGGTGTCGATTGACCGACGGGTGGTGGCCGGAGAAGAGGCGCAGGGAGTCGCCGCCGATTTGCAGGCGCTGGCTGAGTCCGCCACGCCGCTGCCGGTGGTGACGAACTCGCTCACCGTGATCGACGCCTTTTATCAGCCACCGGATACGCCGCTGGTGCGGATGTTGAGCGAGTGGAGTGGGTATGCGCCCCAAGTCGCCCCCTACGGCACCAATGCCTGGGCTTATCGTAATATCGTTAAGGAGTGTGTGGTTTTCGGTCCCGGCTCAATTGACCAAGCGCATGGGGCAGAGGAGTGGGTGGCGGTCGCAGAGTTGGAAAGGGCGGCTGGAGTCTATCGGCGGTGGTTGAGCGGAGGCTGAGCTTGTCGAAGCCGGAGCGGTTCCGGCTTCGACAAGCTCAGCCTCCGCAATATTCGCGCATTATTCAGTCACACCTACCAAGGTCAACTCCACCGCGCGGTGGCAACTGACGTAGTGGTTCGGCTCGAGTTCAATCAATTCGGGCGTCTCCGTTTTGCAACGGTCAACGGCATAGCGACAGCGGGGATGAAAATAGCAGCCTGAAGGCGGATTGGCAGGGTCCGCCACATCACCTTCGAGAATGATACGCTGCGAACGCAGCCGTGGGTCCGGTTTAGGCACGGCGGAGAGCAGCGCTTCGGTGTAGGGATGTTTGGGGTTCTCAAAGAGTTTGGCCGTCTCGGCCACTTCAACGATCTTGCCCACATACATCACGGCCACACGATCGCTGACATGTTTCACCACGCTCAGATCATGCGCGACAAAGAGGATCGAGAGATCAAGTTCGCCTTGCAGATCGAGCAGCAGGTTGAGGATCTGCGCCTGTACAGAAACATCGAGCGCCGAGACCGGTTCGTCTGCCACAATGAGGGCAGGCTTCAGGGCCAAGGCGCGCGCAATGCCGATGCGCTGCCGCTGACCGCCACTAAAGGCATGGGGGTAACGGTTCATAAATTCGGGGGGCAACTGCACCATCTTGAGCAGCTCTTCCACCCGATCCTGCCGCTCACTGCGGCTCTTGATGCCGTTGACCAGCAGTGGTTCGCTGATGATCTCCATGATGGTCATGCGCGGGTTGAGCGAGGAAAAGGGATCCTGGAAGATCATCTGCAACTGGCGGCGCACCGGGCGCAACTCGCCCTTGCTGAGGTGAGCGAGTTCCAACACGCGGTCATTGCCCATGCGGAATTTAATCTCGCCGGCGGTCGGTTTGAGTGCGCGCAGGATACAGCGCGAGGTTGTCGTCTTGCCACAGCCACTTTCGCCCACCAGCGAGAGCGTTTCACCGTGGTTGATGTAAAAGGTGACATCGTCCACGGCGCGTACTTGGCCGGTCACGCGGCGTAGCAGGCCGGAACGGATGGGAAAATGTTTTTTGAGTCCTTTGACTTCCAGTAGGCGTTGAGAAGCAGATGGTGACGCAGACAACAGGTTTACCCCCACACTTTTTTCATATTGAGCACAAAGCCTGGTAATACCGGATCACCGGCGACAAAATCAGGATTATAGAGCGTTTCGACCGCTTCACCGGGTTCGTAAATCTCGACTGTGCGCGATTGTGAGTCGATAAGCCACCCCAGACGAACACCGTTATTTATGTACTCTTCCATCTTGTCGCGCAATATCTGCATACGGTCCGAAGAAGAGCGCAATTCAATGACAAAATCAGGTGCAAGCGGCGGAAACTTCTGCTTTTGTTCAGCGGAGAGACGATTCCAGCGCTCTATGGCGATCCATGCGGCATCGGGTGAGCGACCGGCACCATTTGGCAATGTAAAGCCTGTGGAAGAATCAAAAGCGATGCCTAATTCATGCTCTTCATTCCAGTTGTATAGGCGCGCTCCAATACTGAGATTACTTGCCCCTGTTTCACCACCGGCTGGTGACATAATAATCACTTCTCCGCTTGCAGTCCGTTCCAGTTCTAAATCGGGATTCTCCTGGCACAACTCGTAAAACTCATCAGACGTGCTCACAAATCGGCGCAGATTTAACGTCGCTACTGCCATTGCTCACCCCTTTTGGCCTAACTGACAAAGTCGCATTTCTCTATTGTAGCGCGTTTATTCCTCATACAAAAAGCAGCTCACCACCTGCCGTTCATTCACCGGCTTGGGCTGAGGTTCCTCGACATTGCATTTGCCGGCCATGAACTCAGGGCAGCGTGGGTGAAAGGGACAGCCAGCGGGGCGGTTGTACGGATGCGGAATCGAGCCGACAAGCGTGGCGAGTTTGGTGCGGGGCTGGGCCAGAATACTGGGAATGGATTTGAGCAACAGACGTGTATAGGGATGTTTGGGTTCGTGGAAGATCTCATCGACCGGCCCCTGTTCGACGACGCGGCCCAAATACATCACGACGACATCATCGGCCATCTCGGCAATGACGCCCATGTCGTGGGTGATGAGGATAATTGAAAGGCCTCGTTCTTCCTGTAACTGGCGCAGCAGATCGAGCACTTGGGCTTGGGTTGTCACATCGAGCGCGGTGGTCGGTTCATCGGCAATCAGCACTTTGGGATCGCTAGAGAGTGCCATCGCAATCATCACACGCTGACGCAACCCACCGGAAAGCTGAAAGGAATATTCGTCGATGCGTCGTTCGGGCTTGGGAATGCCGACCATGCGCAGCAGTTCAATGGCTCGTTCGCGCGCTTCCTTGCGGTTGAGATTGCTGTGGAGCCGGATCGCCTCGATCATCTGGTTACCGACGGTGTGAAAAGCACTGAACGAGGTCATCGGTTCCTGAAAGATCAGGGCAATTTCGCCGCCTCGAATCGAGCGAATCTCGCGGCCATCTTCCTTCAGTTGCACCAGATCGATTTCGTTGACATGACCATTCTGCCCGCGGCGCAGCCAGATCGCACCGCCTTCAATGCGCCCTCCCTGCTCCACAATGCGCAGAATCGACCGCGCCGTGACACTCTTGCCGCAGCCACTTTCGCCGACAATGCCCAAGGTTTTGCCGGGCAACACATCGAAGCTCACGCCATCAACCGCACGGACAACGCCTTCGTCTTGATGGAAGTAGGTTTTGAGATCTTGTACTGAGAGAATTGGTTGAGAAGAGATTGTCATGCCAAGCTGTTTCGTTTTTCCAATAGATTGAACGCCATCGTCATGTGAAATATCAACAGAAAGGGTTCGTTTACGCTTTACGTCTTCATGTTTTACGATCACCCATATGGATCCGCGGCGTCGCGCAAACCATCGCCCAGGAAATTGAAGGCCAATACGGCAATGATGACGGGAATCGCTGGGTAGAGTAGCCAAGGCGAGATCGCCACGGCCTGGACATTCTGGGCATCCTTGAGCAAGACACCCCAGCTAATCGCCGGTGGGCGCAACCCCAATCCCAAAAAGCTGAGCGCTGTTTCGGCGATAATCATCGACGGCAGAGCAAGGGTCGTGGCCGCAATGATGTGGCTGAGGAAAGAGGGCACCATGTGGCGGAAAATAATCCGCAATTGCCCGGCGCCGGCCAACTCGGCCGCGGTGACAAAGTCTTCCGTCCGCAGCGACAAGAAGCGACCACGAACGACACGGGCCAGCGTCGTCCAGCCGATAACACCAAGGATCAGCACAATGATGAAGTAGACCCGCTCAATGGGCCATTCGGAGGGAACGGCAGCCGCGAGCGCCATCCAGAGCGGAATCGTCGGGACCGAACGCACGATTTCGATGATGCGCTGGATCACATTGTCGACCATGCCGCCGTACAGCCCTGAAAGGCCGCCCAACAGTACCCCAAGAAAGAGGCTCAGCGCCACACCGGCCAAACCAATGGTAAGCGACAGGCGGGTGGCCACCATTAAACGGGAGAAGAGATCCCGCCCCAGTTTATCGGTACCCAGAAGAAACAAACTCTCCTCCACAGTGGCATCTTCCACACCGATAAAGTGGCGATTGGTCTTCCAGATGCCAAAGAGTTCATACTCGTAGCCCTCGGCAAAGAAGACAACCGGCACTTTTTGATCCGGGTCCGGGGCATAGACCTTTTTAAAGGTCTTCATATCACGCTTGCCGACAACTGGGTGTACATATGGTGCCCATTCGCCATTGTCGAACCAATGAATCGGTTGGGGTTCGAGGAGAAGCAATTCGGCGTTATCTTTGAGCGGATCCGAATAGGCGAAAAAATCGGCAAAGATGACGATGGTATAGAAGAAAATCAGAATGAGCGCGGAGAAGAGAGCCATCTTGTGTTTGCGGAAGCGCCACCACATGAGTTGCCATTGGGTCGCCACCATAATGCGATTGGCAACGGTACTCTCATCATTGGCCGGCGGTGATCCGCCCGTTGCCGGTTCAGTGCGCCCCGTCGCGGGTAATTGTTCCACTGCTTCTGTCATATTCCCTATTCCTCAAATCCGGTAGTCTACCGGGACGGAGTTGTTCAGTGTAAATAGCGCTCCCCGATTCCAGCGTGATCAGATGATAACAACGCCATACCGGG
>ERZ795053.6310-NODE-6310-length-11843-cov-4.720818_pt1 | contig 11843 bp, 5 predicted proteins | sample MGYA00375137_ERZ795053 | MGnify/ENA primary metagenome ERZ795053 (study PRJEB30182, sample SAMN05720284) | activated sludge metagenome | isolation source: Anaerobic digester | place: Hong Kong | collected 2014-12-17 ... | reverse complement strand
CTACCGCTACGGCTCCACCTCCAACCGCCACACCTCCACCAAGTCCAACCCCACCCTCAACCACCGAACCAGAAGCAGCTCCTACCGAAACGGTCGCACCGGAGGCTGATCCGCCAACGTCCACTCCTGCTCCTACAATGACCCCTGTCCCAACCGAAACGCCCTTACCGGCCACCGATACCCCTGCCCCGCCGCCGGCTGAGGATACCGCCCAGGTCAGTTTTGCCGCAGATGTCTTCCCCATCATTGAAGACCGATGCGTCAAATGTCATGGCGGCGAGAAAACCGAAGAAGGCTTACGGATGACCTCCTACGACGAACTCATGCAAGGCTCATGGAACGGTCTGGTAATCGAGCCGGGCGATGCCGCCAATAGCTTTCTGGTTGAGCAGATTACCAATGGCAAAATGCCGAAGAATGAACCCCGCCTGCTACCGGCGCAAATTCGGATCATTAGCGATTGGATCGATGCCGGAGCGTTAGATAATTAACCTACTCCCACCCCGCGTAATCGACTCCAAAGCCTGCCGTTAATATCCGGCAGGCTTTTTTATTGACGGGCAGCTACAATTCCCATCGCCCCATCTCTTAATCTCCTAATCTCTACAAAGGCGCAGTCATTACCAACAACACGTTAGCTCATAAATCCTATAACTTTATCACGCATAAACGGTTATAATAAAGTTAACGAATTCGATCAGCGGCACTGCCCGGATTTTAAGAACCTTAAAATAGAAATTTATCCCGAAAAAACTGTAAGGTTTTTCACCCCTCACCGTTGTACCAGTAGACGTACTCAAAAGAAACTTTACGCTGTGCCGCACCCCGGCTCAGCCGTTATGAAAAAGGAGAACTATCATGAGCATGAGTATGGCCGATACAACGGTTAATGTTTACCTCCAGCAGTCCGACCAACAGTTGGCCGCCCAGGCCGCTGCGGGCAGCCGCGATGCCTTCGCCGCGCTATACAAGCGTTACTTTCAGGATATCTATGATTATGCCGCCCGAGTTTCGCGGAATCAGGATGTCGCCGCCGATGTCGTTCAATCGACTTTCGTCAAGGCTTGGCGGCAGTTGGAAGAGCGTAAAACCCCCGATAACATCAAAGCTTGGCTGTTTACCGTGGCTCACAATGCCGCTATCGATGAACTGCGTTATAACAACCGGCTTGTTTCGCCTACCGAAGACACTGGCGAAATGGATCAACCCTACAATTATACCCTGGTTGACTCCTCTAAATTATCAAATCCCCAAGCAGTTTTGGAAGATCAAGAACTGGTGGACCTGGTCTGGCAGTCGGCCACGGCGCTGCCTCCCAAAGATTACAGTTTGCTCGATCTGCACGTGCGGCAGGGTCTTAGCCCGGATGAACTGGCCGAAAATTTAGGGGCCAGCAAAGGCGCGATCTACACCAAACTGTCTCGCCTGCGCGACGCTCTGGGCGAAGCCGTGGTCTCGAGTTTACTGCTGCGCCGGGGACGCAAAGATTGCCCTGATCTCAATGCCCTTTTATCCGAACTCCAGGCCACCGAATTGACCCGCAAAGTCCGCTGGACCATCCAACAACACTTGCAAGAGTGCCGCCGCTGCCAGGAAAGCAAACGGCGCTACGCCTCACCGGCGGCTATTTTAGCCTCGTTGGCGCCGGTTCCGGTTGGCCCCGGCCTGCGTGATCTGCTCTGGCTGCAAGTCGCCGATCAACTCCACCGGGAAAAACCGGTCGATCCCACGCCGGCGGCCGAACCAAAACCCAGATTTGTCCCCCCCTATCTGTTGATCATTCCGGCCCTGCTGCTGGCCTTTCTGGTACTCGGCGCGGCCGGTGCGATGGCCTGGTGGTCGTCATCGCCCTCGGTTGAAGATCCCGATGACGTTCACAGCACCAGCCACGTCATTGGCCAGGCCTCGAACGACAAAACCATCGATATTGCCTGGTCGTACCAGCCCGATGTCACCGCTTACTCGGTGTTGTGGAGCCAAGGCGATCGCGATTTACCGGATGCCATGCCCGATCTGCCGGGTACAGCGACCGGTACCACCAGCGCCGAATTGGCCGACGGTATCTGGTATTTTCATATGAGAACACAAGGCACTAACGGCGAATGGACCAGCACCGTCCATCTCGGCCCGTTCACCCTCATGAGCCTGCCGCAAACCATTACGCCGACCGTGACGACTATCCCGGTCACGCTGACGGTGGAGTATATTGAAACCCCTACGCCCACCGCTACACCTATCACACCGACTCCAACCCCAACGGAGACCGCTCTGCCGACCAGCACGCCGGTGACCCCATCCCCCACTCCAACCAACACCAGCACCCCAACCCCGACTAATACGCCGACAGCCACCTTCACCCCGTCTCCCACACCGACGTTTACGCCGTCGCCGACTTGGACGCCCACGCCCATTCCGGATGTTCACTTTGTGTTCGATCAGGCGCTCAATCCGCCCTCACCAGCGGATTTGATTTCGGGCCAAGATGTGGTCAACGTCAACTTTCATTATGTGACCACCGCCGTGGGCGGCGTTCGCTTTGTGGTCCTGCCGATTACGGGCGGCGCGCCGTCGCCGAACCATAGCGCGCCGGTGTCGCCGGTCTACCCGGCTACGGGCTTGACCGAAGGGAGCGCCGGCTTTGCCAACAGCACTTTCTCGATTTCTGCCGGGGATGTCATCGTCGATCAACTCAGAATTCAAATGTGGACGGCCGATCAGAGCCAACTGCTGTACGAACTACCGGTAGGGGTTAGTTATCATTTCACCGAACCGGTTCAAGAAACGCATTTAGTGACGATTACCAGCTTAAATCCAACTTCCCCGGCGGTACTCAACTTTAACGACCAGGTGACGATCAATTTTGATTATGAAACCACCGAAGCCGGCGGCGTGCGTATTTTCATTCGTCCCTTTGCCGGCGGTAGTCTGGCCGCGCATTACGGGGCATCGGGTTCCCCGGTTCATTCAGTGGGCAACGGCAGCTACAGCAGCAATTTCACCATCGTCTCCGGCGCGGTGACGATCGACCAACTCAGAATCCAAATGTTCAACGCCGACCAATCGGAACTACTGTTTGAGGACTTCGTTCCGGTCAGCTACCAGTTCAAAAATCCCATCGTCCTGCCGCCTGTGATCAAATTACCGATCAACGGCATCGGCGGCTGAGACGGCCGAACTTCAGACCTTACAGGCTTCCAAATGATGCTTGAGTTAACGGGGTGTCCCGATTGGAACACTTCCCGGATTAAGCTCATTGTTGAAAACCTGTAAGGTCTAGTATCATCTAGCCATTCATCTCTATCTTCAGGTCCTGGGAATAATGATCGCCGATAATAAAGTTGCTGCTGAAAGCGAACAGTCGGCAATTCCCTATTTTATAGTCGAGGGTGTGATCTTAGGAAAGTTGGTATATAATTAACGTAGCCGTTTATTCGTAAAACACTTTACTTAACCCAAACGATTGTCATCTTAATCCTTATCTGAACCTGGTACCGACAACTGCTTATGGCTTACAACTTCCTAAAATATACCACCTGGTGGCTGACTTCGCTTTTTAACCCTACCCGTGGAGCTGGCTCGGCCGCCGACCGCGCCAGCTCCCTCCTTTCAATAAATTCTACAGCCAAGCCTCCCCCTAATGAGGAGCAACCTGAGCCTCGCGTCCCGGATTTGGAAGCCCGGTTAACCGCCATTCATCAACTGGGCCACGAATTGACGCTACTCTACGATGAAGAGACGATTATTCGCCGGGTTTTGGAAACCGCCGTCGCCATCTTGCCCTTAAAGGCGATTGAGTATGCCTCGATACCTGACCCGGCTCAAGAACTGATTTACCGTTACCGGCTGCTCAATGATGGTCGGTTAGAGACGCTCAATACACATTTAGCACTGACTCCCGAAGCGGCGTGTCTGGGCGTACAGGTTGTACTTCGCGGCCAATCGCATTATCTTGCTGAGAGACCGGCCGCCGGCGAGCCTCAAGAAATGATCGAGGGCGAACCGATCCGGGCGGAGTTTTGTGTGCCCTTAAAAATTCGCGAACAGGTAACAGGTATCCTACATGCGAAACACATTCGCCCCCACAGCTTCACCCCGGCAGACCAGCACGTCCTCCAAACCTTGGCGATGCAAGCCGCCGTGGCGCTAGAAAATGCCCGATTGTATCTCGAAACGCAGCAGCGCGCTAAAGAACTGGCGGCGCTTAACCGAGCCACGCGAGTGGTGGCCTCAACACTCGATTTGACCACCGTCTTGGAAAAAACTATCGTTGAAGTGAGAACCATGCTCGAGGTAGAGGGTACGGCGATCTTATTGTACGATGCCAATCGTCAGGATCTGGTGTTTGCCATCACCGACGGACCGTATCCTGACACGCTGGCCGGCATTAGATTGTCGTTATCTCAGGGTGTGGCCGGCTGGGTGGCCCGATCGCGGCAGCCGGCTATCGTCAATGATGTGGGACACGATCCCCGTTTTTACGATGGCATCGACGCTATGACCGATCTCAGCACCCAATCGATCCTGGCCGCCCCCATTCTTTTTCAAGATAAATTAGTCGGCATTTTTGAAGTGATTAACAAGTTTGAAGCCGCCTTTAACCCGCATGATCTGGAGTTATTGGAGTCATTATCGCGCTCGGTGGCCATTGCCATTGAAAATGCGCGGCTGTACCAGGCCGAACGCGAGCAGTTTCACCGCTTACAACAATCGCAGGCCCAATTGATCCAGATCGAAAAAATGGCGGCGTTGGGCCGCTTGGTTGGCTCCATTGCCCACGAAATCAACAATCCCATTCAGGCTATTCAAAACTGCATGGCCCTCCTTCAGGAAGAAGCTCATGGGCGGCAGCGTCCGGACAAGATAACGGTGTACACCATTATCGCGTCGGATGAACTTAAGCGCATTGCGGGCATTGTCCATCGCATGCTTGAGTTCTATGAATATCACGAGACGCAGCCTGGCGTTGACAATCCAGCCTCCATTGATGATTTTTTTTATATGGCTCCGGACGAAGTTCAAGTTATCGATTTACATGAACTCCTCGACAGCGTCTTACAACTGACCCGAAAGCAGTTGCAAAAGCAGCGCATTACCGTTAAACGAATGTGGCTTAAAAATCCACCGGTGTATCGGGGCAGCCCGGATCGTCTCAAACAGGTTTTTCTTAATCTCATCCTTAATGCCATCGATGCGATGCGCGATCAACCCGGGGTATTGACCATTTCCACCCTTATCGACGAACCTGCGCCAGATGAAGGTCGAACTCAGCCGGGCATTAGTATTACCTTTGCTGACACCGGGAGTGGGATAGCGGAACAGGTACTGCCGCATATTTTTGAACCCATGTTTACCACCAAACTCCACGGTTCGGGGTTTGGCTTGTTTGTTTGCTACAAAATTATCGAAGCCCACGGCGGGCAAATTACCGTCGACAGTCGGATAGACGTAGGGACCACCTTTACTATTTTGTTGCCTTTGGAAATTAGTCCCGATAATTCGGCTTAGCGATCACGCCAGGACTAGATGATATGGATTCTGCTAAAATCTTAATTATTGACGATGAACTGGCCATTCGCTTAACATTGGCCGAGATGTTAATGAATGATGGTTACGAAGTGGTCACGGCCAAAGATGGACAAACGGCTTTAGAGATAATAAACCGAGAATTTTTCGACCTGGCATTGATCGATATCAATTTGGGCGATATGAGCGGCACCGAAATCCTGTCCGTTATGCGCGCGCAGGCGCTGGATACAGTGGCGATTATCCTCACGGCCCATGCCTCACTTAATACCGCAATCGATGCGCTACGACACGGGGCTTATGATTATTTATTTAAACCTTGCCAGCCTAATGAACTGCGAAATGTGATCAAAAAAGGGCTGCGCAAACGCCAACTTGACCTACGCCAACAAAATTTGCTACGTCAGGTAGAACAAGATCTATTAAGTACACTGACAGAAATTAGAGCCACTGTCGCCGACCGGCCAACCGCAGACTCACCGGCTGTGTTTGATTTATCGGGAACGCATCCGGCAGCACCAAAACTACCGGTTGTTAAAGCCGAAAACATGTTACATAAGGGCGGCTTAACCATCCATTTCGACCGGCATTCTGTGACTCTCAACGCGCATCCCTTAGAACTTAGCCCCACCGAGTTCGATTTGTTAGCCTATCTGGTGACCAACTCGCCACGGGTCATTTCGGCTCAAGAGTTGGTGGCTGCGGTTCAAGGTTATGAAACGGCGCAGCCAGAAGCCAGCGGTCTTATTAGAACCCATATTTACCATATTCGTCAAAAGATTAAGCAAGCGGCTGGACAACCTGATTTAATTCGAACCATACGGAATGTCGGCTATCAGATTGAATAACTGTGCTGTATTGTAAAGAATTCTCATAGCCTTCACAATCTCTCTACGTAGTCTCAACAACAAAATCGTGTGATCTGTGTTACACTAAAGACCAAGTACTTCTTAACTAAACTTCCGACATTAAGGGGAATTTATGAACCAGAATTCACAGATGAATCACGTCTTAATTGTTGACGATGATCCTGATATCACCTACATTGTCTCGACGGGATTGGCCAAATTTAAGGGGCATAGCGTTATTGACGTAGCCCACAACGGGCAAGATGCCATTGCCAAGCTCCGCAAGAATGCTTATGATCTGGTTATTACCGATTACCACATGCCGGATATGTCGGGCTTCGAGGTGGCTCAGAACGTACGTCAACTCTCACCCAAGACACAAGTTATGTTGATGACGGCCTATGGGTCTGATGAGTTACAAACTGCGGCAGAAAAGACCTTGGACGGCTATATCAACAAACCCTTTTCGATTCGACAGATTCGAGAAGTTGTCGATGGCGCTCTCAACCGCACAACCCCAGACCGCCAGCCGGCTCCGCAAACGATTGACCGGCCGGCCTATGCAGAGGAGAGCGATACTCTATTGAGGATATTACAAGCCAATACATCGGCTCGGTGCATCTTATTGATCGATTCAAGTGGTTATATGGTCAGCGCCGTCGGGACGACTGTTGGCCTGGATACCACCACTATCAGCGCTCTGGTAGCAGCAAATTTTACCGCCTCTACGGAGTTGGCCAATCTACTTGGCAGTCGAGACTCGATCTTTAAATCCAGTTTTTTTGAAGGGATTGATTATAACGTTTACGCTTATGACATTAATAGACAGTTACTGCTGGCCGTAATTTTTGGACCCCGATCCAAACCGGGGGTTGTGTGGTATTACACCAAACAAACGGCGGTTGATTTGGCTCAACTGTATGAAAATCAGCCGATTCAGGAGAACTTAGAAGATGTTGATTTAAGTAGTGCTTTCGAAATTGAACTCGACAATATGTTTGACGGTTTTGGCAGCGATTTTGAAAAAAATGAAGCAGAGGGCCAACCTGAGGTTAGCCTTAAACCCGAAAAGGTAATCCCAGCCGCACCCGTCAATAAGGTCAATCAACACAGTAAACCGATGACCTTTGAGCAAGCTGTGGCAGCCGGTTTAGTACCTCAAAATATTCTTCAGAGAGAAGAAGTGAGTTAGCCCTGATTAGGTAACTGTCACCCGGTATTTAATCACCGCTCAGTTAGCGCACAACGATGTCCGTCAGATACAAAAAGTTGTCCGGGCTGCCATCGGCGCGGTTAAGCTGTGCTCCGGTGGCGCTTAAATACAAACCGGTAATGAGGGGGTATGAGCCAGGTGGGGCATCAGGCGGGATACGTACGCCATACCCCTGCGACACCGTTTGTCCCGGCAGCAGCGGCGAACGCTCGACGTTTTGCAGATCAAGCAGCAACCGATCCTGTTGAGCGATATTTTGGCCCTCACCGGTTAAATGGACAAAGCTAATCACGCTGCTGTCCGGCAACCCCACCTCGACCAACGTGCCAAATTCCGGCGCTTGCCAAGTCAGCCGGACTTTTAACGTTCCGCCTGCATCCACCTCTGTTCCAAATACGGTCACATCAACCAGCCTTAGGCCGCCCTCAAAGGGTACATTGAGCGGTATCGACAAACTGGGTTGGGCCTCATCAGATAAGGCGAAAAGGGTTAGCTTCCCGCTCTTCTCAAACCATTTCTCCTCTATCGGAAACGCCGTCTGATTGTATCGGGCCGCCGTTTGACTGAGCGGATCTTTATGGGTTAACCACCTTTCAAACAACCAGACTCGCTTCGACTCGGCCTGGGTTGTTCGCCAGATACGATCCCGTTCATCAGGTTGGATGGCCCGAGGTTCGCTCTCGATCCAGGCGTAGGTCGGCAGCGGTTTATCCAAATAGGCTATAACTCGGGTGGAGATTTCCTGGACATCACCGAAAGGCGGAATGGCGATGTGCAAGGCGTCGCCCGGTTGAGCCGAGTCGGTTAGCGTGTCCAGAACCGGTAGATCTGCTTGTGCTTGGGGATTAGCTAAGGCTACTTGAGCCGTGGCGAGCATCATTTGGTAAGTAAGCAGGAGGGCGAACGCGATGGCGAAGATGATGGTTAGAGGGTTTTGGATGAAGTGCAATGTATAATGCGTAATGCGTAGTGCGTAGGATGTAGGGCGTGGAGCGTGAGTTGAGGCGTGAGAGTCACGAGATTTGGAGTCTTTAGCCCACAGTGCGAAACTGGCCACCAACAGACCCAACCCGGCTATAATCAATAACACCAATGCCGGGACCAAAATCGACCACTCAATCGTCAATCTGTTTTCGCCGGGACGTAGCCAGATAATATCGACCAGTCCGTCCTGAAGAATCTGCCAATGGCCTAGCGGTGGAAACGCCGCCCAGTTGAATACAAAGTTATCGTTGCGCCCAAGCCGTAGAAAATGCTCGTTGAAATCAACGCTGACGCCGAGGAAATTGACGAACAGACTCAATACCACCAAAAGGCCAACCCCAAGTCGAGCGCCCCAACGCCACATCGAGTGACTCGGCCCTTCAAGTATCCACCCTAGCGACTCCCCCACAAACAGCATCAACAACGGCAAAATCGGCATCAAAAAGCGGGGTCCCCACCCCCAGGTGCCGCCCCAGGCATACCACGAGCCGTAGAACAACCAGTAAAAGAGGCACATTGCCGCAATCAGTAAAAAGTACGGGCGCGGGAGTCGACGCCAGGCCGGACGGATGCCGAAAAAGAGCAGCAGCATCAACGGAGCGTAGATAAACAGCCCGCGTCCCGGACTGAAGAGCAGTCCATAAGCGCCTACCCACGGCGCTTCAAATAAAATTTCCTGATTATAGCCGGTCTCGCTGAGGCTGCCGAAGCGGATGAGGTTGAAATACATCAACCCTAAACCGACGAGCAGCGAGGGAGCGAGATAAATGGCGAGCAACCGGGCGTAGAGTAGGAAGAGTTTGGGAGTGAAGCGGGGAATGTGAGACGTAAAATGTAGTGCGTAGTCCGTAGTGCGTGAGCTAAATAAAGAGGGATGGAGGGATTCTTCTATTGACCGGGCGTCCTTCGTTTGCTGTTTGGTGAATTCCCATATGAGATAGAGGCCGATCAGCCCGGTGGCGGGAACGGTTTCGAAGCGGAAAGCCAAGCTGAGTGCAACGGCGACTCCGGCCAGGAAAATCCAGAGCCAGCGAGAACCGGTTTCCGACTGCACGGCGCGATAGGCGGCCCAGACCGCCACTAAAAAGGATAACGCCTGCATCGCCGGTTCCCAAAACATCCGGGCGTAAATCCAGGCGATGGTACATAGCCCGTACCCCAACGCAGTGAAGAAGGCTACTTTTGTTGAGAAGCCCAAATCGACTAACCAGATCAAGATTAACGCCGCCACCAGCGCCGTGACCGGCATGTTAGCCAGCAAACTCACATGGACTACATTGAGACCGGGGATAAGGTGCCCCAACCAAATGAGCGGGGCCGTGATGATCGAGATTCCTGGCGCTTTTTTTGTATAGAGATGATCGTCTATACCCCAGAAGCCGGGTGGGATAGCCTGCCAGTGGTTGGTCCAGATGAACTGGTTCATATCGGGCCGGCCGTATTGTACCAGATTGTTGGCCGGGGCAAAACCGACCCACTCATCCATTACGTGAAAATGGCCGGAGAAACTGAGCAGGTAGACCGCATAAAGAAATAAAGCCAGCCAAAAGGCCAGCACTTTGACCGAAATGTTCATCAATCAATCGGCTCCGACTTACTGGCCCAGCTCAAGATTGCCTAGCTCGACGAAGTTGTTGACAGGGACGCCATTTTCCAGCACAGGCAGTCGCTCCAAATTTTCCCAGTAGTAGACGCCGGCCTGCAAGCGATACGTGCCCGGTGGCAGATCAGGCGGCAGGGCCAGCACGTGGCGGTCGCGTAAAGTTTCGCCGGGCTGCCAGGTGCTGGTCGGCAGGGGTAATTCCCACCACGGTTCGCCGTCATGCTGGGTGATCAGTTGACCCTCGGCATTGACCAGGTGGACGAAGACGTTGTAGTTTTGGGGAATGGGCGACAATGCCTGCCAATGCAGGGTAACGGCCAGGTCTTGCCCGGCTTCCGTGACCGGCGATAGATCATAGCCTTGCAGTTCCATTTTGTTGTCAAAATTGGCTTGCAGCGTATGGGTAGGCTGTACATTTTGCTCTGCCGGTGCAATCTCAACTAACTCCCGGCCTTGGCGCTCGAAACTGCCGAGGCGCACCCAGGTATTGGCCTCAAATCGGCGCAGCGAGTCGGGGGTGAGTTCCGGCTGCACCGGCATCCGCTGGCTCCAATCCGACCAATTATCGCCGGTTAGCACGCCGGCAGCCAGACTCCAGCGGTCGCCCAACGCCCAGGGCATTGTTTCGGCGGCGACGATTTCGCCGGGCTGCCAGAGGTGGGTAGGGAACCAGAGTTGAGTTAGCAGCGGGCGCTGCTCGGTGGTTTCGATGACCTGCCCTTGGGCGTTCAGGAAAAACGGATAAAGCCGCGTGTGGCGGTCGAGCGGTTTCAGGGCTTGCCAATAGAGCCGGACGGCGGTTTCTGCGCGGCGGGGATCATCGATGACATCGTAGCCTAACAGCCGCAGGTCGTCGCCGAAATCGACCTTCACGGGGTATTGCGGCTTGGCGTCAGGGGCGCGGGCGAAGTCGTAGAAGGCGGAAGGATAGTCGGTGTTGGGCAGGCCGCGTTGCAACAGCAGATAACCGTCGGCGGCATCGAGAACGCCGTAGTCGCCGGAGGCCAGCAGATCATGTACCGTGGCCCAGATATCGTTGGGGTGAACGGGCCAGGTGCCGGTGGTGACATCGACAAAAACGTATTCGGCGTCGTTGACATCGGGTAGTTGGTAGGCGATCAGCCGGTTGCTGAGATGGGGGTAAAGTTTGCCCTGCGCCGCTAGCGAGGCGTCGGGCGGAATCTGGTCGATGAAGCGTTGGGCCAGCCGGTCGTGGTCAGTAATCTCCCAGTGAGGCGAGTCGAGGGCCAGCGGCGAGTAGCCACGAAATAGCTGCCAAATCAGCGCTACGGCTAGCAGCACAATGCTGGCGATAGTTGTCACCCGCACCTGTGCTTGGGGCCAGCGCTGTCCAACGCCCCGGCTTAAATAAACCATCCCGTACAGCGCCGCGAAAGCCAGCCACGGAGCCACATCCGCACCGTATTGGCCGCCGGTCGCGTCGTACATAGCGGTGTTGGCGCTGAGCATGTTGATGGCAAACGAGGGTGTGCCAATCAACAGTACAGGCAATCCCAGCAGGGGCAGATAGGCAAACGGCGTTAGCACATCGAATAGGTATTTCAGCTTGGCCGGCTGCCATAAATTTTTGATGATCAGATCAGGGCGGGTGATGGCTGTGACGACAATCTCAGCGGGCGAGTCGCCCAAATCGGCGTAGTAGCCGATGAAG
>ERZ795053.6309-NODE-6309-length-11843-cov-4.863760_pt1 | contig 11843 bp, 11 predicted proteins | sample MGYA00375137_ERZ795053 | MGnify/ENA primary metagenome ERZ795053 (study PRJEB30182, sample SAMN05720284) | activated sludge metagenome | isolation source: Anaerobic digester | place: Hong Kong | collected 2014-12-17 ... | reverse complement strand
AGAGGCCAACGCACTGTTCACGCTGGGCGAAGGCGCAAGGCAAGAACCCAACATCCCCGCGACAACCACCGAACTCTTCGACGGTCTCGCCGCCACCACCCAGAACGCCTGGCCCTCCGCCGACCTCGATCTCATGGCAGTCAACTCGGTGCTGTCGCCCCTGTTCCAGTCGGGCTTCTACTACAAGACCTTCATGGGCCCCCGCAAAGGCTCATGGATGTTCTACGAGCCCTTCATCCGCAAGGCGGCGGGGCTCGGCGCCGCCACCGATCGGGCCGACCCCGACCGCTACGAGACGCGCTACGGCTTCTGCGACGTGCTGGTCGTCGGCAGCGGCCCTGCGGGGCTGGCCGCAGCGCTCACCGCCGCGCGCAGCGGCGCCCGCGTCGTCCTCGCCGAACAGGATTTCGATCTCGGCGGCAGCCTGCTGTCGGCCTCCGATGTGGGCCATGAGGCCTGGCGCCGCGACTGTGCCGGCGAACTGGCCTCCCTCCCAGAGACAAAAATCAGCACACGGACGACCGTGCAGGGTCTCTATGACGGCAATCTCGCCGTCCTCGCCGAGCGCCGCGATCACCTCAAGCCTGATGCCGCGAAGGGCAGGGCGCGGCAGGCACTCACCATGCTGCGCTTCAAGTCCATCGTCATGGCGGCGGGCGCCTTCGAGCGTCCCTTGGTGTTTTCCAACAACGACCGCCCCGGCGTCATGCTGGCCTCGGCGTTGCGCACCTATGTCAACCGCTATGCCGTGGCGCCTGAAAAGCGCGCCGTCATCGTCACCAACAACGACACGGCCTATGCCGCGGCGATCGATCTCGCCCGCGCCGGTGTCGCCGTCACCGTCGCCGACCATCGCACCACCGTGCCGCCCGCCATCATCGGTCCTGCCGCGGCCCACGGCATCGCCATCTTTCCGGCCACCGGTGTCGCCGATGTCGAGGGCGGCAAGACCCTGTCGCGGGTGAAGCTTGGCGGTGCCCATGCTGTCACCATCGAGTGCGATGCGCTGGGCATGTCGGGCGGCTGGTCACCGGCCGTCCATCTTTCTTCCCACGGCGGCATCAAGCCCCGTTACGATGACAAGATTGCCGCCTTCGTGCCGGGCGGCTTTGCCCCCTCGCATTTTGGCGCCGGCGCCATGATGGGCAGCTTCGGCATGGCTGCCGCAATCGCCGAGGGCGCCAACGCCGGCGCTAAGGCCGCGTCCGCCGCCGGGTTCGGCAAGACGCGGCCGGTACTGGCGCCCGAACATGTGGACGACCGCACTTATGCGATTCTTCCCGTCTGGTTGCCGCCAGAAACCGGCAAGGGCAAGGCCTTCGTCGATTTTCAGAGCGACGTCACCATCAAGGATGTGAAGATCGCCCACCAGGAAGGCTATGTCTCCGTCGAGCACCTGAAGCGCTACACCACACTCGGCATGGGCACGGACCAGGGCAAAACCTCCAACATCAACGCGCTGGCGTTGATGGCGGGTGAGCGTGGCATCTCGATTCCCGACGCTGGCACCACCACCTTCCGCCCGCCCTACACACCGCTTACGATGGGCGCCATCGCAGGGCGCGCGGTCAGTGGCCATTTCCGCCCCACGCGCCGTTCGCCGCTGCATGACTGGCACGAGAAGAACGGCGGCGTCTTCATTGATGCCGGCGCGTGGAAGCGCGCCTGGTATTACACCTGGGCCGGTTCGACGCCGGAAACCGCCTACGTTAAGGAGATGGAACTGGTCCGCAAGGGCGTCGGCCTCGCCGATGTCTCGACCCTCGGCAAGATCGACATCCAGGGTCCGGACGCGGCAGAATTCCTCAACCGCGTTTATGTCAACGGCTTCGCCAAGCTGCCCGCCGGCAAGGTCCGCTACGGCGTCATGCTGAACGACGACGGCATCGTGCTGGATGACGGCACCACGGCGCGCATCTCGGACACGCAATTCTACATGACCACCACCACCGCCCAGGCGGGCGAGGTGATGTCCTGGCTCGAATTCCTCCTGCAAATGCACTGGACCGATCTCAACGTGCAGGTCGCCTCGCTGACAGACGAATGGGCCGGCATGGCCGTCTCCGGCCCCAAGGCCCGCGAGGCGCTGCAACTCGCATTTCCGGATGCGGATGTCTCCCATGAAGGCCTGCCCTACATGGGCTGCAAGGACATCAGTTTCGAAGGCGTCACCGTGCGTCTGCTCCGCATGTCGTTCTCCGGCGAACTCGCCTATGAGGTCCATGTCGCCTCCGATTATGCCCAATCGCTCTGGGAACATATTCTGGCAACCGCCGCACCGCTCGGCATCAAGCCCTATGGCCTCGAAGCGCTGGCGAGTCTGCGCATCGAGAAGGGCCACGTCGCCGGTCTCGAGCTCGATCACCGCAACACGCTGGACGACCTGGGCCTCGGCAAGATGGCGGGCAAAGACAAGGACTATGTCGGCAAGGTGCTCCGCTTCCGCGAGGACTACCAGGCGCCGGAGCGCTGGAGCCTCGTCGGCCTCGAACTGATGGAGCCGGAGAAGAAGCTCCGCGGCGGTTCCATCCTGTTTTCCGCGACCGACGAAATCAAGGGCCACGGCCGCGGCTACATCACCTCCGTCACCTGGTCGACGGAACTCAACAAGTTCATTGCATTGGGCCTCTACCAGGGCGGCCTGAAACACGAGGGCGAGGAGATCGTCGCCGCCTTCCCGCTCAAGAACGAGCAGGTGAAGCTCAGGATTGTCTCGCCCCACTTCATCGACCGCGAAGGAGCCCGCCTTCATGCTTGAGCGGAGATCGGCGTTGGCCACCGCCACGCCTTACAAGAACAGCGAGCTTCACATCGCCGAACGGCGCGGGTTTTCATTGCTGCAGGCAGCGGGCCTCACCGATGATTTCGAGGCCCTGTTGGCCGCAGCCCTAGGTTCCGTGCCGGAAAAGGTAGGACTTGCCCATGATCAGGACGGCCGCACCGTCATGCGGATCGGCCCGTCGCAATTCTGGATCATCGGTCCGGAGACGGACGATCTGGCGGACCGCCTCAACGACTGGTGCGCCGTCACCCCGCTCTCCCACAGCCGCACCCGCATCGGCCTGTCCGGCGCGCCCGCCCGCGCCGTGCTGTCGAAGCTCAGCCCGGTCGATTTCCATCCCAAGGCCTTCCCGCCCGGCAGCTTCGCCCTTACCGGCATCCACCACACGCCCGTCACCATCCACTGCACGGGCGATACCGCCTTCGACATCTACGCCATGCGCACCTTTGCGCTGAATGTGTGGGAGGTCATTACCGATGCGGCCCTCGAATTTGCGGAATAGATCATGAGCGATGCACCCGCCACCGGAGACGTCCTCGAAATCTTCAGCGACGAGCGCAAGCGCTCCTTTCTCAATGTCGATGGCGCCGGACGGCCGCTCAAGTCACCAGTCGCGCCCGATACGATCCATCGCGCCCGTGCCTATCGGCTCCAGCGCATCTGCCGCGAGCTGAAGCGCCAGGACTGTGCCGCGGCGCTGCTCTATAATCCCATCAATATCCGCTACGCCTTCGATTATACCAACATGCAGATCTGGACCATGCACGAGATGCTGCGCTATGCGCTCGTCTTCGCCGATGGTCCTGCCATCATGTTCGAGTTCAAGGGCTGCGAACATCTCGCCAAGCTCGGCTACGGCATCGACGAGATCAGGCCCTCCATCGGCTATCTCTATATGACCCACGGCACCAATGCCGAAGCACAGGCGAAGACCTTCGCCGCCGAGATCGCCGGCCTCATGCGGAAACACGGCAAAGGCGGCCGCCTTGCCATCGATCGCATCGAGCCCCACGGCCTCCATGCGCTTGAGGCTGAAGGCATCGTCACGGCCGACGGCCAGAAGGTGATGGAACACGCCCGCGTCATCAAGGCACCGGAAGAAATCGACATGATGCGCTGGACGATCCGCGTCGCTGAATCGGGCCTCGCCCGCATGTATGAGATGTCGGAGCCGGGTGTCACCGAGAACGAGGTTTGGGCCGAACTCCATCACGAGAACATCCGCTCCGGCGGCGAATGGTTTGAATGCCGCCTGCTGTCGAGCGGGCCCCGCACCAATCCCTGGTACCAGGAGGCGAGCGACCGTGTGATCGCGGCGGGCGATATGATCTCCTTCGATACCGACATGATCGGGCCCTATGGTGTCTGCGCTGACATCTCGCGCTCCTGGACCTGCGGCCACACCCGCATGAGCAACCGGCAATGGTCGCTCTATGCCAAGGCCCAGGACCAGATCGAACATAACCTCGCCCTGTTGAAGCCGGGCCTCTCCTTCCGCGAGTTCAATGAAAAATCCTGGCGCATTCCGGAAAAGCATCAGCCCTTCACCTACAGTCTCGCACTCCACGGCGTCGGCCTCGCCGATGAATGGCCGGTGGTGGCGCTTCACACCACGTTCGGCGAGCCCTACGGCCAGACCGAAGGCATGTTCGAGGCCGGCATGACGGTCTGTGTCGAAAGCCTGATGGCGGAGCAGGGCTCCGAAAGCATCAAGCTCGAAACCCAGGTGCTGATTACCGAGACCGGCGCCGAGCGTCTCGACCATTTCCCGTGGGAGACGCAGTAGGGCTCAGGCGGTTTTGGCCACGTCGGCCACCGTCGCCCCCGAAAGCCGCACCAGATCGCCGAAGCCGATCTCGAACACCGCATTGCCGGTGCCGCCAGCGGCCCAGATGGTCGGGAACACCTTGAGATCCTGGTCGAGATAGACCACGCAAGGCTGCGCATGTCCGAGGGGTGGCACACCGCCGACTTCGAACCCCGTCGTCTCGTGCACGAACTCCGGCTTGGCCCGCTCGATCTTCTCGCCCAAGAGCGCGCGGATTTTCTTCTCATCCACGCGGTTCCGCCCCGAGGCGATCACCAGCACGGCGCGGCCTGACGATGCGGCGCGGAATATGATCGACTTGGCGATCTGCGCCACGTCACAGCCGATGGCATCGGCCGCCTGCTGCGATGTATGGGTGCTCTCGTCGAACTCGACGACGGTGTAACCGTCGCCGAGCGCGGCCTGCACGCGAAGCGCTTGGGGGTGCTGCGAGGGCCGCATCAGCCCCGCATCCGCTTGCCTTCGGGATCGAACGGCGGCTCCATCACGATCGTCGCCTTGCGGTTCTCGCCAATGATCTCGATCTCGAAGGCACCGGCTGACGTGTCGCCCGCCAGCTCCTTCGGCACATAGCCCTGCGCCATCGACTTCTCGACATAATGCGCATAACCGCCCGAGGTGACCCAGCCCACCACCTTGCCGCCGTGCCAGATCGGCTCGTCGCCGAGAACGTCGCAATCGCCCGCATCGACGATCATCGACACGCGCCTGAGCGTGCCGCCCGAGCGTTTCTCTTCCACCGCAGCCTCGCGGCCGATGAAGTCGTTCTTGGTGAGATCGATGAAGCGGTCCATGCCGGCCTCGAAGCCGCCATAGATGGGCCGGAGCTCGCGGAACCAGGTCGGGAAATTCTTCTCGAGCCGCATGGAGAGCAGTGCGCGCATGCCGAAGTTGACGATGCCGTGGGCCGTGCCCGCCCGCATGATCTCCTGGTAGAGGCGGCGCTCATAGTCCGGCGCCACCCAGATCTCATAGCCCAGATCGCCCGTATAGGTGACGCGGTTGATGAGGGCGGGGCAGTGAGCGATCTCCATGGCGCGATGGTCCATGAACTTGAAGGCGGCCCCCGAAACGTCTTCGTCGGTCAGCGCCTGCAAGACGTCGCGCGACTTCGGCCCGGCGATGGAGAGGCCCACCAGACCCATATCCAGCCGCTCGATCTTCACCGAACCGTCAGCTGGCTGATGCTGCTCGAACCAGCGCATGTGATATTTCTGCGCCTGGCTCGATCCCCACATGTAGAAGCAATCGTCCTTCGCCTTGGCGATGGTGAAGTCGCCGATGAGCTTGCCCGCGGGGTTCAGCATCGGCGTCAGGATGAGGCGCCCTGCCTTCGGCATCTTGTTGGTCATGAGGCGCGACAGGAAGGCTTCGGCCCCCGCGCCCGTGAATCGATACTTGGCGAAGTTGGCGATCTCGGTGACGCCCACGCCATTGCGCGTGCCCATCACCTCGGCCTTCACATGCGGGAAGTCGTTGGAGCGGTGGAACGACACGATGTCCTTTGGCTCCACACCCTTGGGCGCGAACCATAGCGGCGTTTCCAGCCCCCAGGAGTCACCCATGACGGCGCCTTGGGCCAGCATGATGTCATACAGCGGTGTCGTCTGCTGCGGCCGCGCCGCCGGCAGCTCCTCATTGGGGAAGCGGATCGAGAAACGCCTGGAATAGTTCTCGCGCACCTTCTCGTTGGTATAGGTCCGCGTCGCCCATTCGCCGAAGCGGGCGCAATCCATGGCCCACACGTCGAAGCCCGGATCGCCGTTCACCATCCATTGGGACAGCGCCAGTCCGACGCCGCCGCCCTGGCTGAAGCCTGCCATCACGCCGCAGGCCAGCCAGAAATTCCTCACCCCCTGCACCGGGCCCACGACCGGGTTGCCGTCAGGCGTAAACGTAAACGGCCCGTTGATAACGCGCTTGATGCCGGCATTGGCGAGTGCCGGGAAATGCTTGTAGCCAAGCTCCAGATTCGGCGCGATGCGGTCGAGATCGGGCTGCAGCAATTCGCGCCCGAACTGCCACGGCGTCTGCTTCGGCTGCCACGGCACGCAGGCTTGCTCATAAGTGCCGAGCACCATGCCGCTGCGCTCCTGCCGCATGTAGATCTCTGACTTGAAGTCGATGATGTGCGGCAGCTCGTGGCCGCGTTCCTTGTTGTAGGCGACGACCTCCGGCATCTCGTCGGTGACGAGATACATGTGCTCCATGGCCAGAACGGGAAGTTCGATCCCCACCATGCGGCCCACTTCGCGGGCCCACAACCCGCCGCAGTTCACCACATGCTCGGCATGGATGTTGCCCTTCGCGGTAATCACGTCCCAGGTGCCATCGGCGCGCTGCGTCAGGTCCTCCACCTTGCAATCCTGATAGATTTCGGCCCCATTGATGCGGGCCGACTTGGCATAGGCATGCGTCGTGCCTTCGGGATCGAGGTTGCCGTCCGCCTTGTCGATCATGGCGCCGACGAAATATTGCTCTTCCAGCAGCGGATGCATCTTCTTGGCTTCCGCCATGGAGATGATGTCGGTCTCAAGCCCCAGATAACGGGCCCGCGCATGGGCCATCTTCAGCCATTCCATCCGGGCCGGCGTGTCGGCCAGGATCAGCCCGCCGGAGCGATGCAGCCCGCAGGCCTGGCCCGAGATGCGTTCCAGCTCGTTGTAGAGCTCGATCGTATAGCCTTGCAGCTTGGCGACGTTGGGGTCGCCGTTCAACGTGTGGAAGCCGCCGGCGGCATGCCAGGTCGAACCCGAAGTGAGAATGTCGCGCTCCACCAGCACCACATCGGTCCAGCCAGCCTTGGTGAGATGATAGAGCACCGAACAGCCGACGACACCGCCGCCGATGACCACAACGCGCGCCTGGGTTTTCATGGAATGTCCTTTTGAATGGGGCCTTTCGCCAGTGTCTTAAACCCGGCGCGCAAGTCCGGCAATCGGCCAGTCCGGTGAAAAGAATTCATCCAAAATCAAATGGCCCCGCCGGTGAGGGCAGGGCCACGGGAAACGAACGTGTCTGATGAGATCAGATCGCGTCCTTGACTTCCTTGGCAGCGCGGAAGCCGAGCTTCTTCGACGCCTTGATCTTGATCTGCTCGCCGGTGGCCGGGTTGCGGCCCAGACGTGCCGGGCGCTTCTTCACCTGGAAGATGCCGAGGCCGGTGATGCGTACCTTGTGGCCCTTCTTCAGGTTCTTCACGGTCAGGTCCACGAAAGCGTTGAGGAATTCCGTCGAGGCCTTCTTGGTCATCTCGTGCTTCTCGGCGAGCTCTGCGGCGAGCTTCGACAGCGCGATCGTCTGTACCTTGTCGTCAGCCATGTTGTTCTCCTTTAGCGGCTTGGCTGGTGCGAGCGTTATCTCACCTTTCGATTCGTGAAAACCGTTATTTTCAGGGGGTTTTTGGCATGGGGTGCCCAGAACCCCTTGATTTTGGGGGTGATTCGGCGGGTGGAGTTGGTCAATTCGGAAAAACCAAGATAAAACAGCGAGTTATATGTTGATGCGGTTAGTCCCGTGAAGCTGCCGGAGTCCCCGGCGCGCCCGTCGCGATGTCCACATGGTTCTTCAGCGGGATGGGCGGAAGCCCGTGTTTACGGGCGAAGCGGTCGAGATTCGCGCGCCGTCTGGCCTCCAGTGATTCGCCCGACATGTTCTGCGCATGAACCCGGATCGCCACCACCGGCGATGCCAGATGAACGAGGCCATGGCCTCCGCGTGCCACCCGGAGATACCAGTCCCAGTCCCAATAGAATGGCAGATCCTCGTCGAAACGTCCCAACTCGTTGTGGAGGTCACGGCGATAGCACACGGCCGAAATCAGGATCGTGTTGTCGCGTTCCAGGCTCGCGGCATCGGCATCAAACGAAAACTCCAGGGGCGGCTGCCCGTCCTCGAACATCATGGTGCCATCGGCGAAGCAGAACGCAGCGCCCGCCTCCATCGCGTCCGCCACCTTGCCGAGGTAACCGGCGTCGGTCCACCAATCGTCATCGTCGAGGAAGGCGATGGCATCGGCATGCGATGCCGCCACGCCCATGTTTCGGGCCGGCACCGGCCCGCGCTGCCGGTTGTCCAGCACCCTGATGTTCGAGCCCATGCCGGAGACCGCTTCCTGGGCGCCTTCACCGTCATCGACCACGATGATGTCAACGGCGCCGTGGCTTTGCGCCAGCACGCTCTCGACGGCCTGCCGCAGATAACCATGCCGCCCGCGCGTGGGAATGATGACGCTGAAGTGAATCACAGGGGCCCTTTCTGTCAGTACCGCTCATCATATATAGGCTGTCGCCATGATTGCATCCCTTCCCATGTATGACTGGCCCGAGGTTCGCGCCGCCACGGACGCCTGGTGGCAGGGCATCGCGCGGCACCTTGGCGTTGACACCCAACTCACCCGGCAGCCGGACTATTTCGCCCAATGGCGCCGGCCGGACCTGCTGTTCAGCCAGACCTGCGGCTATCCCTTCACCCACGCCTTCGCGGGCAAGCTCACGCTGGTGGCAACGCCTCATTATGCGGTCGATGGCTGCGACGGCCCAAACTACCAGAGCATCGTCTTCGCCCGCGCCCGGGCGCCCCTCGAAGACTTCCGCCACGCCGCCGCCGCCGTCAACAATCCCGACTCCATGTCCGGCATGCTGGCGCTGAAGCTGATCTTTGCGCCGCTGGCCGTACAGGGCCGCTTCTTCGGCAAGGCGGTCGAGACCGGCGGCCACATCAACTCCATGATCGCCGTGCGCGAGGGCAAGGCGGATATCTGCGCCATCGATGCGGTGTGTGTGGCGCTTGCCCGCCGCTATCGTCCAGACTTGCTTGACGGCCTTGTCGAGGTCGCCCGTTCGCCCATGGTGCCGGGCCTCCCCTATGTCACCGTCTCCGGTGACGTCCCGGCTCTGCGCCAGGCCCTGGCCCGCGCCTTCGCCGGCCGTGATCTGCATGAGGCGCGCGATCACCTTTTCTTGTCTGGCCATTCGGTTCTGACGCCACAAGATTATGCCCGCATCACAACACTTGAAACGGCCATGGAACAGGCCGGGGGACTGCAACTCCTATGATCGACCTCTATACCTCGACCACGCCCAATGGCCGCAAGATCTCCATCGCGCTGGAGGAGATGGGCCTGCCCTACACGGTCTGCCCCGTCAGCCTCGACAAGCGCGAACAATTCAAGCCCGAGTTTCTGGCGATTTCGCCCAATGGCAAGATCCCCGCCATCGTCGACCACGACACCGGAGACAGCCTGTTCGAGTCCGGCGCCATCCTCATGTATCTGGGCGACAAGACCGGCCTGTTCTATCCGAAGGAGCACAAGGCCCGCATTCTCGTCCACCAGTGGCTCATGTGGCAGATGGCCAATGTCGGACCCATGCTTGGCCGCGCCCATTATTTCCTAAGGTACAATGCCGGCAAGGCGTCCTTCGCCGAGGAGTGGTTCTACGGCGAGGCCCAGCGCATCTACGGCGTTCTGGACCGGCTGGTCGAACAGCAGGACTTCATGTGCGGCGACTATTCCATCGCCGACATCGCAACGTTTCCGTGGATCGCGAGGCACCCATTCCATCGCATCGATCTCAACGACTATCCGAACGTCCGGCGATGGTATCTCAAGATCGCCGCCCGCCCCGCCGTGCAGACAGGCTACAAGGTGCCCCGCGACGTTTCAGAAATTCCGATGCCGGACTAGCTCTTCTTTTTCGACGGCACGCCTTCGTCCGGTCCCGGCCGGGATTGCACGAACTCCTCGCGCGTTTCGCAATGAAGCGACAGTGCGTGAAGCTTCGGATACTTGTTGGCCGGAAAGGCCTCGGCCAACCGCAGCTTGAGATAACCGATGAGGCAGCCGGCGGAGACGTCGGCCTGCGTCATGTGATCGTCGAAGAACCACGGGTTGCCGCAGTCGTGTTCCAGCTTTTCGAGGGCGGCGGTGAGCTGCGACACCAGCCGCTTGTCCAGCGACTTGCTCAGCATGTCCTCGGGGTGGAAGTGCCGCTCGTAGAATATTGCCACCGCCTTGTCCATGGCACCGGTGGCCAGTGCCACGGCCTGCAGCACCGTGCGCCGCTCCGGACCATGGGCGGGTGTGAGGGCCCGCGCCGGTCCTGCTATTTCGTCGAGATGGTCGATGATCGCACCGGAGTCGATCAGTGTCTCGCCGTCTTCGAGGATGAGCGACGGCACCCGGATCAGCGGGTTGATCGCCTTCATCTCCTTGGCGTCCTTGAACACCGACATCGTGTTCCGCGTAAACGGCATGTGATAGTGATGCAGCGTCACGGCAACGCGGCGCACAAAGGGTGAGTCATACTGGCCAACGAGGATCATGGGGCAGACTATGGCGCGTCTGCCACCTCGATGTCGAGAGCCTTTCCGAGCACCGCAAACGCCTTTTCGAGCTTGGCGATATTGGTGGCGTGGTTGGGGTCGAGCAGGCGGTCGATTTCCTGGCGGTGCAGGTTCATCCTGCGGGCAAGGTCGGCCTTTCGAACGCCCTGGGCGTCCATGCTCTGGTAAAGCCGGAGTTTCAATTCGACCTGCAGCGGCAATGCGACATGCGGTTCCGAAGGCTTGCCCTTCGAGGGCGCCGGAATGGGCTCACGGTGCGCCATGCGCGCCGCAATGGCCTCGGAAAAGGCGCCAACGGCATAGGAGAGGGCGTCCTCCCGGTCCTCGCCGAAGGTGACGAGTTCCGGAAAATCGGGCGAGGTCACCAAAACCGTGCCCTCATCATCCTGCAGTTTGACGCGATAGGAGATCATTTCAATCCCAGCTGTTTCTTGATGGCCTCGACCAGACCTTTCTTCAGATCCTTGCCGGCACCATGGGCCGGAAGCTGCGAGCGGCGTCCCTTGTAGATCACGGTAATGTGGCCACTTCCGCCATCATGGGTTTCGAATGTACAGCCTTGCTTCTTCAGCCAGCGGCGAAATTCGGAATATTTCATGCGTTGCCTCAAAAAATAGCGAAACTGCCGCCCAACATGCGGCTGAGATTCGCGACATTCTTGAGGCGCAGCGTCGTAGACTGCGTTGCTCCCCCAGTTCAATCTGGTTACCTCTCAGTTTAGGGTATCCGATACAGGTCAAGGTGTCAACGAATATGTTGACACTATCCGAGCCGCTCAACCGCTTTCTCGCGGCCGATCAAAGGGAGCAGGTTGGCCAGTTCCGGGCCGTGATCGAGGCCGGTCAGCGCCAGGCGGAGCGGCATGAACAGGCCCTTGCCCTTGCGGCC
>ERZ795053.6308-NODE-6308-length-11843-cov-5.607228_pt1 | contig 11843 bp, 12 predicted proteins | sample MGYA00375137_ERZ795053 | MGnify/ENA primary metagenome ERZ795053 (study PRJEB30182, sample SAMN05720284) | activated sludge metagenome | isolation source: Anaerobic digester | place: Hong Kong | collected 2014-12-17 ... | reverse complement strand
CAAAACACAATAGCCTAGAGAATCATATTTGAGCCTGTAGTTGTATTTACTTGACCCAGCTAACCCCCAATGTTAAATTAGTGGCACGAAGTGGTAAAAAGTGGTGAAAGATGATATAGTAAAAACATGTTAATAGGAGAATACAAAAGTACACTGGGCAAAAAGAAAAGAGTATCACTTCCGAAGAAATTTAGAGAGATACTGGGCGAGAATCTGATACTGACAAGAGGCTACGAACAAGCACTAATAGTTGTTAACGAAGGGTTGTGGAAGAAAGTAGCAGGAGAACTAATGAATGGCTCTTTTATAAATAAAGATATCAGAGATACAAGCAGATTTCTTGTTGGAGGAGCAAAAGAGATAGAACTTGATAAACAAGGAAGATTTGTAATCCCTCAGTCACTGCTAGAACATGCAGGACTAGGAGAAGAAGTTGTATTCATTGGACTTATAAATTGGGTAGAGATATGGGACAAGAAGAAATGGGAAGAGAGAGTGAAGTACCTACAAGAACACGGAGAAGAGATAGCACAAGAGATAGGTAAGATGAAAGACGAAAAGAATGGATAAGATACACACTCCCGTATTACTAAAAGAGAGTATCGAGTCTCTAAATATTCAACCAGATGGATTCTATATAGATTGCACACTAGGTGATGGGGGACACAGTATAGAAATACTGAAGAGGCTATCTAAAGAAGGACTTCTACTAAGTCTTGATCACGATCAACATGCTATTGACTTTGTCAGAGAGTATTACAAAGAAGAACTCGAAAAAAATGACAATTGGATTATCAAAAAAGGAAACTTCAAGAACATCAAAGAGCTTACTAAGGAAATCTCAACAAAACCTCTAGGTATACTTATGGATATAGGATTATCTTCCAGACAATTAGAAGAATCTCATCAGAGAGGATTTAGTTATAACGAAGAAGATGAACCACTAGACATGAGAATGGATGAGAACCTAGGTGTTACTGCATTAGATTTACTTAAAGTACTACCCGAGAGAAAACTTGCTGATCTCTTCTGGAGATATGGTGAAGAAAGATATTCCAAGCCAATAGCCAGAGAAATAAAAAAGAACATTTCTGATATCAAAACTGTGGGAGATCTCACACGACTTGTTTACAAAGTCGTACCGGTTAACTCAAATAAGAACCCTTCTCGCAGAGTCTTTCAGGCTCTGCGAATCGTGGTAAATGATGAGCTAACTAATCTAGAAATTGGATTAGACAACTCGTTTGAGATCTTACAAAAAGGAGGAAGAATATCTGTAATATCCTTTCATTCCCTGGAAGATCGAATAGTAAAGAACTTCTTTTTAGAAAAACAGGGAAGCGGAGAAGGGGAGATGCTTTTTAAAAGTCAAATTGCCCCAACCGATGACGAAAAAAAGCACAACCCTAGATCCGCTTCCGCCAAGTTAAGAACACTAATAAAAACCAAAGAAACCTAAATTATATTAGCCCTCTAGAAAGATGAAGAAACTGCCTCAAAACTCAAAAACTAAAAACTTGCCAATAGCAGTATTTCTTGGGACTTTGATTGTATTTACTATCTCCCAACTCATCATCAACTCAGTCCTTACACCACTTGGTCTAGAATTAGAAAGCCTAAATAGTGAAAAGAACTACTTGATTGAAGAGAACCGCTCAATGGAAGAGGAAATTGCAAAAACAAATTCGATTATGGTTATACGACAACTTGCAAACAAGAAATTAAATATATCCTCAGATTCCGAAAGAGTTATAATATACATAGAAGATTTAAGTGTTATAGCTGAAAAGCCATAATGTCCAACCTTAATCATCTTTATTCCACACAAGACAAAGTAAACAAATCCTCCAAGAGAAGAAATGGTTCAGGAGGTTTAAATATCACCACCGTAGGCTACGGGATAACACTACTTGCATTCATTGTTATATTTCAAATTTTTAGATGGCAAGTTCTATTCGCAGAAGACTTCAAAAACCTAGCACAAGGACAATACGAAACAAACAGAATTCAAGTGGCCCCTCGAGGGATTATTACAGCCGCAGATGACACCGTCCTAGCAGTAGATGAACCTGTATGGAATGTCTATGCATCCCTAAGTCAAGACGAAGATGAGAGGGCCCTGTTCTTTGAAAATCGGGATTTATTCGTAAGCGAAGTCTCTTCCATTTTAGGAGTCGAGAAGGAAACGATAGATTCTAAATTAACAGAAGATTTCCTTTACACTCCTATTGCAAAGGGAATTCCAACAGGGAAAAAGAAGGCCCTAGAACAAGCAGAAATTTTTGGAGAAGGCAAACAAGGTTTTGGTCTCTATTTTGAAAACGAAGAGAAGAGAGTTTATCCCAACAACGAATTGGCTGCACATATACTCGGTTTCATTGGACAAAATGAATTTGGTGACCCTATTGGGCAATATGGCATCCAGGGATATTACTATGGCGACATAACTGGGAGAGAAGGATATTCCTACGAAGAAAAAGATTCATCTGGGAATGTTATTCTTACGGCCGAGTATGAACCTATACTTCCTAGAGATGGAAAGGATTTTAAATTAACTATAGTCCCAAACCTGCAAGCAAAAGTAGAAGAAGAGTTAGAGAAGGGAGTAAGAGCTAATAGGGCAAAGGGAGGCTCGGCAATAATAATGGACCCTAAAACTGGAGCAATTCTTGCTATGGCAAATTACCCGACATATGATCCTAATGAATACTGGAGAGCCTCAGAGCCTTGGATACTAAGAAACAGGGCAGTTGCAGATGTTTACGAGTATGGTTCTGTTCAGAAGCCAATAACACTTTCAATTGCAATCGAGAATGGAGTAATTGATGAAGACTATATATGTAATGACACAACAGGTTATCTAGACCTTTACAAAGCCACCAACTATGCAGACCTAAAAGGAGAGCGCGTCTATACTTGGAACAGATTGCCCGCTGGAACAGATTGCCCGCTGGAACCTTAGATATCTCAGGAATATTCAGAACCTCTAATAATCCATGCGCTGCACGTATCGCCTTAGATATAGATTTTAATGAATTCTACTCATCACTCAAGGACTTTGGAATTGGAGAATTTATCGGAGTCGGACTACAAGAAGAAAGCACAAGTTACCTTAAGTCGAAAGAAACTTGGACAAAATTAGATACAATTACAGCCTCATACGGACAGGGAGGGATATCTGCAACACCATTACAAATCATCTCAGCATTCAGTGCAATAGCAAACGATGGAGTAAGAATGAGACCATATTTGATCTCCCAAATAAGTGATGAGAAAGAAGTTATTAATATCTCCCCCCAAATTCTTGCAAAACCCGTATCCAAAGAAACAACCGACATAATAACAAGAGCATTAGTCAAAGCCGTTAAAAACAACTCCCTCTCGGCACTAGGAAAACCCCTTCTAGAATATGACCTTGCAGCTAAAACTGGAACAGCTCAAATAGCAATTGAGGGTGGAACTGCTTATGACGAAAATCTTTCTAATGATACCGTTGTTGGTTTTGCACCTTCAGAGGATCCTAAAATGATTATGCTTGTTAAACTTGAAGAACCTAAAACTGCAGCTTATTCAAGTTTAACAACCGTTCCTGTATGGAGAGACATTTTCCTTTCTATTGCAGATGACCTAGAAATTAAGAAGATTAATTGAGATAATATATATAGTTTATATTTACACTTATCTCTACAAAAATGGTAGACATACTAAAAACCAGCACGGAGACACTGTTTATAGCAATAGTGGCCTCTGCGATATTTGCCCCAATAATGATCTCGATACTTTATAAATTTAACCAAGTAAGCGGGATAAAAAAATCCAAAATCGGAGCAGGAGATGGAGACAACAGCCTCTTCATGAGAATAATGAATACCTCACTAACAAACGGGACTCCTAATATGGGAGGGATTTTGATATGGATCTTAGTTCCACTATTAACACTTGCCCTTGTCCCAATGACCCCTCTTATTAAAATCTTTCTAATTGGTTTTGTTCTTTTTGGTTTTTGGGGATTTATAGACGTTGCAATATTTACAAACGGTTTTAAGAACAATGAGAAAGTTAAAGCTTTTCAGGAAACTTTCGAGTGGAGAATGGGGAAACTTACTTTCTCTATTCTACTAAACATTGGGGTTATGTACCTCCTAAGTAGAACAGGAGAGATAACTACAATAAACCTCTTGGACTTAATTGTCATAAATATTACACCAATAATCCTTATCATAACCGGAGTTATCGGACAATTCGCAATATACTCTGCAGAACTAACAGACGGTGCAGATGGATTAATGATTGGGATATTCACCATAATAAATCTTGCAATGTTATTCCTACTAACTGTCCAAGGTCAATATGAATTTATTCCTATACTCGCAATAATCCTTGGAGTTCAACTTATAGACCTATACTTTAATATCCCTCCAGCAAGGTTTTGGAATGGTGGACCAGGTGCTATGCCACTCGGTTTTAGCATGTTCTTTGTAGCTTTAGTGACAGACAATATCGTCCCTTACTTCTTAATGTCTTCCATAACATGGCTAATCATGGCATCTAGTGCAATACAGATAATTAGCCTGAAATTCTTTAAGAAGAGGGTTTTCAAGATAGCACCAATACACCATCACTTCCAAGCAAATGGGTGGCCACAGTACAAGGTAGTGATGAGATTCTGGTTGTTCACACTATTTACATGTATCTTGGGAATATATGTAGGGCTCCTTTAGATTAGATATCCTCACATTCAACCTCTGGACCTAAACAGGTACATATATTATTATTTTCAGAGTCTTTAAAAACATCTCCATTAGAATAGATATTTCCATTTGCTAGACATATTCTAAAGTTTGTCATATTCCCTTGGTCATTCTGATAGGAGACAGAGAATCTAGATTTGTCTACAAGATTAATATCTTGAATTTCAAAAGTGTTGCCTATTAAACAAACCCTGCTATAGATACTCTCATCTCTATTTGTTATAGCAGTCAAGACAATTCCGTCCTCTTCAAGCTTATACATCCCAGCCTGAACAGGAGCTTCATTGAAATCCCCACACAAAGATTCTCTCTCCATTACAACCCTTAACAAACTATCTTTATGTTGGATGTCCACCAACTCTGCACCTACCAAGTCTGGTTGATCCTTATCCAAATAATTCCTAAAACTGTATGAGAAAGACATTGCTTCGTTCACAAAATTCTCATAAGACATACTCAACTCGCCTTCTTTACAAACAATATCTCCAGAATTAGAGCAAACACAATCCTCGCCACCCTTATATTCTGGAATTGGATCGTTCACAGAGTACTCAACACCTTCGTAAACACAGAAACCTATACCCAGATTTCTCTGCAACATCGCCAATAGAATCCCAAGGGAGCTCAATACCAAAACGAACGTTATTAACAACAACCAATTCCTCTGTTTAATTTTTGCCATATCAAGGTACATTTTACCATAATTTGAGAAATTTAAATTCCTCAGCCATATTACTAAACTTTTTACATATGCTAGAATAGGCCATGCACGATGCACACATACACTTAGCAATGGAACCACTAAAATCTAATTTGCCCAAAATAATGGACACCTTCCTAGAAAAAGGTGGAAAATATATACTAACTCAAAGCACAGACCTTGAGGACATTGAGTCGAGCTTAGAAATAGGAGCACAATACCAAAACACCATAGGGGTAGCTTTGGGTTTACATCCGACATTCTTCCAAGAAAACACAATAGACAAGGGGGATAGTAACAACATTTACGAAGAGTCTAAAAAACTCCTTAACAACTTTTGCACTATACTAGAAAAAAGTCTTCCTCAAATTACAGCAATAGGAGAGACTGGTTTAGATTACTACCAGATAGGATTACAAAAAGACTTAAGCCCAGAGATAAAAAGGGAAATAAAAGAAATACAGAAGGAATCTTTTAGAAAGCATATTCAAATCGCTGTGAAAAATAACCTTCCCCTAAGCATACACGCAAGAGATGTAAATGGTAGCAATGAATGCGTAGAGGACATTGTAGATATTGTCGCCAAAGAAGGAAAAGGGTTGGCACGAGGTTGCTTCCATAGTTATACTGGAGATATTAAATACCTTCAATCCATTCTGGATCTAGGCTTTTGTGTTGGATTTAACGCCATAATTACCTACAAGAGTGGAGAAGATGTTAGGAAAATTTTGAAGGAAACACCTATTGACAGAATCCTATTCGAAACAGATGGACCATTCTTACCACCACAATCCGTAAGGAGAAACAAAAAAATTAAAAATAAATATGCACAGCCAGGTGATGTTAAGGAGGTTATAGAAGTAGCAGCAGGAGTAAAGAATCTTCTTCCTGAAGAACTAGAGAGGGAAGCAGACAACAATTACGAGAGAGTCTTTGGGAAATAATTATTAAATACGAGGAGAAAAAGACTCTAATCTCTCCTAGGATCTACAACACATACAAACTCCCCATGAGGATTCTTAGCAAAATTTCTTTCATTTAAAACTTCTTTTACTTCACTTACATTTCCATAGAAATATTCTTCTCTTAATTTCGAAATGTCTTTAGCCAAAAATATTTTTACATCCCCTAAGACATTGTTGATTGTATCTAGGAAACTAATTAATCTCTTTGGAGATTCGTAAAAAACAAGAGTGTTGTGTAAATCTTTGTATTCAGAGATTATTTTCTCCCTTCTAGTCTCACTCTTTGGAAGGAAACCAAAGAAAACGAATCTGTCTGTTGGAAGCCCACTGACAGATAAAGCTGCTGTTACAGCACTAGGACCTGGTATAGAGATTACCTCAAAACCGTTTTCCCTTAAATGCTTTACTAGTTTGTATCCAGGATCAGAGATCAAAGGAGTACCTGCATCTGAGATAAGAGCCAAGTCCAATCCCATGTTTAACTTTTCTAAAATTTTTTCAAGAACCTTGTCATGATTCTCATCTCGGTAGGAGACAAGCCGAGTCCGAATGTCATATTTCTCTAGAAGTTTTTTACTCTCTCTGGTATCCTCTGCAAGAACAAAGGGAACCTTCTTTAAAATCTCTACCGCTCGAAATGTTATATCTGAGAGATTGCCAATCGGCGTGGCTACTACATATAGTTTCCCTTTTATCATTTTATTAACTTTAAATTTAAATCCATATCTTCGCAGATTTCTTGAGACTTAATAGCATCTCCAAGAGTATATTCTCCTATCCTTGTTCTCTTAAGTTCCACCGCCGTTGCATAAGTTCCCAACAATTCTCCGAGGTCATTAACAATTGTCCTCACATAAGTTCCACTAGAACAAACTATCTTAAAAGAGACAAGGGGCCAATCATAATCAATAATTTCAAAATCTTTAATGGTTACAAGTTTGGGTTGGAGTTTAACTTCTTTTCCTTCTCTTGCAAATTCATATGCCTTCCTTCCTTTTATCTTTTTCGCTGAGAATTGTGGAGGTGTCTGACTAATTTCCCCAACGAAATTTTCTTTTATTATCGTCTCTATTTCCCCGACCTCCACCTTGTCCATATCTAAAGCCCCTTGTACTTTTTCTCCCATTACATCCTGGGTATCGGTGGAATAACCAAATTCCGCTTTAACCAAATACTCCTTTTCCATTTTTAAAATTTCTTCCATTTTCTTTGTATATTTCCCAAGGAGGATAATTAATAACCCTGTTGCAAAAGGATCTAAGGTTCCCGCATGTCCTATCTTCTGTCCTAGAGGAAGAACTTTTTTTAATTTTCTTATGACATCGTAGGAAGTAATTCTCGCTTCCTTGTTTATTAACAAAATCCCATCTATCATCTATCATATAGATGTAATATTAATAAAGGGATTATACCATTATGTTAAATGGAATAAGTTTGGGAATAATGACTGTCCTTATTCTCCTCCTCGGAGGTTTTGTCCTGACTCTACTTATCAATGCATTCCTCATTCCATTAGTAAAAACTCCTAAGGAAGTTATCACAGAAATTGTTGAAATCATGGACCTTAAGAAAGAAGACCATCTGGTAGATCTAGGAAGTGGGGATGGGAGACTTCTCTTAAAAGCTTATGCTAATAGTGGCTGTAAGTGTACAGGCTATGACATATCTCCAGTAATGTTAATAATTGCCAAGACAAAAAAGGCATTTCAATTTCCCCTAAGTAAAGATTTCCTTTTTGAAGCGGAGGATATTTTTAAGGTAGATTTAGAAAAATTTACAAAAGTATATTGCTATCTTGATGAAAAGAGTCTAGAGATATTAAAACCAAAACTAAAGGAATTCATAAAGAGTGGGGGAGAAGTCTACTCCTACAAACATAAAGTAGAAGGCATGAATAGAGAAGAAAAAATTCTACTTAAAAATGACAGACCACTTTACATATATAGAAATAAATAGAGACAGGATCCACATTCTGTATTATTAAACTCTCGTTGCTTCTTGCCACCCATCTATCATTACTGACCACATACCGACTTCTAGCTGTGCCATCAATCAACCCTATAAAACTATTTCCCAAATTATACCAAATTCCTTTACAATGAAAATAACGATATAATCAATTATGGCAAATTATGAACCCCTAGCATCAAAATATAGACCAAAAAGTTTAGAAGATTTTATTGGTCAAGAACACCTAATTGGGGAAAACGGCCCCATTAAGAAATTCTTAGACACCGGCAAAATTCCCTCCATGATATTCTGGGGACCTCCAGGAACAGGTAAGACGACTCTTGCCTACATAATCTCCTTAAATCTTTTCTACGACTTCCATAAACTCTTAGCAGTAAATAGTGGTAAAGAACAATTAAGAAAAATAATTAAGATAGCAACATCAAACAAACAATACGGCAAAAAAACAATACTCTTTCTAGATGAAATACACAGATGGAATAAAGCTCAGCAAGATGCACTACTACCTTATGTAGAAAAAGGACTCATAACCCTAATAGGAGCAACAACAGAAAACCCATCCTTTACAGTCAACACTCCATTATTATCTAGAACAAAGGTATTCGTTTTCAAGCAACAGAGTGAGGAGGACATACTGAATTTACTGAAAAAGATTGCAAAAAAGGAATTTCCAAACTTAACTGTAGACAAAAAGGAACTAGAAGCTATGGCTAATCTCTCTAATGGAGATATACGGTCAGGATTAAATATCCTAGAAATGGCAAGCACCATAGCTTTCTCTCAAAAAAAAGAAGCGGAAAAGAAAGCCAAAATTACAATGCAGATATTAGAAGACACCATCCAGAAACCAATATATTACGACAAAAATGGGGAGGAACACTACAACATAATATCTGCAATACACAAATCAATGAGATCCTCTAACCCAGATGCTGCTGCTTACTGGGTCGGTAGAATGTTGAGTGCAGGGGAAGACCCTCTTTATGTTGCTAGGAGATTACTAAGGTTTGCAAGTGAGGATATTGGGAATGCAGACCCTAATGCTTTAACGCTCGCAAACAATGTTTACGAATCTTGTCAGAAGATTGGAATGCCAGAATGTGAGGTATTTCTCATACAGCTAGCAATATATCTAGCAAAAGCACCAAAGGACAATACCGCTTATACTGTTGAAAATCTTGTAAAACAGGACATAGAGAAGTATGGAAATCTTCCTGTCCCAATGCACTTAAGAAATGCTCCAACACAACTAATGAAAAATATCGGCTATGGAAAAGGCTATGAATATGACCATGATTTAGAATCTAAAAAATCCAATCAACAGTGTATGCCAGACAAATTAAAGAACAGAAAATATTTAAAAAGCAATTAAAGATTCCATATAAAGTGGAAAACTTAACATAATATATATATAATATTCTGCATGGAAATCAGAAAAGACAAGGAGATAATAGAGAGAATTTTAAAAAAGGGAGTTGAACAAGTGCTACCAACAGAAGACGCTCTAAGAGATTTGCTACAATCAGGAAAAAGACTAAATATCTACCAAGGTTTCGACCCAACAGCTGATACCTTACACATAGGCCATACAGTAGGCATGAGAAAACTTGAAGATTTTAGAAAGCTTGGACACCACGTCATTTTCCTCGTTGGAGATTCTACCGCAAGAATAGGAGACCCTTCTGACAAAGCCGCAACTAGACAGATGCTAACAAAGGAAGAAGTTGAAGAGAACATGAAAAGATATGTTGAGCAAGCCTCAAAAATTATTGACATTAATAACAAAGAGAACCCAGTAGAGATACTATACAATAGTGAATGGTTAGAGAAACTTAACTTTGGAGACATAATAAAGCTTGCTTCTAAGTTTACAGTTCAGCAAATGCTAAAAAGAGATATGTTCCAAAAGAGATTGAATAAAAACAAACCCATTCATCTAAATGAATTCCTATACCCCGTTATGCAGGGATACGACTGCGTAGTGATGGATATAGACGTTGAGATTGGGGGAAATGACCAGTTATTCAATATGCTCGCTGGAAGAGACTTAATAATGTCTGAACTAGGGAAAGAGAAGATTGTACTTACCACCAAACTGCTTGAGACCGCAGATGGGACAAAGATGGGAAAGACCGAAGGCAACATGATAAAAATGAACGACAAACCAGAAGACATATATGGGAAAGTAATGGCCTTCAACGACGACATGATTCTCGAGGCCTTCGAAATTTTAACCTTTGCAACTATGAATGAAGTCAAAGAATACAAAGAAAGATTAGAATCTGGGGAGAACCCCATGATACTTAAAAAAGAGTTAGCCCTCAGAATAACATCGGAAATAACTAGTGAAAAGAAGGCAAAACAAGCTCAAGAGTTCTTTGAGGCCGTATTCCAAAACAAGGACAAAGACATTGAGATCCCAGAAAAAGAAGTCTCAGAAAAAGAGATCCCCTTAAATCAGCTACTTGTAGATATCGACTTTGCAAGTAGTAAATCAGAGGCAAAGAGATTAATAGAACAGGGTGCAGTAAAAATCCAAGGCAAAAAGATCACCCAATATAACTATCCAATCAATACTCCCAATCAACCCGAGATTCGCGTGGGAAGGAAGCTATGCAAGATTACATTCAAGGCATAGAAGAAAGTTTTTTCTAAAACCTTCTCCAATACAAAAACAGAAACCTTTTAAATCATGGACAAAAAGATTCAGAAAAAATTTGAAGAATTGGTAAAAAGTACCCCTAAAAACTTCAAAGAGGAAGTCGAGAGAGCCTTTGAATATGCCTCAAGCTATCATAAAGATGAAAGACGATTCGGAAGGGAATTTGTGCTCGAACATCTCCTTAACATTGCTCTCCTTACAACTGAAGTAGAGCTAGACACAAATTCAACAATAGCAAGCCTCCTACATGAGACTCCAGAGGAAGAACAAAACCTTAAAGAGATAGAACACCTTTTTGGCAGTGACATTGTCAGACTCCTCATAAGGCTCAAGGAAATTAAGAAAGCAACAGAGAGTCAAGAGACACCAGAGGAAATAATAATAAAATACATATTAAATAGCTCAGAAGACTTAAGACCTGTAATTATAAAAATACTAGACACACTCTGTGATATCCGAAGCGTTAAAAACATTCCTGAAAAAATGAAGAAGGATACTCTGAGGAAAGCATTAAATATTTACTCACCCTTGGCAGAATACCTAGGTTTAGATGAAATTAAGAAAGATATAGAGGAAAATGCTTTCTCAGAATATCTCCCCATTGAATATGCCAGCATATCTAAGAAGATGCAGGAAACTGGAGTTTGTGAAAGAACATTAGAAAAATATAGAACCTACCTAGAAGAAACACTAAAGGACCTTAAATTTGAAAAGAAAATAAAAGGGAGAATAAAGTCAAAATACAGCATATACAACAAACTTAAAAAGTACGAAAAAGAGTGGATAAACCCAAA
>ERZ795053.6305-NODE-6305-length-11850-cov-6.140738_pt1 | contig 11850 bp, 12 predicted proteins | sample MGYA00375137_ERZ795053 | MGnify/ENA primary metagenome ERZ795053 (study PRJEB30182, sample SAMN05720284) | activated sludge metagenome | isolation source: Anaerobic digester | place: Hong Kong | collected 2014-12-17 ... | reverse complement strand
TTTAAAATTTTCATTCCGACATCCTCTTTTAACCGCCTCTTGCTCGGCCATCTTTGAAAATTTCAGAAAATCAGGTTTCGGATCGAAAATTTTAAAGATGGCCGAGCAAGAGGCGGTTAAAAGAGGATGTCGGAATGCTCATCTGGATACACATGATTTTCAGGTCGTTGAATTCTATGAAAAAAATGGTTACACGATAGTGAGCAAATTGGAAGATCTTCCCAAAGGGTATAATAAATATTTGATGAAGAAAAGATTAATGTAAATTTAGGACTGAATTTCTGTAATCGTTTTATACCCGGGTTTTGCTTTGGGGATTGAAACATTATACAAAAGGAGTTACGGATGGCTTCAAAGTTACCGGTATTAAGGCAGGTCGCGTGGTTTTCGTTATTACCTCAGTTTGTGATAATGACGTCTATCGGATTACTTTTTTATCTTTTTTCACCTCAGAATCTTATTTTAAAAAGCGCCGTTTGTTATCTTCTTCTTTCATTTGTGTTAAGATCGGTTATACCTGTGCAGCATCGATGGGGTATTCGCCTGGTCAAAAAAAAACAATTTGAAGAAGCTATTCCTTTTTTTCAATCCAGTGCACAATTTTTTACGAAATATAAATGGATCGATCGATACAGATTTATTACGTTACTTAGCTCATCCAGAATATCCTATCTTGAAATGGCCATGTTAAATGAAGCCTTTTGTCTTTCGCAAATTGAAAAAAGAACGGACGCAGTAAAAAAATATGAAGAGGTTTTAACACTATTTCCTGATAGTGATATTGCCCGGACAGCCTTGAAGATGATGGGTCACAAAATTAAAGAGTGAGTTTTGGTTTTTTTTAAAAAGATATTATAATTCAGCAAAATATGAATCGGTGCCGATTATGCTGTGATCTGTCGGCCTTCGTTATTCCATATTCTGAAGTCTAGTTTTGAGTTATTATATAATGTGATATGTATAACAATATAACAATTGAAATTAGTACAGAATGTTTTAACTATATTATAGAGTATTTTTGTGGAGAAAGTTAAATGATATTATTTAAGAAAGATATTGTATGTATAAGTTTTAACGATTTAATATTTTATAGATTCCAAGCTCCACAATAATACGAATAGATAAATAACTGGTAATAGAAATAATAACAATACATGTGTTTATTATAGTTACAGAATAATTGAATTCTGTTTTATCAAAAATATAAAAACACATCTGATGATTTATCTTGTCCAACTGGATACAAGTTAATTTATATTAGTATTGGTTTAAAAATATTGGATACAAAGTGTGTTCAGCAAACTTGTAACATGATTAGAATGTAAGCAGAATTTATGCTTCCACGAGGGACTTAAAGTCAATCTGAGCCCGCTCGTGGAATATAATAGGTAATATTATTTATTGCCTTACATTTTTATACAGGCGGCAATTCCGATATTTGGAAGATAGGCTGATTGTACAAAATAGTCGGTTCCGTTGTCTTCTGCCCAAGTATATTGTGCTACCAGATCAGTAAAGAATCCAACACCAAACTTATTATTAATCCAGTAATCGTATCCTGCACCAATACTGAAACCGACTCCATACGCTGTAGGATCCATAGCGTCGTCACTTCCGGCACTCCAAAAACTTGAAAATCCAAAAGAACCGCTTAAATAAAAGCTTTTGGAAACAAAATATCTGACAAAGGGCCCCAATTTAACTGTTGTTAATGTAAGGTCTATATCAGAACCGGATATTTCAGTACCATTAACTTCCAGGTCCGGATCTTGTGTAACCTGATAACTGAGTTCAGCTCCCATGGTAACCTTGTCGCTGAAAACTTTTCCTGCGGAAAGATCAAGACCGTATGCCATTCCATCGGCATCTGACTCTCCATCCCCGTATGTGGATGTTGCGTCAATCCATGTATAGTTATAACCAATTACAGGTGCTATTTTTAATACGATTTCATCTTTTGCAAAGGAGCTAAAAGAAATAATGATGATTGAAAATGAAAGTAATAATTTAATTTTCATGACAATACTCCTTGGGTAATTTTATTTGATTTGTAAAGTAATCTTGTCAATGAAGAGCAATGCGGAGCATGTTTCGGAGAGGTCAGTACAACAAACCGTTTTGAATATGACAAATTGCTTCATAGAATCCTCCACAAGTGACAACGTCACCTTAATTATTAGTACCATAGAGGAACACTTGTTAATGTGAATTCTCGGAGGTACAGTACATAAAATAAATATGTGCGGATATTTGATCGGTTCTCTATGGCAGCAACTTTGATTAAAATTGGATTTTGTTGTTGCAATGAACGTAAAATAGAATTAATTATTCACTCTATTTTTTATGCAGTAGCTTCCAAAAAATAGTTTTGATAAGACTTCTACCTCTTAATGCGAATATAGTACATAATGCTTACCAAATAAGCAATAAAATATTATAGTTTTTCCTTGTTGATTTTGGCCAGCAATACAGGTTTAAAATTTTGTATTTGATAAATACAAAAAATGATTTTTGTATAAAAAATCATTTTAATTAGATAGGGCGAATCTCTGATCGTTTTTCTTGAATAATTACTTCTATTGTTTACATAAATTGTAGTTGTGTTTAATCAGTAATGAGTAGAGAAATATCCTGAATTTGTTGCTAAATTGTTTAGTTGTATAATACTTTCGGATGGTACATATAGATTATTATAGCCCTTAAAACTAAAGGCGAGATTTTTTTAAGAAGAAAATAAGTGCTCTTTTGAGAAGTGTACATGTAATAATTGCATTATCAAAATTTCTAATAATTAAAGGATAAACAATGAGTTATAATTTTATTAAAACCCTGGTTTTACAAATATCAATAATTACGATGACGATTGGCTGCTCTAGCAATAAGAGCCTTCAGGATGCAGTTAATTACAAAATGGCGGGTATTAGTGGCACCATTGTCTTTATAGATCTGTCTTCAGATAAAGAGATAGTTTATAATTCACAACTTGCTAACGCCAGAACAACGCCTTGCTCTACTTTTAAAATATGGAACACTTTAATCGGAGTCGAAAATAATCTCATAAATTCTGAGAATGATCTATTTTATAAATGGGACGGAGAAGTGCGAGCAATTGCTGACTGGAATAAAAACTTGACTTTGAAGGAAGCATTTCAATTTTCCTGTGTGCCGGCGTATCAGATTTTGGCCATTAAAACCGGTTCAAGCAATATGCAGAAGTGGATTAATAAAATAGGTTACGGAGACAGGAATATTTCGGCAGGAATTGATATTTTCTGGCTTTCAAGGCCGAATAAAAAATCAATCAAGATATCTCCTAAAGAACAGGCATTGTTGATTAAAAAATTGGTGAATGATCAATTGGAATTCACGGATAAATCAAAACAGATACTAAAAACAGTAATGCTGTATAAACAAACAGAGCAAAGTACCTTGTACGGTAAAACTGGCTCGGGTCAAAATATTGACGATATTACTGATAATAATATTGGCTGGTATGTCGGTTATGTTATAAATAAAAACGGAAATTACTCATTTTCCTGTTTAATCAATGATAAGAAGGCGTCAGGCAATGTTGCAAGACAAATGATTGAGCAGATACTGATAGAAAGTAAACTCTTATAAAAAATACATTGCTATGACAATAGCTCTATTCTTGTAAAAATATAATCCAGATCGTCCTCTTTTAGTAAGACCCGTGCGTATTTGCAGCCATTAACAGCTTTCATGTTTTTTTCTTCTGAAGTGGCTATACTTGAACTTTGCTTTTTGTTAAGCCAGTGAACAAGAGCTATTTTTCCATTATGAATTTCCAAGGCGGTAATACCTGTACGGCCAATTCCGCTGCCCGAATTAAAGAGACAGGTAACAAGATTGTCAGTGTCATATAGACTTCCTGGATTATTCGGAAGATTATGTTTTTTAACAACTTTTTGAAGTTCGGTGTGTAATTCTAAAATCTTGTCAGCAATTAAGGCGCGTTTTGATTTTTGTGTTTTTGCATATTGCCTGCAAAGATTTTCTATCTGGTATTTTAAAGTGTCCCGTTTCGAAAGTGATTCAAAAAGTGGTCTGTGGGTATGACCAATAAGTATGGCTATCTTTTTCTTTTTAGCATATTGGTACAACATTTGTTCTACCTTAAATTTTTTCCGGTTATTAAAAGCAACTGTGTAGTTCTTGATGTTTAGAGGTCGTGCTAAATAACGCAGGATAAAAGCAAGAAGGGAATATGCTTTGGTATACAGGCAGTTTGTTTGATGACCGTGAAGAATAAAAATGTTTTTTCCATTGCGGGATAAAACAATACCCTCTTTTGCATTGAGTTTGCGATATAGTTTAGTTCTAAATAAATAGTCATGATTGCCTGCAATACGTAATAAGCGTCCATCTTTCTCAAATTTATCAAAAATAATAAAAATCTTGGGCCAAGCATTTCTGATGGAAGATAGTCTGAAACGCATTAACTCTTCTATGTCTCCGTTCAGGATTAGCGTATAATTGTTCGTGTAATAGTAGTTGCTAAGTATCCGAACGAACTCATTACCGTTATGAAAAAAGTCGTCGTTTCGTTTTTTATTACCTATATGAAGATCGCTGAAAATAACAAATTTATCTTTATCTGTTATTTTTATATTCTGTGAATGGTTGAATATATTATCAATTCGTTTGAAAAGATGTCTTTTTCTCATTGTAAGTGTCTCCAGTAGCAGATCGTTTGGACTGAAATTATCTAATGAGCCCTAATATTTACAAGACAAAAATAATAATGGACAATCTGCGCGTAAAATCTTTTTCCTATAATAAATCAAACAAATGTTTTTACTGTACCATTTGACCCGAATAAGATAATGTGATTTTTTTGAAATTCCCTGTTGAAATAATTAATGATTGTATATCTAATGCCAATTATAAATAATTGAGGTAAATGTTAATGAAAAAAACTCTTACTCTGTTAAGTCTGCTGTTTATTATTACCTGTGCTAATCCGTTACGTAAGGATAATGCTTCTTCATATTCAACGAAACCGGTCTCGCTTACCCTATGGTCTTTTACTGACGAAATTAAAGTACCACTTGAAGAGTTTATGCGACAGAACCCGAATATTGTCATATATCTGACTATCCATCATTATGAAGAATATTTTAAAAAACTGAATCAGGCTCTTGCCCAAGGTAATGGCCCCGATATATTTACTGCCGAAATAAATATGGTACGCGAAATTGTTGAAAAAGGACACTGGGATGATTTAGATCCATCACCATATTTCATTAACAGCCAGCAGTTTGTTCCCTACCTTGCAGCCATTGGCACCGATTCAAAAGGTGTTTTTCGAGGAGCTTCATTTCAAACAACATCTATCGGATTTATTTATCGCCGAAGTTATGCAAAGAAATATCTTGGAACAGATGATCCGGCTCAAATAAGTCGTATGCTCTCGTCACCACAGAGTTTTTTGGAAGTAGCACAGCAAATCCGAAAAAAAAGTGGTGGCGAAGTTTCAATAATCCCTGGAATATCTGATTATCAGAGATATGTTCTTGGGTTGCGCTCAATGCCTTTTATTGTAAATAGCAGACTCAATATTGACAAATCAGTTTTTGATGCTTTTGCTATGGCCGAGACAATGAGAAATGAGAAACTGACTGCCGGTATTGTACAATGGTCTCCGGCCTGGTTTAAAAATATGGCAAAAGATGGCAAGGTGTTTGGTTATGCCTTACCTCAATGGGGTTTACAATATATTATTAAAAAAAATTCGAAGGAGACTCATGGCGACTGGGCAATAGCAAGTGGTCCGTCGTCTCATTACTGGGGAGGATCATTTATCGGTGTTAACAAGAGTTCACAAAAAAAAGAAGCTGCCGGAATGTTTGTTTCATGGTTTACCGCCAACGATGATACACTTGCCTGGATGCAAAATAAGAATGATTCACTATATGCAAACAAGAAAAATTTAGCCAGTAGTGTAAAAAATTATTCTGACCCATATTGCGGTGGTCAGAACACATTTGAATTTTATGCTAACGAAGCACTGAAGATTAGCCCGCGCAGTCTTGATCCAAGAGAAATTTTAGTTGAAGAGATATTCTTTAAAGAGATGTACAATGTTATGTATAACGGCGTATCCGGCAAACAGGCATTAATAAATTTAAAGCAAAATGTTCGGTCTGGTGTTGAAGGTATAGAGGTTGATTAGGAGATCAAATGATAAAAAAACTATTATTTTTTTGTTTTGGGTTGCTTTTTGTTAACGATATATTTTCAGCTGATATCGATGATCAAGTAAAAACGATAAATTCTCTAGAATTAGAAATATATATACGTAAGGATTATAACGACGGCTATCAGGATTTGTCTAATTACAGCAATTATATCGATTATATTGGATTGAAAAAAAACACAATAGATTCATATTCGTTATTATTTTTTGATGATAGAAAAAGACTTCGTAAAGAATTTTCTTATTATTTCGAACAAGATATCTGCCGTCAGGTATCATATTATAATGAAAATGGAGACTTGATTCTGTTTTATTTTTATGAATCAAATCATTCTACTTTTTCAGGTTATGGTAAAATATATTTTGAAAAAGGGAAAGTTCATAACTTCGATGTGTACAGTGATGCTTGTGAAAATGCAAAAGACCAGGGAGATATTGTAAAGTGCTCACGATTGCCTACAGATGAAATAATAAAAATAAATTATACATCAAAATCAATTTTAAAAAAATATAATATAGGAAAATTAAAAAGTGTTAAAAATAATTTTTTATCAAGAAAACCCAAAGTAGGAGAGTGGACTTATTCTAACTCAAATAATATAAATATCCGCGAGAAACCCGATTTAAACAGCAAAATTATTGGTAATTTACATGTCCTTGAATACGTAAAGATTGTTAAGGTTGATAAATTTCAAAATATTGAGCCATGGGGCAATAATTATTGGTATAAAATTATATACTTTCAACCGTATTATAATGACAAACAAAAAACCGGTTACGTTTTTGGGGCATTTTTAGAAAACGTATATGAAAAAAAATAAGGTCAACTCGTCTCTTATTGTTAAAAAGTCATTCTTGGCAATTAATAAAAATTGCTCTTAATGAAAAGCCATTGAGCAATTTCAATTAATTGATAAAAGAGGGATTGCGAATTATATTTTTGAATAAATTGTTTATATAGGGAACTTCGAAAAATTACCATGTTCCAGAGGGCAACATGGTTTAAGTGCCTATTCTAAAGGAATTTTTCGCAAGTTCCATGTTCAAAAGTTAATTTTTAGAGATTGCCTATATTCTTTATTGTTTTTTAGAGGAAAATCCAAGATTTTGTTCTACCAATTATCCTATATTTTGATAAATATTTCTTTTTAGAATTAATATTGTATTTATATTTGAAAAGGATAAAATAATTTCTCTCAATAATAAAACAAATAATGACGTTTGTTGATATAAAAAATTCACAAGGGCTTTTGTGCAATACAGATCATCGTTGTAGGTGGATATGCAATTTTTATTCCTTCGGGGGTATAGAGTTTTACCTTGTCTTGAAAACGGTTCTGTGCTATCCACTGGTTGGTAAACTGCCTCGAGTCAGGATGAACAAAAAATCCTGCGTTTTCCAGAGCCGCCTTCCAGTCGCTGAAACTCCAGTAACAAAATTTTTCGTGCATCTCGCTTTGCCAATTGTCAGTATAGTCCTTTGTCATCATAAATTCACAGGCGTCTTCCATTCTTAATGAAAACACCTTCTTTTTGTTAAATACAATCTCTTCAAAATCGACTGCATATCCCTCTGTCTGTCGAAAATCGCGAGCAAACTGAAGAAAGCGACTGTATGTAGATAGATTGTCGAGTTTTGTTTTTAAATCGGGATCGTCAAGATCAATCAGTGAATCCGGGTTGTTGCCGTCTGTATCGGTTGCCTGCATATAAACAAGTTGGTCACCGTTTTCGGGGCCTATAACGTCACGGTTTATCCATACACCACCTGGGAGTAATTCATTGAAACGGTTTTTGATAAAAGATAAGAGATCTTCTCTACTGCCATATGATTCTATTTCATGTGTCAGTGAACTCGTGTGAATGGTGTTCATAGAATTGTGTGTGAACACAAGACCCGTGACGGCATTTTTTTGTGAAAACCAGATATTTGGGCTTAAAAATTCATTGTTGTCTTTGCGCTGCATACATAATTGATAGAGTTGACGGGTTATCTCTATTCCGAAGAAATCAGATTCCTGAAAACGGTTATCATTACATGCGTATTTTAACCAGCTTCCGGTAGCACAGCCTATATCTCCGATACGACCACTCTGAACAAAAGGAGCAACATCATGCCATTTTATATTTGCGATATCGTCCATTTGTCGTACATAGCTTGCATAATCTCTGCTTTGCGTGATATCTCCATCATCGCCGATGATCGGATCATTAAAGAGAAATCGTATTTTTTCACCGAGCCGGTATTGCGCAAATAGACGGTATGAAGCCGGATGCAGCAATCTTAAGATCTCTTTGTCTTCTCTCCAATTGTGATTTTCCGCGATCTTTTCCATTAAAGACCAGGGATATATTGCATACGTATTATCTGTTTCAGTAAGTTCAGCACCTAGGATCGAAAAACCGAGTTTATCGTACATTTTTGCTACCGGTGTAGAGCATACGACGATACAGTTGTCTGGTTTAAGATCAAACATGTTGTCACTTGCGTGTGCGACACATTTTATTGTGTATTCGGCGAAATCATCACGTTGTCCTGCATCTTCGACAGGAAAAGAGTATACCGAAATGGGAAGATTATTACCAAAATCTTGAATTGCCATTGCTCGGAAGGCATATGGAAGAGGATTGCGTCGGGTGCCATGGTGGTTTGCCGATGTAACACCAAAGATTACGCTTTCGATCTTTTGATGTTTCAGGACCTTGCCGTAAATATCTTTTTCGCCTGCCAATCCGGCATGAATCATGCTGTAAAGATAATGAAACTGATAGTTTGTGAGCAGATGATGTCGACCCGGAATTAAAAGATGCACCACATTCTCCTGAAAGCTGATTGTTAAAACAAGTATCGGCAATGATAAAAAGATTGCAACTCGAATTTGACTTATGAATGCTTATTGGCATGTTTAATATTTATTCGATAGGGGATTTCTATACAAGATAATGTTTTGAAGTTCTCTATTATATATAAGTGTATATATACAATATGTCTTGACTTTATAAAATCGTGTATTACATTATGTAATACACATTGGAGGAGTTATGATTTCTTTACGGTTACCCGAAGAGCTTGAAATAGAGTTAAATAAAATATCTAAACTTGAAAATATTTCCAAATCAACATTAATAAAAAATGCTTTATACAAATATCTAAAAGAGCGTGATGTTAAAACTTGTCCATATGATCTAGGAAAAGATCTTTTTGGAAATTATGGTTCCGGTTCATCCGATTTGTCAAAAAATTATAAAGCTATCCTTAAGGACAGATTAAATGAAAAGCACTCTCATTGATGCCGGACCTATCATATCCCTTTTTAATAGAGATGATTATTATCACAATAATATTGTAAGGTTTTTAAAAGACTATAAAGGATATTTCGTTTCGAGCTGGCCGGTTGTTACAGAGGTTTCTCATATGCTATCGTACAATGTTAATGTGCAAATAGATTTTTTGGAGTGGTTACAGCGAGGTGCAGTTAACATTATAAATATGGACTTGGTATACTTAAATCGAATAATTGAGTTAACCAGAAAATACTCAGATATACCAATGGATTTAGCTGACAGCTCACTGGTGGTTTTATCTGAATCATTGAAAATTAATGAAATAATTACAATAGACTCGGATTATTATATTTATAGAACAAAATCAAAAAAAATGTTAAAGAATATTCTTGAAGAGTATCTCTAAAAAACTGTTTAATCACTAATAAATTACGGATGTCGCTTAAAGGAGACTGAATTGACTTTTAACAAAATATTGAAATTACACTTTATCCTATTAACGTTTGTTATAATTGGCTGCAAGTCGAATGATTTACATCATGATGTTAGTTCATTGCCGGTTAGTGAACACCTTGGTATAAATTATTCACCGAATAGTGATCGTTTTGATCTTAAAGTTAGCGATTATTTGAATGAGAGCGGGCTTTTTACACTTTCATTGCAAGACAAAAATGATGTAGAGCTTGGTAAAACTCTTGTATATTTGTTGTTTAAGGATCAGAGTGAAAAGATTTATACAAACCATCTGTACACAATTGAACTTGATTATTCGCAAAAATTTGAAAAAAGCAAGAGTTATCTTATTGATGATAACTCAATTTCAAAAAACAGTAATGGCAAATATGTGATACATAATCAGGGAAAAAGTTATGGATATTCTGACGACTCAGTCGTTGAGTTTGTTCCATCTTATATTAAAAATGGTCGTTATGATTTTCAAGTCGTTCTATACATCGAAGATTCCGATATTTATGTCTATTCTAACATAATAAAACTTAATATTCCACTTGATGTATAGAAATTAACCGAACAATAGATATTTAATCACGAGTTTCTTTTAGGGTATCATTGATGAAAACAGAAAATTCATTTACTATAAAAAAATATTACCTGTACTTCATGATGTATGCCATGGTGGGCTGGTTATACGAAGTGATTCTTGAGGTATTTATATACAAATGGGGTTTTTCAAATCGAGGGGTTCTTTTCGGCCCATATTGTCCAATTTACGGAGTTGGTGCTCTATCTTTCATTATTTGCTTGAACAAGATCATAAAGATCAAGAGTTCAGGCCTGTTTAATATCATTAAACCGTTCATTATTTTTGTCGGTTGTATGCTGATTGCCACTACTATCGAACTTGTGACAAGTTATATCCTGGAATATATAAGTGGGAGTTGGCCTTGGCAGACCTATTCCAAGTATGATATAAATTTTCAAGCAAGAATCGCCCTTTCTCCATCCATTCGTTTTGGCATTGGGGGAGTAATATTTATTTATGTACTTCAGCCACTTTATGAGAAGCTTGTCGCGAAAATGAGTCCAAGGGTATTAAACATTGTGTTCTATTCGGTTTTGACCCTGTTTTTAATTGATTTGGGTTACTTTTTATACAAGTTAATAAAATAGTTCTTTATCAGTCGTTTTATTTCGCGCTTTTTAAAAGTTTACAGAAGAGCTCTTCTGCTTTACGCTTGATTGACTGGTTGTCGCTGTATTTTGTTGCCAGCGAATATATGCCTTTTTCTTTGCTGATCTTTGCCAGTGTGTATCCCTCTTTTTGAATAGCGATATCCCTGTTATCAAGAATTTTAAGCTGATAATCTTCCATTGGCAAGTAATCCAGATCATTCTGCTCGGTTAGAGAGGCAATATGCCAATATACGGTTTCAAAATTATCTTCTGAAAAGCAAGATATCTCGCGAGGTTCCTCCATTATCTTTTCCTCTTTATGATTTTTTTGCGTTCCACATGAAAACAGTAACGCGATAACTAATATCAATCCGGTTCTCATTCAGCCTCTTTAGCTTATTACATGTTTAAATTAATGCTGCGAATACCTTTGCATACTTGAAACAGCAATTTTGTAAAGGTATTTATTTATGACGAGAACTTCGAAAAATTGCCTTTTTTGGAACGCCTATGCCGTCAAAAGCCCATAATAAGGATAATTATTTTCGTAAGCTCAAATAACTGAGGAAAATAGTGCTGGTTTTCTGCTTTATAAAGGAATTTTTTGCAAGTTCCTATGCAGGACTGCTCGCACTATATGTTATACTAACCATATGTTAAATAAAAAGTATATTGATAGTATATTTTTGCAACAGGGAAAGATTATGTTCACA
>ERZ795053.6303-NODE-6303-length-11855-cov-6.282034_pt1 | contig 11855 bp, 10 predicted proteins | sample MGYA00375137_ERZ795053 | MGnify/ENA primary metagenome ERZ795053 (study PRJEB30182, sample SAMN05720284) | activated sludge metagenome | isolation source: Anaerobic digester | place: Hong Kong | collected 2014-12-17 ... | reverse complement strand
CTGTTCCGGTACCCGGGGATCCGTTCGGACTCCGACATGTTCACGCTCGGCTACTCGTTCCGGCCGTGGTCGGGCGCCCGATCGATCGCACCGGGCGGCGACATCCTCGCGTACGTGCGCGAGACCGCCGCCGACGAGGGCATCGACCGCCACATCCGCTTCGGCCACCGCATCGTGCGAGCGGCGTGGTCGAGCGACGACGCCCGCTGGACGGTCACCGCCGAGGTGGTCGAGACCGGCGAGCGGGTCGAGGTCACCTGCTCGTTCCTGTTCTCGTGCTCGGGCTACTACCGCTACGACCGGGGGTACCTCCCCGAGTTCCCGGGCATGGACGACTTCGGCGGCCGGCTCATCCACCCGCAGTTCTGGCCCGAGGGCGTCGACCTCGCCGGGGAGCGGGTCGTGGTGATCGGCTCGGGCGCGACGGCGATCACCCTCGTCCCGGCGCTCGCGCCCCGGGCGGCGCACGTGACGATGCTGCAGCGCTCGCCGTCCTACGTGATGGCCCTCCCGACCCGCGACGTGCTGGCCGACCTCCTGCGACGCGTGCTGCCCACCCGCGTGTCGGGCCCGCTCATCCGATGGCAGCACGCGCTGGTCGCCCAGGGCTTCTACCGGCTGAGCCGACGGCGCCCGGCGCTGGTGAGGCGCCTCCTGCGCCGGGGCCTCGAGCGCCTCCTGCCGAAGGGCTACGACATCGACACGCACTTCACGCCCACCTACGACCCGTGGGACCAGCGGGTGTGCTTCGTGGCCGACGGGGACCTGTTCCGGGAGCTGCGCCGCGGCCGGGCGTCGGTGGTCACCGACCACGTCGAGCGCTTCGACGAGACCGGCATCGTGCTGCGCTCGGGCGAGCACCTCGATGCCGACGCCATCGTCACCGCCACCGGCCTCGAGCTGCTGTTCCTCGGCGGCATCGAGCTGCTCGTCGACGGCGCGCCCGTCGACCCCGCGGAACGCCTGAGCTACAAGGGGATGATGCTCGAGGGCGTGCCGAACCTGGCGATCGCGCTCGGCTGCACCAACGCGTCGTGGACGCTGAAGGCCGAGCTGACCTGCGACACGGTGTGTCGGATCCTCAACCACCTGCGCGCCACCGGCACCCGACAGGCCATGCCGGTGAACGACGGCGACGATGCGCCGGTGAGCGACGAGCCGGTCCTCTCGCTCCAATCGGGCTACATCCGCCGCGGCGCCGCGCTGCTCCCCAAGCAGGGCGCGCGGTTCCCGTGGCAGGTGCACCAGAGCTACCTGGCCGACCACCGGGCGATGAAGCGCCGCCCGGTGGACGACGGCACGCTCCGCTTCACCGACCCCCGTCCACCGGCGCGACGCGACGACCGCGAGCTCGCCACGACCGCCGACTGAGCGGAGCCGGCGCCCCGGCGGAGCGGTACCGTCCGAGGCCATGACCGCCGTCTTCGTCCACGGCGTGCCCGAGACCACCGCCGTCTGGGGCCCGCTCGTCTCCCACCTCTCGCGCGACGACGTCGCCCTGCTCGCGCTGCCGGGCTTCGGCACGCCCCGGCCCGACGGCTTCGACGCCTCCATGGGGAGCTACGCGGCGTGGCTGGCCGAGGAGCTCCAGCGCTTCGACGAGGTCGACCTGGTCACCCACGATTGGGGCGCCATCTTGGCCTTGCGCGTCCTGGCCGACCGCCCGGCCAACGTGCGCACCTGGGTCTCCGACATGGGCGACCTCGGGCCCGACTTCGAGTGGCACGACACCGCGAAGGTGTGGCAGACCCCGGGCGACGGCGAGGCGTTCATGGACGGCCTCCTCGACGCCTCGCTCGAGGACCGGGCGCTCGTGCTCTCGGCCGTGGGGGTCCCCGAAGGCGCGGCCACCGAGATGGCCTCGACCTTCGACCGGACGATGGCCGACGCCATCTTGGACCTCTACCGCTCGGCCACCGCCGTCGGCACCGAGTGGGGCCCCGGGATCGACCGGATCGAGGCGCCCGGGCTGCTCGTCGAGTCCCTGCTCGACCCCTTCCGCTCCGCCGATCGCGTCCGAGCGCTCGCCGACCGAACCGGCGCCAAGGTGCTGGCCCTGCCGGCGTCGGGCCACTTCTGGATGCTCGACGCGCCCGAGGTGGCCGCCGCCGCCATCGCCGCGTTCTGGGACGGGCGCTGAGCCGTACCCTGGGCCGCGTGGAGCGCGATGCGGGTCCTCCCGACGACCGATCGCCGACCGCCCCCGCCCGGCGCACCGCGGCGCTGATCGAGGCCGGCGAGCGGGCCGTCGCCACCGACGATGCCGGCGCCCTGCGCCTCGCGGTCCGCACCGCCCTCGCCGTGCAACCACCGCTCGTGCCCGTGCCGGTGCTCCGGACCTGGCGCGACGCCGAGGTCCTCGACGCGACCGACCCGCACGCGACCTGGCTGGACGCCGCGTGCCAGACGAGCCTGGGCCAGCCGCTGCCCGCCGCGCTCGACCGGTTCCGCGAGGCCATGGCGGGGTTCGCGAAGCTCGGCGACGTCGAGGCCGAGCTGCGCGTCGGGATGGGAGCGGCCCAGGTCGCCCGCCGCCTCGACGACCTCGACACGCTCGGCCACTTCATCGTGCGCGCCGGCGAGCTGGCCGCCCACGGCCACCCCGAGGCGGCGGCACCGGCCCGGCTGGGCGAGGCGATCCTCTCGCAGATGCTCGGCGATCCGGCGGCGGCGCTCGACGCCCTGGACCGCATCGACCCCAACGCCCTGCTCGGCGAGTGGGCCGCCCAGCTGTCGATGGTCCGGGGCACGAACCTCCTGCTCCTCGACCGACCCGACGAGGCGCTGGCCCACCTCGAGCTGGCCGTCGGCCAAGCCGGCTCGTGGAGCCAGTCCGTGGCCCTCCTCCTGCTCTCGAGCGCGCGCTGGCGCACCGGCGACCGGGTGGGCGCCCTGCACGAGCTCGAGGCCGCCGAGGTCGCGGCGCGCGAGGTCGGCGCCCGCTCCAACCTGGCGCTCGTCCGCGCCCAGCGCGCCGCGATGCTCGCCATCGAGGGCGACCCGGGCGCGGACGCCCTGGCGGCCGACCTCCAGCGCCGGCCCGTGGGCGACCCCGAGGCCGCGCGCCTCCTGCAGGTGGCGCGCGCCGTCGCCGCCGTCGTGGCCGGCGACCCCGACGAGGGCCGGCGGCGGATCCTCGCGTGCGAGGTGCCCGAGCGCGCGTCGCCGTCGTCGATGCTCGCCATCGCCCTGGCCACCGCGCTCGACCCCTCGGCCCGCGACCGCTGGACCGCCGTCGTCGAGCGCCGACCGGCCCTGCGCCCGGCGCTCGAGGCCGGGCTGGCGGGGGCCGAGCACCTCGCCGGCGGTCCGCTCGCCGCCGCCGGGCACCGGCCGTTCCTGCCTGGAGCGTGGTGCGAGCCGACCCCGCCCGTGGTCGAGCTGCGCCTGCTCGGCCGGGCATCGGTGACGATCGACCGGCGTCGGGTGCTGGCCAGCCCGTGGGAGCGGGGCCGGGTCCGCGAGCTGACCCTGCACCTCGTGCTCGCCCCGTCGTCGGCCCGCGACCTCGTGGCCGACCGACTGTGGCCCGACCTGACCTCCGAGGCGGCGGCGCGCAACCTCCGGGTCACGCTCAGCTACCTGCGGACGGCGCTCGACCCCCACCGGGCGGCGCCCGACGATCCCCTGGTGGGGGAAGACGAGGGCGCCCTGCGCCTCGTCGAGTCGCCGCGGCTGAGGATCGACCTGCGCGAGGAGGCCGGCGTGCTCGACGCGCTGGCGGAGGCGGCGGCGATCGACGACACCGCCGGCCTGCTGGCCGCCGCCCGCCGCCTTCGGCGGCTCCCGTCGGGCCCGCCGCTCGGCGGCGCGACCGTGGGCACCTGGGCCGAGCCGCTGCTGCGCCGTCGACGCGATGGGCTGCTCGCCGCCATCGCCCGCGCCGCGCCCGCCGCCCTCGACGCCGGCGACGGCGAGCTGGCCGAGGCGCTGGTGCAGCGCGGCCTCGCCCTCGACCCCTGGTCCGAGCGGCTCCACCAGCTGCTGGTCCGCAGCCGGGCCGAGCGCGACGACCTCGACGGGGCGCGACGCGCCCTGCGCGACGCGCTCGGCCAGCTGGGCGAGCTCGGGGTCGCGCCGGAGCGGGCGACGGTGACCCTCGCCCGCTCGATCGGCATCGAGCTGACCTGAGCCAGCGAGCGCGCCCTACGCCTTGGGCTCGGCCGGCTTGGGCTCGCGCGGCAGGCCCAGGAACCGCTCGCCCACGATGTTGCGCTGGATCTCGGCCGTGCCGCCCCAGATGGTCTCCGAGCGGCTGAAGAAGAACGCCGACATCATCGGGCTGGGTCGGTACGCATCACGGCCCTTGGCGCGCATCACGGCCGGCCACGAACCGCCCTCGGGCGCGGTGTCGACGAGCAGGGAGGCGGTGCCGAAGATGTCGAGCGCCAGCTCCATGGCGTCGCGGTGCATCTCGGACCAGAACATCTTGTTGGTGAGGCCGAGGGCGATCACCCCCATGTCCTTGGTGCCGTTGAGCGTCTGGGTGAGCGAGCGCAGCCCGTTGATCCGCAGGATCTGGACCTTCGTGTAGTAGCGGGCGAGGCCCTGGCGGATGAGCGGATCGTCGATCCGCCCGTTCCGCTGCGCCTCGGCGACCATCAGCTCGTACTCCTGCTGGAAGCGCCGGTAGCCCGTCGTGGCCGACATGCCCCGCTCGTGGCTCAGCGTGGAGTTGGCCACCTTCCAGCCGTCGTTGAGGCCGCCGACCACGTTGTCCTTCGGGCAGCGGGCGTCGGTGAAGAAGACCTCGTTGAACTCGGCGGTGCCGTCGGGCTGGACGATGCCGCGCACCTCGATGCCGGGCTGGTCCATCGGCACCAGGAGGTACGAGATGCCCTTGTGCTTGGGGGCCTGGGGATCGGTGCGGGCGAGCAGGAAGCAGTAGTCGGCGAACTGCGCCTGGGTCGTCCACACCTTCTGGCCGTTGATGACCCACTCGTCGCCGTCGAGGACGGCGCTGGTCTTGAGCGACGCCAGGTCCGAGCCGGAGTCGGGCTCGGAGAAGCCCTGGCACCAGGCCATCTCCCCCTGCATGATCTTCGGCAGGAAGTGCTTCTTCTGCTCCTCGGTGCCGTGCTGGAGGATCGTGGGGCCCACGAGGGTGTCGCCGAAGAAGTCGGCGCGCAGCGGCGCCTTGGCCCGGGCGAACTCCTCGGCGAGCACGACGTTCTGCATGGTGGAGAGGCCCTTGCCGCCGTACTCGGTGGGCCACGAGGCGCAGATCCAGCCGCCGCCGTAGAGCTTCGCCGGCCAGGCCTCGTTGAACGCCTTCTTCTCCTCGGCGTCCATCTCGAAGCCCTCGTCGAACCAGCCGTCGGGCAGGTTCTCCTCCAGCCACGTCCGGATCTCGACGCGGAACTCCTCGGCCTCGGGCGGGTAGGTCAGGTCCATGGCCCCATCTTGACCGGAGGGTCAAGATCGCGCCACCCGCGAGGGGCGTCGGCCGACGTCAGCTCGCGTCGCCGCCCCCGTCCCACATCGTGGCCACGTAGTTGGACTCGAGCTCCTGGTCGATCACGGGCGCCAGCGCGGCGTCGAGCGACTGCTGGTCGGTGATGATCTGCCCCGTCGTCGGGAACTGCTCGGGGGCCGGCCACGAGGCGGTGTCCCACAGCGCCGAGCGGCGGAAGGCCTTGGCGCAGTGGACGTAGCACTGGTCCACGTCGACGACCACGGCGACCTTGGGCCGGCGACCGTCGATGCCGGTGGCGTCGAGCACCTCGGCATCGCTGGTGATGGATGCCCGGCCGTTCACCCGGACCGTGCCGTCGGAGCCGGGGACGAGGAAGAGCAGCCCGACGTGGGGCTGCTCGACGATGTTGGAGAACGAGTCGAGGAGGTTGTTGCCGGCCAGGTCGCCCCACGCCAGGCGGTGCTCGTCGAGCACGGCCACGAACCCGGGCGGGCCACCCCGGGGCGAGGCGTCGGCGCCCGCCGGCGAGCTCGTCGCCAGCACGAACAGCGGCGAGCGGGCGATGAACTCGGCGGCGACCGGCGAGACCGCGGTCTGCACCTTGCTGAGCACGAGCGCGCTGGGGTCCCGGTAGCGGGCCCGCAGGCCGGCCACGTCGGCGATGGCATCGGTCATGGGCCCATGGTGGCCCACCGGCGCCCGATCTGCAGGCGATCTCGGCTCGGCGGCCACGCCGGCACCGACCGGCGGGACCACCCCCTACCATGCCGACCATGACGGTCACCGATGCCCCCGCCGGCGACGCCCCCGCGCCCGAGCCGTCCTTCGCCCGCGAGGAGGGCCGCTGGACCCACCAGTGGAAGGAGCTCTACGAGGAGGTCATCACCTCCGGGCTCTGCACCGGATGCTCGGCCTGCGTGATCTCCTGCCCGCACGACGTGATCGGCTACGAGCACCGAGAGGGTGGCTACAAGCCCTTCCACCTCGAGGAGGAGCTCGGCCTCGCGGACTGCGTGCACGGCGAGAAGGGCTGCACCTCGTGCACCCGGGCGTGCCCGCGCTTTCGCGACTGGGAGCCCACCGCCGACGAGCACCTCTTCGGCCGGCTCCGCGAGAAGGAGGAGATCTCCGGCATCAGCGAGCAGGTGCTGCTCGTGCGCGCCGCCGACGACCACGTCCACGAGCTGGGCCAGGACGGCGGGCTGGTGTCGGCCATCCTCATCTGGCTCCTCGACGAGGGCTACATCGACGGTGCCCTCGTCAGCTACCTCGAGGGCGACGGGTCCACCTGGCGGGCCAAGCCGGGCGTGGCCACCAACCGCGAGGAGGTCCTCGCCGCCGCGGGCAGTCGTTACACCTACTGCGCCAACTGGCTGGCCTACGACGAGGCGGTCGAGCGGGGCCTGAAGGACCTGGCGCTCGTGGGCATGGGCTGCCAGACGTCGTCGCCGCCCGTGATGTGGGCCCGCAAGATCGGCAAGGTCGGCAAGCCGGTGAAGTTCAACATCGGGCTCCTGTGCTCGAAGACCTTCGACGACCGGATCTTCGACGAGCTCTTCGACGCCAAGTACGGGATCAAGCGCGAGCAGATCAAGAAGATGAACATCAAGGGCGTCTTCCAGATCTGGACCCACGACGGCGAGTACCACGAGGTGCCGCTGAAGGAGTGCCACGCCTGGACCCGCGAGGGCTGCAACCACTGCCCCGACTTCGCCGCCGAGCACGCCGACATCTCCACCGGCGGCATCGGCAAGTTCAACGACTACACCCTCACCGTGGTGCGCACCGAGCTCGGGCGCGAGGTGATGACCCGCATGATCAAGGCCGGCCTCGTCGAGGTGAAGCCGGCCGAGGAGGACCCGGCAGCGATCGCCCTGATGGACCGCCTCGCGCGCGTCAGCCGCAACCGCTGGCCCGACACCGCGATCGGCTTCCCGAAGGTGATGACCCCGCCGCCACCCAAGAAGAAGAAGGCTGCCGCCCCGGCGGCGCCGGCACCGGCGAGCGACGCTCAGCCGTCGGAGGTCACGCCCGGGTCGCAGGAGTCGTAGGCCTTCTGGATGTCGTCGGGGAGCGGGCCCCCGGCGTCGCGCAGCTCGGAGTTGACCTCCTTGAACCGATCGAAGTCGACGTCGGCCTTGATGGCGTCGAACACGCACGCGCACCACGCCTTCGGCGACTCGATGACCGTGGCCCCCTCGACATCGGCGTCGGCCTTGGCCTGCGCCTCGCACCCCTCGAGGAAGTTGTCCTCGGTGCCGTCGTAGTCGCTCGCATCGCGCTGGGTGGAGGTGCAACCGGCGAGCAGCACGAGCGAGAGCGCACCGGCCACCACGGCACGGAAGGCTCGACGACGGGTGGGGATGGCGGACACGCAGGACTCCTTGCTCACGACCGGGCCACGGTAGTGCGGTGCGGTGGCGGCGCCGAAGTCGGCGCCGGACGCTCGGAGACCGGCGCCCGGACGCGGGACGGGGGTGCCGGTGAACCGACACCCCCGACTCCCTTCCGACCGACGCTCCCCCCGAACCGTCTGCCGGACACCTCCCCCCGCACCGTGGTGCAGAGCGCTCATCGCCCCGAAGGACAAGTTCGCGAACGCGATTCAACACGCTGGCCCGGGCCGGCCGCATGGGCCAAAAGACCTATTTTCGAGTGAATGTTCGGATTTGGCCGGAGGGTCACACCACCGGGGGCGGCGGGTCGCGACGCACGATGCACAGGCTCCCCTCGGGCGAGTCCGGGTCGAGCAGGAGCGCGATGGGCAGGTCGTGGGGCTCGCCGCTGGCATCGACCTCGATGACGATCTGCTCCTCGGCCGGCGGATCGAGGATCTCGCGCAGCCCGAGCGCGTAGCCCGTCATCACCGCCCCGAGCAGCGACGATCGGCTCCACGACGCCACCCGCGACGGACCGCCGGGTCGGCCGCCCTCGGGAACCTCGCCCTCGTCGGCATCGGCGACGTCGAGGTTCCAGGGCTCGAGGAGGGCCAGCACGTCCGGGTCGAGCTCCGGGGAGCGCTCGGGATCCGGGCCGTCGGTCACGCCGTCGATGCTACGGCGGCACCGGCCCGATCGACGTCGCGTACCGGACCTCGTCGAAGGCGACGACCCCGAGGTCCACGTGCTGCACCCGTCCCGTTCGCGACCACCCCCGAGCTTCGTAGAACGCCTGGGCGCTCGGGTTGGAGGCGAGGGTGGACAGCTCGACGCGCGCGAGACCCAGGTCGGCGAACCAGCGGAGCGCCGCATCGAGCAACCGCCCCCCGCCGCCGCGCCCCTGAGCGGTGGGATCGACGTACAGCTCGTACACCTCGCCCGCGCCGGGATGGTCGGGGTCGGCGTCATCGGGGTGGACAGGCCCGGCATCGCAGTAGCCCCGGACCGTGCCGGGCCGCCCCCACACGAGGAGCCGGTGCTGCGGGGAGGGGGGCACCATGGCTCGGCCGATCCAGAAGGACGCGGGCGGCACGACGTCGCGCCGGTCGAGGAAGTCGTCGCTCAGCACCCCACCGCGGTACGAAGCGCCGAAGGCCCGCCACTTCACCGCGGCGATCGCCGGGCCGTCCTCGGCGAGGGCTCGACGGATCGGCCCACCGTCGTCGACGACCGGCCTGGCGAAGGGCGGCGGCAGCGCGAGGCCGAAGCGCCGCCGGACGAGGTCGGCCTCGACCTGCTCGGCCGGCTCGGCGTGCTCGGGCGGCGGATCGCCGTGCCGGGTGACGAGCCGGAGCAGCGCGGCCGCCGGATCGCTGACGACCACGGCGTCAGGTGCCCGGGACCGCGCCAGGAGGCGGGGCGGGCGACCACTCGCTGACCTGGGGCGAGTAGCCGGCCTGGTGCGGGGCCCGACCTCCCTGGGCGAGCGCGGCGTGCTGCTGCTTGGCGTAGTCGGACACCGGGTCGACCCACACCGCGGTGCCGTAGGCGCAGATCTCCGACCACTGGCCGAAGGCCCCGCCGTCGAAGCGCATGCCGATCACCGCGTTCGCCCCGCGAGCGGCTGCCTCCTCCACCATGCGGGCCATCGCCTCGTTGCGGCTCTGCACGAGCAGCTTGGTGAACTCGGGGATCTCGCCGCCCCCGATCGAGCGCAGCCCGGCGATGCACCCGGCGCCGATGTTGCGGGAGCGGACGGTGAGGCCGAACACCTCACCGAGGTTGGCGACGACGTCGTAGCCCGCCAGGTCGAAGGTCGTGGAGATGAGCATGCGGGGACGGTAGACCTCGCCGATCGCCCCGATCACCCGGTGGCGAGGTCGTAGACCCGCCGCTTGGGGACCCCCAACGCGCTGGCCACGTCGGCGACCGCGTCGCGGGTCGACAGCCCGGCGGCGCGGAGCCGATCGAGCGCCTCGCGGATGGCGGCGTCGTCGACCTCGGCCGGCGCCGGCGCGCCGGCGAGCACGATCACGTGCTCGCCCCGCGGCTCCGATGCCCGGGCCTGGGCGAGGGCGTCGCCCAGGCGGCTCCTCCGGTGCTCCTCGTGGAGCTTGGTGAGCTCGCGCGCCACGCTCACCTCGCGGTCCGGCCCGCAGGCGTCGACCAGGTCGGACAGCGTGCGCACGAGGCGGTGCGGGGCCTCGAAAAGCACGGTGGTCCGGCGCTCGGCGGCGACCGCCGCCAGCCGCTCGGTGCGTCCCGACCCCTTCCGGGGCAGGAACCCCTCGAACGCGAAGCGCCCGGTGGGCAGCCCGCTCGCCACCAGCGCGGCGAGGGCGGACGAGGGCCCCGGGACGACCTCGACGATCCCGCCGGCCGCCACCACGGCCGCCACCAGGCGCTCGCCCGGATCGGAGATGCCGGGCATCCCGGCGTCGCTCACCACGGCCACGACCTCGCCACGCACCACCCGCTCGGCGACCTCGGCGGCCACCGCGCCCTCGGTGTGCTCGTTGGCGACCCGCAGCGCGCGCGCCCGCACCCCCGCGTGCTCGAGGAGCCGTCCGGTCCGTCGGGTGTCCTCGCAGCAGACCAGGTCGGCGCCGGCCAGCGCCTCGATCGCCCGTGGCGCGAGGTCGCCCAGGTTGCCGATGGGCGTGCCGACGAGGACCAGCCGCCCGCCCGCGGCGCCGGGGCGGTCAGACGTTGAAGCGGAACTCGAGGACATCGCCATCGGCCACCTCGTAGTCCTTGCCCTCCACCCGAAGCTTGCCGACCTCGCGGGCCTTGCTCCACGAGCCGATCTCGAGGAGCTCGTCCCAGTGGATCACCTCGGCCCGGATGAAGCCGCGCTCGAAGTCGGTGTGGATGCGCCCGGCGCACTGCGGCGCCCGGTAGCCGGCCCGGAAGGTCCAGGCCCGGCTCTCCTTCTCGCCCGTCGTGAGGAACGTCCGCAGGCCCATCAGCTGGTAGGCGGCGTGGATGAACCGCTCGAGCCCGCCCTCGCCCAGCCCGAGCGCCTCCAGCATCTCGAGGCGCTCGGCGCCCGAGAACTGGGCGGCTTCGGCTTCGAGCTGCACGCACATCCCGATGACCTCGGCCCGCCCCGACAGCTCCGCCTCGACGGGAGCGACGATCTCGGGGATGCGCTCCAGGTCGTCCTCGCCCACGTTCACCAGGGCGAGCACCGGCTTGTTGGTCAGCAGGAACTCGGGCTTCAGGGCCTCTCGCTGCGCCTCGGTGAGCGTGCCCCGGTAGATCGGGACGCCCTCGGCGAGCAGGGCGCGGGCGGCGTCGAGGGCGTCGACGACCTCGGTGAGCGACTTGTCCTGCTTGGCGGCCTTGCGGCGCTTCTCGACGCGGCTCTCGACGGTCTCGAGGTCGGCGAGCGCCAGCTCGATCTCGAGCACCCGCAGGCACTCGAGCGGATCGGACGGGCCCGGCACGTCACCGTCGACGAACGCCCGCAGCAGGTAGACGATGGTGTCGACCTCGCGGATGTGGGCCAGGAACTGGTTGCCGAGGCCCTCGCCCGTGGACGCGCCCTCCACCAGCCCACCGATGTCGACGAACTGCACGCTGGCGGGCACGACCTTCTTCGACTGCGACATCTCGGCCAGCAGGTCGAGGCGCCGATCGGGCACCTTGGCGACGCCGACGTTCGGGTCCGTGGTGGCGAAGGCGTAGGGCGCGGCGAGCGCGCCCCCACCGGCGAGTGCGTTGTAGAGCGACGACTTGCCCGAGTTCGGGAGGCCGACGAAGCCGAAGCGTTCCATCGCCCGGCACGCTACCGGCCGCCCCTCCCCCGCCCCGAAGCCGACCCCCGACCCCGTCGCCACACCCCGCCCACCGGCGTTCTCCACCCGAACCTCGCGCCACCAGCGCACGAACCAGGCGCAGAACGCACCGCGACCCCGGCCCACCGCGTTCTCCACCCGAACCTCGCGCCACCAGCGCACGAACCAGGCGCAGAACGCACCCCGGCCCCGCCCACCGGCGTTCTCTGAGCCACCCCGGGTTTGGTGCAGTCTCGATTCCGTGGCCTGAGGGTTGCGGGG
>ERZ795053.6298-NODE-6298-length-11861-cov-5.267830_pt1 | contig 11861 bp, 9 predicted proteins | sample MGYA00375137_ERZ795053 | MGnify/ENA primary metagenome ERZ795053 (study PRJEB30182, sample SAMN05720284) | activated sludge metagenome | isolation source: Anaerobic digester | place: Hong Kong | collected 2014-12-17 ... | reverse complement strand
CATCGACATTATTTTTTGGATTCAAACTTAAATCAATATAATATAACTCACATAAATATCCATTATTTAGAACATCATTAATATCAAATGTCTTGTTATTCAACACATCCGTGAAACATTGCCCATAATGGCCGGTAACAAGATAAGAATTACCATCGTTAACAAACCCCCTGTATACCCACTGGGATAAATTCTGACCAAGATCAATATCGGTATAGTTACCTGTTTGAGTGTTATATTCACGAAGCTTGTTATAATTATGACCATAGCCACTGCCCATATAAAGAGCATCATTCAAAGAAGATATGCCATAACCGTAACTATCAAAAAAAGGCAGTTTTATAAGTTTTCCAGTGATCATGTCAAGCTCAACAAAATCGCCATAACAATCATTGTTAAAATTCATGTACAGTTTTTCGTTAATCTGAATATACTGAATGTACCCTATATCCTTTTCCTTGAAATAATATGAACCGATTACTTCGGCCGCTTCGGTATTCACAACAACCAGATAGTTATCTTCTCCGTTTGTCCCGGCTCCCATAATATCAAGCACTACACTTGTTTCGGTATAGGGTACAGGTTTGTAGCTTGTTTCGTAAACAAGCGGAACATCGTCTTCCGCAAAAGGATCAATACCACACGAAACAAACAGCAGGGTTGCCGACAAAAGGGCAATTATAATATTTTTATTTTGCATAATCATTCCTTTCCGCTGTAATGACCGCGGCACCTAGTGCCGCGGATTGATACTAATTTCACACTAAAATCAATATTTTTTAGTCGAACTTGCTTATATGGTCTCTAGTAATAAAGTAGTTACAGTTATTTTTCATAAAACAGATATGACCGATTTGTATATACTGTTGTAGTATGCGACCAGATCCAAAGATCAATTTTACGTGTAACTATTTTAGCACTGTTTCGAAGTTCATCAGGTGTTATAAGGTTACCACCACGATCAAAACCTGAATAACCTAATCCGGAATCGAGCTTTTTACTAGTGCCGGCCTTTCGCCAGGCTGTGTAAGGAACTTTGGTACAAATAGCGCGATCACCTTTCAGATTATGACTTCTATTAGAAAATCTGAAATAGTCTTTAGTCAATTGCCCTTTGGTAAAATATTTTACTTTTCCTTCTTTGGGAAAACCAAATATATTTTCAGCGTATTTTATTGCGTTTTTTGCTTTTGAGCTTGTCCAATTAGTAGGGTAAACAATAGCGAATTTTGAAGACTTTATAAAATTATTCAGTGACTGCACTTTTGTACCATCTCCATCTGCCGAGTATACAGATTTCACGCCTGGACCTTTTTTCCCTAATGCTTCGTTATACAAACCAGCATGATTATATTTGGCTCCACCAGAAAATAATTCGCTTACTCCCCCGGCTATATATGATATCCATGCCGCCAATTTACCACTACTATGTTTTGCCAATATAGCGCCGTTTGGTATGCGTTTCCAGTTCAAATCCTTTGGGATGCTTCCCCGGGTTGCGGCTACACCTGATGTTTCATTGTCAGATTCACTTCTTAAATATTCCATATCTTTTTTTATTCTTGTAATATCAACATTTAGGTCATAATTTGTTGCCAATTCTTCGATGCCATTATATTGATCCAGTTCTGCCAATAGAAACATAACCTCAGAAAGATAAAGTAGAGACGGCACAATAAGTTGTTCCCCTACGTCCGTTTCTTCTTCGATATTTTCGATTTCTTTTTCATAATAGTTATGAAGAATATCACCTGAAATTTGTATATTTCCACAAATTTCTTCGAAATAATCTTTAAGCTGACCTCTTCGCTGTAAACGGGCAAGGTAAGGATCAACGATGAAACTAATATCACCATTTTCTGAGGATCGACGTTGTATTTTTGATGACTTCAGGGTATTTAATTCTTCAGATTCTTCAGATTCTTCGGATTCTTCGGATTCTTCGGATTCTTCGGATTCTTCGGATTCTTCGGATATAGCAGAAATATCCTCTGGATCTATCGGGTAAACAATTTTTTCAAACGGGTCTATCCCTGAACTTATTGTGAAAGAAATTTCATCTTTATTAAGAAACTCCTTTTTTTCTTCTTCCGACATTTGTTCCAAGCTCTGCAAAACGAGTTCACGAAGATCAGAAATAAGATTATCAGCATTACTTTCGGTACTTCGCGAAGCTGAAAGACGTAAACGCAAATCAGAATCTTGGTTGTCAGAAAGAAGCGAGTTTAAAGTTACACTAACCTCTTTTTTACGGATTGGGACAATACCGTCAACGACTTTTACGACATCCTTTTCACCTTGGGCAGGTTCATTTTCCCGAGCATCATGTATTTCGCCTTCACATGAAACAAATCCAAGTGCAAGAAAAATCAGTATAACCATTACTACCTTGCATCTTTGCATCTTTGCATCTTTGCATCTTTGCATCTTTGCATCTTTGCATCTTTGCATAATAAGACCTCCTTAATATTTTAAGGCAACTATTACAATTAAATTATATTTAGATTATATCAATATTTATTTTGCTCACATCATAAATTTCAACTATTGTGTATATTTTAATCTATATTGTCATATCTGTTTTTCCCACAAGGCTGAGTTTTTCTATTTCTTAACATAAGCCTTTCCTAACTCAAAGGTTCTACCACATAATATTCTCTAACCGCTAATCTATTTTGTACATCAATGAAGTCCCTATAAGACTGACCTTTATCATATCTCCAAAGTGTAATCTGCTCCGCAATTACGCGATATATTACCTCGTCACGACTAAGTGTATAAGCCTTATATGAACCAGGATGATGCAACTCAAACTCATCACAGAAAAATTTATTCTCTGGGTCTAAGGAGTGCCCTGTTTTTTCTACCCTTCCTTCGATCTGGATGTTTTCAAGACATAAAGCCACAAAGGGGTTCTCGTCCATCTGCCTGTTCTTTTTAAATCTACTATCAGTCTGAAACCATATTTCAAGACCTCTATTTACAATACTCATTGATCTTGCACTGACACGCATATCGGCACCGCAACTTGCCAATACAGCGATTTTGTTTTTTTGAAGTTTCTTCAAAACATAATCAACAGCATCGTTAAAATTTATTGAACTATCTTTGTTTTCAGATTTCATTATTGTCTCCTTTTAGTTATTTGTATTCACAGAACCACCATGATAATACCCCTTGTATATTACCTCGCCCCGAAAAAGCACCTCTTCGTATCCACTAAAAAACTCAACTGTTCCTTTTATGTTTGTTCTGTATGTATAGTCTGCATCACGGTAAATTTCAGGACCCCGCGCAGGAAAGGCAGCGCCATTTTCTTTAAGAGCCATCTGAAGAAAGGCATACACATCCCCGCGCAAATTCCAATTTGCTTCAATAAGCCTGCCAGTATAGTTCATACCCCATACTGCCATATTGTCATAAAACAAAATTTCCTCGCCGATATATGGTTCTCCTCCGTAAAAACGATCCACATAAACCAATTGCTTGTTCTGATACCTCATTATCGTCGAGCCATCAGACTGTGGTTCTTTTACACCATTTTCACCAACAGCATAAGTATTTCTCTTTGCCTTAAATAGAAATTCAACAAACTGTTTCTCCATCTTTACCTTTACCTTTGTCTTTTGTTTGATATCAAACTATATATTTAAAAATTTTTACTCTCCACACTTTGCCAGTAACTGCATCAATTTGATTTTTTCTTTATCTGTCAGATTACAATATATGCGCTCCATTAAATCATGCGAAATTTTTGCAAACGCATCCCTGTATGATTCTCCGACTGAAGTCAGCTGGATTATCGTAATTCTTGCGTCATCAATATCTGAAACCCTTTTTATCAAGTTTTTAGATTCCATCTTTTTTACAAGAGCTGTAACTGTTGATTTATCCCGGCCAATGCGTTGCGCAATATTATTCATTGGCATCGCTCCATGATGATACAGTTGATACAGAATATCGCCATGGCTTATATCGAGTCCACTTAGCCCTGCCTCCTCGATACGTATTCGAATAAAATGGTACCATTTGCGCATTTTTCGACTTAAAAGTGAAACAATTCTTTCTGGTACTTCAAACGATATGTTTGTTTTGCTATGCATAATTTCATTTTAGTTTGACATCAAACCTTTGTCAACAAATTATTTATATTTCGTTGGGGACGGTGACGTTTCTGGTAATCGGGGACGGTGGCAAAAAATCATGGACATTTTTTGGTTTAAAAGGTGACTATACGTTTATGGACAATAAAAAGAAAATTTTGATTATTGAAGACGAACCAGGTATAGCCGATTCTCTGGAATACGTTCTTAAAACTGAAGGTTTTGATACCATTTGGGTACAAACTGGCAATGAAGGTCTTTCCATTGTCGGCGACAAGCAGTGCGATGTTGTAATACTCGATATTGGTTTGCCTGATATAAACGGATTTGAAGTTCTAAAACAGATTCGTCATGTTTCTAATATCCCTGTATTATGCTTAACCGCTCGTGCGGAAGAGATTGACCGCATTCTGGGTCTTGAACTTGGCGCGGATGATTATGTCTCTAAACCTTTTAGCCCCAGAGAGGTGAGTGCAAGGATCAAAGCAATTATGAGGCGCGGAAACTCAAATGCAATAACCGAAGATTGCCCATTTATAATTGATACTAACAAAAGACAGATAACCTATTTCGGACAAAAACTTCAACTTTCTCGCTACGAATTCGATATTTTATCTTTGCTGGCTAATCGCCCAGGCTGGATCTTTAACCGGCAAAAGATTATGGATCTTGTTTGGCTTGAGCCTGATGACAGCTTTGACAGAACAGTAGATGCCCATATAAAAATGCTCCGCGCCAAACTGAAAGCTGTGCGCCCCGATATAGATCCGATCGAGACCTACTGAGGCATCGGTTACTCCCTAAAAGAGGGATTATGAATATAAAATTCCGCCTTGTTATTACATTTTCAATTATAGCTGGGCTTGGTTTTTACTATATTTTTGACTCTATTTATAACGATATTAGACCGCGTTATTTTGAAACCACCGAAGAATCCATGAACGACACCGTAAATATCTTGGCGGCTTACCTTGAGAACAGTGCCGATGAGAACGGGATCAACCTTGATAGCGTTAGGAAACTATCTATAAATATATATAACCGTCGATTCGAAGCTAAAATATATTCATATCGAAAAACAGAAGTTGATCTGCATTTTTATATCTGTGACAAATCCGGACACATTATTTTTGACTCGGATAAAGGAAGGCGAACAGGACAAGACTATTCTCAGTGGAATGATGTATACCTGGCACTTCAGGGGAAATACGGAGCGCGTTCGACCTCGACAACACCTGGAACCGAAGGACTGCTGTATGTATCTGCTCCACTAAAACATGAAGGTGCCATAATCGGAACTGTAACTGTCGAGAAGCCCAAGCAGAGTATAATCAGCTTTATCCGTCTTGCCCAAAAGAAAATAATCATGCTTGGTATTGTAAGTTTTGTTACTTTTGTAGTGGTGAGCATTCTTTTATCATTTTGGATAACTCTACCTATTAAAAGGCTTACACATCATGTAAACTCTCTTGCACATAACAGGCACTCTGCGATTCCTAAATTTTCCGGGAGCGAAATCCAAACACTTGCATCTACCTTTGAGCAGGTCTTTCGTGAACTGGACGGAAAAAAATATATAGAATCCTATGTCAACACCCTCACGCATGAAATTAAATCACCTTTAACATCCATAAAAAGTGCAGCGGAACTTTTAACAGAAGATATGAATGATGAACAAAAACATAAGTTCATCAATAATATACAACGTGAGAGCAATCGAATACAATCGCTTATCGATAAGATGCTTTTGCTTTCGTCTCTTGAAAACCGTGATGAGCTACAAAAACCCGAAATACTCTGTGCAAGCGAGATTATAGCAGACGTAACTGCGTCTCTTGCTCCTCAAGCAAAAAACAGCGAAATAGATATTATTATAGATTGTCCCGATAAATTATATTTCAGTGGTGAATACTTCCTGATCAGACATGCCCTACTTAATCTTGCAGATAATGCTCTAAAAAATTCTCCTTTAAAGTCATCTATAACTATAGGCTGTGAAAAAACAAACAATAATGCCGTTTTTACTATCCGTGATCATGGAAATGGAATTCCAGATTATGCTCACAAAAGACTTTTTGAAAAATTTTATTCGATATCATCAGCCCAAAACAAGAGCAAAGGCACTGGTTTAGGGCTAGCCTTGGTAAAAGAGTGCGCGTTACTTCACAAAGGTACAATAAAAATTGAAAATTGTAACGATGTCGGAGTTATTGCCACTCTCACTATCCCTATTAATAACAGCTGATGTAATAACTTTTTAATATTTTATTTGTCCAAAAAGCAATGGTCATATTACAAACATCTTAAATTGTGAGAAATACATCAAAGACTGCAAATGTACTATCACTTTTTTTATGATTTCTTATTCACTTCACACAGCCTTCATACTCTTTTCACAATCGCACACCAGATTAATTATATAAGCGAATTAATTAGTTTAAAAATTTCGCTCACAAATTTATATGGAGAACGATTATGAAAAATCAGGTTATTAAGCCACTTGTAATTTTAGGGCTAATTATGGGTCTTTTGATCCCAATCCAAATTGTTAAATCTATGGTGGATGAACGTAAAGAGCGGCAGCGAGATGTTTACAACGAGATAGGCAACAGATGGGGAAGTCCGGTTACCTTTGGAGGAATTTTTATCGTTTCGGACAATGGGATAATTACAGCAAAATCAGCTGATATTCGATGCGAAATGATAACCGAAACTAGACGAAAAGGTATTTTTAAAGTTCCCTGTTACAACATAGACATCAATATTGTTGCATCATTTGAACCCGGCACAATAGCTGGGGAAAAGAGCTCTGTCAATTTTAACCTTCTACATTATGGTGATGTTGAGATAAATCAGTTAAAAATCAATGACAAAGTTAACGGACTCAAAAATAAAACCATTGAAGCAAATCGCACACGATCCAGTTACGAACTAATCACTCTTGATACTAAAGATAAAATCGAAACAATTTCTGCCAAGTTTACAATGCGAGGAAGTGAGTCAATAGCCTTTATTGATCAGGCCGAAAATACTACAGTTCAATTGTCTGCCGATTGGGGTGATCCAAACTTTACTGGAAAGTTGCCATTAAAAAGAGATATAACACAAAATTGGTTTTCTGCAAAATGGATATCCACTTCCGATACTCTACTTCTTAAGGATACCAGCATCAGTGAATCCGATGAAGATTGTTTTGGGGTATCACTGTTTGTTCCAATAAGCATTTATCAACAAACAGATCGTATATTAAAATATGCCTTGCTTTTCATAATTTTGACATTTTCCCTATTTTTTGCTTTTGAGCACATCTATGTTTTAAAGATTCATCCTTTCCAATATCTTCTTGTCGGTGTAGCACTTACCATTTTTTACATGTTATTACTTGCTCTGTCAGAACATATCAGATTCGGATTGGCGTATTTTTCGGCCTCCGCCGCGGTTGTATTGCTAGTCTCTTTATACTGCCGGTCGGTTCTTAACCAGCAGTTGCGAGCGCTACTGATAGCACTATTTTTAACAGTTCTCTATTCGTTTCTGTTTGTGCTTATTCAGATGCAACAATTTACTCTGCTTGTCGGTTCTGTTGGTGTATTTACTCTACTTGCCGCAACTATGTTCTTTACCCGTAATATTAACTGGTATGCACTTCATGAAAAAATTCCATCATAAAAATCATTCGCCACATTCCACAGGGGTGTAATTTTTGCAATACCCTATCAAAAAAGGCATTCATCTGGATGTCTCATTGATAGGGTACGTTGGTGCTTCTGCGAATCGGGGACGGAGTTGTTTTTGTTTAAACCTCACCGTCCCCATTTTTTTGCATCGTCTCCATTATTTGAAAACGTCACAGTCACCATTTTTATCTTCTAAAACATCACCTTCCCTATTTAATCATTGTTCAACTAATCTTTTGGTACCAATGCATCCTTAAGCCATGAACGCCAAGTGCTGTTAAGAGGATCATAAGCTCCAAACCCCGAGGCGTATTCCCAGTATGCCCAAGAATAATTTCGACGTTCAGACTCACGGCAAATAAAAGCAGTCCAGGCTTTCTGATCAGTTTTATCCGCATACTTTGAATAGACACCGAATTCTCCGACATAAATTTCAAAACCTTTTGTATTCCACTTTTCGATATCCTCAAACAGATCAATAAGAGGCTTACGTTCACTTTCGCTTCCAAGCCATCGCGTACCTATCCAGTCCGAAGCCCCCTCGTTCCATTCGGCACCCTGATGCGTAAAGTGGAAGGGCTCATAATAATGGACAGTGATTATAGTATTTTCAGCATTTATTGCATCAGGCAGGTTCAATTTATAAAGTCCGGGAACACCACCCCAGTTTGCTGTTCCAATCATTATAATACGTTTAACATCACCATTTGTTTGATAAGAAGCATTATCCTGCCATATTATCTTTGTCAAGTTTGCAATCATTTCATTCCAGTCATCATATCCAATATTTTCATGCGGTTCATTAAGCAGTTCAAATATCAAGTTTTCTGAAGGATAATCGGCCAGTTTAAACTCCTTTGAGAGGCGATTCCATAATGCATTAAGACGCTCTTTATGTTCTTCAAGTGTAAGACTTCCCTCCGAATAGAACATCTCATTATAGTGGTGAGTATTAATTACAACTTTCAGATTCGCTTCATGAGCCCAGCCAATAATTTCTTTAACACGCTCCAAACGACTATAACCATTAATTTCTATAAGATCATATGGATCAGTTTTAGACATATAATCGGTCCAGCGGCAAGGTATCCTAATATGCGCGAATCCCGCGTCTGCAATGCGAATAATATCTTCACGTTCTAGCTTACGCCCATCCGTCCAGGCTCCCTCTCCATCGTCAGAACTGTCACGTGGTGCTTCCAGATAGTTTCCAAGGTTTATCCCTCGCCCAAGCTTAGTATCGCTAAGTCCCTTATGACTGTTCCAATCGAACATATCAGTATAATATTCTTCGGGTAAAACGTTATCAGCATCTGTTTCACTACTGCCAGAACAGGCGCTTATAATTAATAGAGTTAAAAACAGTCCAAAAATAAGAGTTTTACATTTTAAATTCATTTTATCCCCCCTGTTGTTTAATATTCCGAAGTGAATTTCACACAGCCAAGATCGTCTACAATAAAATTTTCCTCTCTTCTCACATGAATGTAGCATATAATCTGTCAAAAACAAATGTTTTAATTGCAAACAAAACTTTTAGAATTTATCCTTAACATTTGCGGATTTTTGTTTGTATTTTTATGTCTAATGTGATAAGTTAACACTTGATGTTTGATTCATAAATCACATTTCAAGGTACTAAAGTTAATGGGCAATGCCGTTTCTTCAAAACCGCTAAAAATAGGCGTCATGTTTCCCGGACTCTTCTCTGAATACGAAAAGTGCATCTATCACTATTCCATGAATTCGGTCAAAGAACGAGGACACAACTTTTTCGCTCTGGTTTCCGGTCTTACCCAATTATTTGCTAAAAGCTTTAACATAAGAAAAGACGCTTTGGCCAAAATGTTTGAAGGGCTAGATGGAGCAATTGTTATAACTTCTCCACTGTTTAATCATACTGCCGACATAGACAAAGTAACAGCTTTCCTTGATAGCATTACAATTCCTGTTGTATCGGTAGGGCTTCCAATACCCGGTAAACCCTCCGTTATAATTGACAACAACAATGGTTTGTCAGACGCCATAACTCATCTTGCCAAATTTCATAAAAAGAAAAACATCGGTTATATCATGGGCAATTGCAATAATCCTGATTCAGCCGACAGACTAAGAATTTATAAAGATGTTCTTAATACCTTAGGATTACCATCGTCAGACAACTACATTACTACAGGTGATCTTTGTAGCGAAATTCCACAAGAAGAGCTAGCGACTCTTCTTGAACAAACAAACAATAGACTAGATGCAATAGTATGTGCAAATGACGCAATTGCCGCAAAAGTTATTAACGAAGCGAAAGATCTTAATATTAATATTCCTGAACAAATAGCCATAATTGGCTTTGACAACTCGTACGACCGCGGACTAACCGATATACCTATTAGTACAATAAAACAGCCTCTTGATCAAGCCATGGATGAAGCAGTTTCCCTTATCGAAAAAGCCATTTTGGATAATAAGAAGAGTACTCATCTGTACCTAAACACTTCTTTTATTGCAAGAAGAAGTTGCGGGTGCTTCTTTCCACCCGACGAAACAAACACTACAACAGATTCAATTGAAAAACATGATGATATATTTAATTTCATTAAAAATCAACTAACATATAATACACGAAAAAATATCGACGATAAATTAATCAACGACTGGGCAGCTGCTTATTTTAAAGCACGAGAAATTTGTACTCGCGATAACTGCTTAAGTATGATTAATCTTTTTGAGAATATGGTTTATACATGTGTCCGCCTTGGGATAAGTTCATCACAGATGTTCAGAGTGTTAATTAGCATTATAAACAACGGTACTGACGGTCTTCCTTTAAATTCGGTAAAAAGCCTTTTCCATCACACCGGGCGTATAATCGAAGAGATGGCAATTCAAACAAAGATTCGAGAAAGACGAACCACACACTCGCACTATAAAACACTTTACGCTATAACCGAAGCTTTCGCAAATATCACCAACAACCAAGAGCTTAAACACGCCTGCATGGAAGCTTTTCATCTTGCCGGCATATCAAATTTTGCAATATTCCTCTATTCCGAATCTAACACTGATGAGGTGTTTTTTACCTCGTACGCAACCATAAACGGGCAACCCATAGAAAAAGATTATACAGGTCATAATTTGAAATCCATGTATTCCGCTGCAAATTTCGGCAAAAATTGCCCTTCAGTAATACTTCCTATTTTTGGAGAACATCACGATCTTGGATACCTGATCATTAGTGACGACCGTTATGATGGAATTTTTTATCATATCCTTTCGATACTAATATCAAATGCGTTAAAAACGGTTGAACTGATACAAACCATTAATAATCACACAATAACTCTCGAACAACAAATTACAGAGAGAACACATGAACTTGAAGATGTCAATCAGCAGTTACAAAATCTTGACTCGCTCAAAAATGACTTTATCGCCAATATCACACATGACTTCAAATCACCTCTATCGGTTGTTATTAACATGGCAGAGCTCTGTCTGGAAACAGGACGCTACAGCGACCGCAATTTTGAACTAATTCATCAGGCTTCCCTTAAATTAAAAACAACAGTAGACCGATTGTTGAACCTGGCTCGGATGGATGCAAAAGGTATTGAACTGCATCTAAGTGATTTTGACATTCTCAAACTGGTAACCCGTGTTTCCGATTTTTTTCGCTCGACCATTATTGAAACTGGTATCGACATTTGTATATCGGCCGATCAAAAATTAAGCTGGATGATTCATAGTGACGAAGAAAAAATCGAAGATGTGATAAATAACATCGTATCAAACGCAGTCAAATTTGTTAATCCAGATAACGGTAAAATAATCATATCGCTTTCCCAATCATTAGACCAGATAACCATTGATATACGCGATAACGGCATCGGAATCGAACCTGACATGCTTGATACAATATTCCGAAGATTCGAACAAGCCGAGGAAGGCAAAAAAAGACGATATCGGGGAACAGGTATCGGACTGGACTTTTCAAAACAGCTAATCTCATTTTTAAAAGGAAAGATAAGTGCTCAATCCGAAGATCGGAAGAGCGTCGTGTAGGGAAAGAGTGTGTTCGGTTGTGTAG
>ERZ795053.6292-NODE-6292-length-11868-cov-4.574198_pt1 | contig 11868 bp, 10 predicted proteins | sample MGYA00375137_ERZ795053 | MGnify/ENA primary metagenome ERZ795053 (study PRJEB30182, sample SAMN05720284) | activated sludge metagenome | isolation source: Anaerobic digester | place: Hong Kong | collected 2014-12-17 ... | reverse complement strand
GGTTTCGATGCCGCCGGTGCCGGCCTCGTCCGGCGTTGCTGGGTTGGCCTCTGCGCCGGGCGCCTCTGGGCGGCTGTCTTCGAGGTAGTTCAGCAGCAGGTCTTCGGCATATTGCAGCGCGCTGTGCACGGTATTTTGTGCCTCGCTCTTCCCGCTGCCGGCAAAACTGTCCAGCGCAAAGCGCAGCGAGGCGAGGGGTTGGCGCAAGTCATGTGAAGCTTCGGCAAGCTGCGCGCGGCGCCGTTCGGCCAGCTCCCGGGTCCGGTTGAAGGCGCGCTCGGTTTCGAGCAACAGCCTGGACTTCTCCGCTTCCCGCCGTGCCGTATCGAGTTCGCGTTCCAGCGAGGCGCGATAATCGAGGTTCAAGGCGCGGGCGCGCGTCGAGAAAGCGATCATCAGGCCGGTCGCTATGATGAGATAGGTGAGTTTCGCCAGATCGTGATTGACGAAATTGATGCTGGCATTGCCGAGCAGCATCGAGATCGTGAGCCCCAGCATGAGCAGGCCGATGAAGCCTGCAGCGAAATAGGCCAGCTCGTTCTGAAGCCTCACACCCTTGGCCCAAATCACGATGGCATAGGCCATGGATGCGATGGCCAGCGGTGCCAGAAGCAGCGAAAACAGCGTCAGCGTTGCGGTGCTGTAGACTGGCAGGAACGCCATGGGCAGAAGACAGACAGCGATAGCGGCGAGGAAGAGTCTCCGGAACAACGGCGAAAGTCGCCGCCTCGCCAATCGGCGGGCTGTCAGCAAGGCCAGGACCGAAACGGCGGTGAGGATGAAGAAGCTCGCATTGCTGTTCCACACCGGCGCATCGGGCCAGACATGGGCAAACAGCAGGCCATCGATCTGGGCGAGTAGCACCAGCGCCGCCGACAGGGTGAGTGCCAGACTGAATGACTCGGCACCAGCGATGGCGATGTTGAGGCCAAGGAAAAAGATCAGTGCGGTGAGCGCCAGCGTGTAGAAGATGGCGACCCGGGTTTCGGCCGCGTTGGCAACTCTTTCGATCGACTGCGGCGTTTCGAGCGACAGGGGCAAGAAGGTGAATCCGTAACTGCCGTACCGCAGGACGAAGGTCACCGTTTCGGCGGCATCGATGCGGAACGGACGGCCGGTGAGGTTCGGACCGTAGAACTCTTCGGCCCGGTAAGGTGTTGCCTGTTGGTGATCGAGCACCAGCTGGACCGAACAGTCGGGGCGGATTACGTAGAATTCAAGCAGCCGGAAGAATGGCTGGTTGGCGGCCGGGTGCAGGAACGCCGGCACATCCTGCTGGTTGGTGATGTTGAAGGCCAGCCAGTAGATGGACGTCGAATAGGGCAGGGAGAACTGCTCGCTGCCGTTCAGCTTCGACACCTCGCCGCGGCGAAACCGCTGCAGCGCGGACTTGAGATCGAGATTGCCGTCCGGGTCGCTGAAATAGCGCATGGCCGGTGCCAGTTGCCGCAATGGCGTACCGGTAAAATCCACATTTGCACTTGCATCGAGTTGCGGCGTCAGGTCACATTCTGCCGCTTTGGCCTGATTGCCAGCCACGATGAATGACCACAGCAGCAGGAGAGCGAGCAGCACCTGCGGCAGGCGGCTCCAGGCTAATCGAAGCCGCGGTGCCACCCGTCAGATTTCCCGCGCCGCGTCGATGAGCCCATCTTTCAGCGCTCTGGCCAGCAATTGGGCGATGGAATTGACATCGAGCTTGGCCATGAGGCTGCCGCGATGCTTTTCGACCGTCTTGACGCTGATCCCCAGCTTGTCGGCGATCTCCTTGTTGGCAAAGCCCGACACCAACAGGTTCAGCAGTTGCTGTTCGCGCGGAGTCAAGGTCGGGATGTCCGGTTTGCTTTCCAGGATGCGCGTGAATGTCTCGTCGATGTGCTTCTGGCCGCGCAGAATGAGCGGTAACTTGCCATAGATCGCCTGGCTGCTGCCGGACTTCGGGAACAGGCCGTCGACACCGTTCTGAACGAGACCGGCGACAAGGCCCGGCGCCGTCACGCCGGTGATGACCACAATTCGGGTGTGCGGGCTCCAGCGCCGGATTTCATGGATGATTTCATGACCACCCATTTCAGGCATCGACACGTCGAGTGTCACTGCGTCCGGCCGAAACTGCCTGATGGCAGTCAGCGCCTCACGGCCGTTGCGGGCTTCGGCCACGACGTCCAACCCATCCACCTCTACGAGCCCCGGCGTCTCGAGGGCGTTACGCAGAGCCTGGCGGACAAACTCGTGATCGTCGGCGATGACGATGCTGTAGCGTTTTTTCTCAGTCATGCGGCGGCTATCAAGGGGACGTCAATTTCGAGAGCATGTAAGCATATCATGGCACCGTACCTCAATCGAGTGGGCAGCCGCCATCGCCTGCGTCACCCGGCCGGCGGCGGCAGATGCCGGGCCGGCGTGAAGCAAAGCCGGTAGGAAGGCAATATGGGGTATCGGCCCCATAGAGATGGCTCAGCGCGTCTTGCATATTCTCCACCATCAACGCGGAAATGGTCCGCGTGACAACCGAGGAGAAGCGACAATGTTCAACACGGCCAACAACTCAATCACCTCCACCATCATCGGAAAGTATGCTCTTGGCATGGCGCTTGCCATCGCGGCCTGCACCGGCTTCAGCTTGACCATGGCGGGACCGGCAGCTGCGGCACAGGTCATTCAGAAGATCTCGGCGACATCCGCTGCCGGAACGGGCTCGATGACCCAGCGCATCACCAGGAACACGCAAGCGGCATCGCTGACCCGTGTTTGTGTCATCAACCGTTCTGACAGAACCAAGACATTCACCCACGCCCAGCCCAACATCAATGCGCTGAGGGCCGCGCCCGGAGGCAAGTCCTGCGCCAATTTCCCCTCAAATGCCCGCGTGCATTTCGCGCTGTTCGACGACGGTCAGCCGGTGACGGCGGGCGTGAGCATGGTCATGTCGCTCTCTGCATTCGCCGGCGGTCGTGTCGACTTCGTCTGGAGAGATAATGAGTGACGATGGGCGGCCCGGAGCCTCTTGCGGATGGGCGCCCTGTTGAAGGGTGCCCTTTCTTTGCTTCACGATCTGAGAGTTTCCTGCGGCCTATGCCAACAATCTCGCTGCGGGTCGATGTTGATGAGTCCCACCACCTTGAATGGGTCAGGTCTGCGCTGCCGCGCCGGCGCCAACTTTCCCGGCGAGCATTTGCATCCACCACGACAAGACCAGAGCAACTATTACGATGCCTGCGTAGACGTAGAGTCCGTACTCGACCTTCACCTTGCCCATTCCCACGCCTTTCAGTCCGACGATTCCGATGGCGATCAGCAAGACATCCAGCATCGAGAACTTGCTGACCTTGCCGATGACCCCGATCCACGAGTGGGCCCGGGTCCTGGGCAAGGCAAACCAGGCGTAGAGCAGCGCCGAAAGTTTTGCGAGTGGGAATACCATCCCAAAGAGAACGACAATCGCACAAAGCAGCAGGTCGGCCTCGGCCAGAGTTGCAACGGCGCCGAGAAGTGTTACCTGGTTCTCGAGGAAGATCAGAAGTTCCGTGCGGAACAGAGGCAGATGCCAGGAGACCGGAAGAGCAATGATGGTCACGATAAGGAGGGGGCCAATGAGACGCGCCAATCCGCCTTGCGTGCCGGCAAGCGTATTCGCGCGTTCTGGCTCTGGTGCTTCGCGTCCTTCTTTCATTGTCTGTGTCATCCCTTGGACTTCCAGGCCCCGTGCATTGGCGCAAGGAATGTTCTGGCAGCGACGCGTTGAGAAGTTCCTTGCCGCAGATGATCGAGGAAGGCTGACATTGCCATGCCCAGACTTTATCCCGCCGTGATGTCGAAGCCAGCCCGGGGGAAATGGATGTTGATATCGCCGACGCTGGGATGCGCGGACCTGATCACGACTTTCTCTGCATCGGCGGCGAGAAGCTGGCCGCGCACCGGGTCGCGTCCGGTATCATCGGCCTTCACGATCACAGTGGTTCCGATCTTGAGGCCCGAGGGATCGGTGCTTTCGGGCGGCACCGGTTCCGGCTCTGCGTTCTGTGCAATGCGCAGCGCTTCCGCTGCGTCCATGTCGATGGGGTTGCCATGGCCCAGTACTGCAATGCGCGCTGCCCAGCCGCGCAAGGCTCCATAGGGCAATCTCGCCACCGCTTCCTCTCCTCCCTGTTCGCTCAGAACCCAGAAGGTCGAATAAGCCGCGAGATCTGCGACGCTCACGGAGTCGCCCAGCATGAACGGCCGGCCGTCGGACAGCATGTCGGAGAGCCAGGCGAGGTGAGCGGCGCCCTGTTGCAGATGGCGGTGCAGGTGCGGCTTCACATCCTCAGCCCCGAGCGGAAAGCCGAAGGCCTTGCGTTCATCGACGAAGTCTGCCGGGATACGGTGACCGATCGTATCGGCGAGGGCCCCGAGCGCCGGCCAGAACAGCGACTTGTCGATCCACCAGGCGAGGGCGGTGGCCAGTCCTTTACTGCCGCCAGGATAGAGTGAAGGCTCCGGATGGAGCGCCTCGATCTTGCGCAGTATGAGCAGCGTGTCGCAGTAGATGTCAGCACCAATCTGCATCACTGGCGTGCGCCGATAGCCGCCCGTGAGCGGCAGGAGATCGGGCTTCGGCATCATGTGAGGGATGTTGACGGATCGCCAGGAGAGTCCCTTCAATCCGAAAGCAAGCCGCACCCGCTCGGAAAAAACCGATATCGCGTAGTGGTGCAGGATCATTTCAGCCATTCAACTGTCCCTGCGGGATGTTGCTCACACCTTCGGGTCCGGGTCCTTGGTGTTGTCCCGCCCCACCTGCAGGATCATGCGGCCCTTTGATGCGAGGCGCCGGAACTCGGCCGCACTCTGGTAGTCGGCATCGTTGTACCAGGCCAGCGCAGCCTCCCGGTCGGGAAACTCGATGAGCACGAGCCGTTCCGAGAAGGTAGGGCCTTCGACGGTCTCGACAGTGTCGCCACGGGTCAGGAACTTGCCATCGTGCCGCGCCAGCGTTGCCGGCGTGAGAGCCGTGTATTTGCGGTAGGTCTCTGGATCGTGAACGCTCATGGTGCAAACGAAGTAGGCTGCCACGCTGAAATCTCCTGTCATCGTGCCGGTGGTATATCCCATTTGTGCCGGGAGAAAACCGGGGATTTCACGATACGGCCGCATCCCCGAAGCAGCTTGCAAAGGCCGGGCCCTTCCAGCATGACAGTGAAGCCGTTACCCGATCGCATTTGAAGGCTCGACCGCCCCCATGTCCACCCTTTCGCCCTCGCTCGCCAGACAAGCCTATAGCATTGCGGCCACGCGCGAACTGGCGCGCCGTGCCCTGCCGCGTCCCGTCTTCGATTTCTCCGATGGCGGTGCGGAAGACGAGCGAACGCTCAGGCGGAACCAGGAAGCCTTCGCTGATGTCGATCTGGTGCCGGAACCGCTGCGCGGGGCGGGCGAGCGCGACCTCTCGACTGTGCTGTTCGGCAAGACCTTGAACATGCCGGTCATGGTCGGTCCCACGGGTCTGGCCGGATTGTTCTGGCCCGACGGCGAGCGCTGCGCCATGCGTGCCGCGGCCGCCGCCGGCACGGCCTATTGCCTGAGCCATGGCTCGGTCTGTTCGCTGGAACAGCTGGCTGAAGCCTCGGGAAATGGGAACCGCTGGATGCAGGTGTTCGTCTACCGTGACCGCGGTTTCACGCGCGAACTGGCGGAACGCGCGGCGGCCGTGAACTACGACGCCCTGGTGCTGACGATCGACAACCAGCTCATGGGTAACCGCGAGAGGGATATCCGCAACGGCTTCGTCATTCCGCCGCGCTTCGGGCCATCCGAAGTGGCCGCCATGGCGGTCAAATGGCAATGGCTTTGGCGGATGCGCAGCGAACTGCCGCGCCTCACCATGGGCAATTATGTCAAGCCCGGCGACACAGCCGGCATTCGCGAGATCGCCGGCCAGCTCGCCGCCCGGCTCGACCCCGGCATGTCGTGGGCGGATGTCGATGCGCTCCGTGCCACGTGGCGAGGCCCATTGGTGCTGAAGGGCATTCTCAGTCCTGCGGAGGCCCGCGAAGCCGTGGAACGGGGTGTCGACGGGGTGATCGTTTCCAACCATGGCGGGCGCCAGCTCGATGGCGCCATTGCCGGCCTTGATGCGCTGCCGCGGATTGCCGAGGCGATTGGCGGGCGCATCCCTGTCCTCCTCGACGGTGGCGTGCGCCGCGGCGCGGACGTGGTGAAGGCCATAGCGCTGGGGGCAACGGCTTGCCTGATCGCGCGTCCCCAGCTGTGGGGTCTTGCAATCGGCGGCGAGGCCGGCGTTGCCCATGTGCTGGAGATCTTTCGCCGGGAGATCGACCGCACCATGGGCCTTTGCGGCGTCACGAAAATCGGTGACATCAGTTCCGCGCTGATCTCACCGCGGCTTAGGCGTGTCGGCGTGGACAATTAATCTGCTCCGCGTTCCTTGAACAGACGTTTCGCAACGACGGCAGCTTGGTCCTGCGGGGTGGCAACGGGGTCGACGAGTTGACCGGCGATGCCAATGACGACAGTCTCGATGGGCGCGGCGGAAGCGACGGACTCCATGGCAAGGCTGGCAACGATGCTCTCTTGGGCGGGGTGGGAACGACTTCCTCTCCGGCGGTGATGACGATGATGCCTGCTATGGCGGTGCAGGCAACGATATCCTGTTGGGCGGGGCAGGGATCAATCGGCTGAATGGCGGTGCCGACATCGATCCTCACACGATCATGCTGGGCGACAAGTCTCTGGCCGATGCGCTGGTCGACATCCGAAATGCCGGTTCGCCGCTGTTATGGTACGACGAACCCTGGGAGTGACCTGCGCGCCGTCACTTCAATAGCTTTGCACGCGACTCGTGAACCGCAGTAGCGGTCATGGGTTTGCTGCGAATGGCCTTGATGTCGTCTGAGGTGAGATGGTCCGTGCTGGCCCCCGGAAGTGTGTCATTGCCCCAGTTGGACCGCACATAGGTCAGGACTGCCGCAATCTCGCTGTCGGAGAGAAAGTCGAAAGACGGCATGACATTGTTGAAGTCGTGTCCTTCGACGCTGAGTGGTCCCTCGATGCCATTCAAGACGACGAGAGCCGGGAACTCTGGCGACAGGAAAAGATCCGTGTTGCCGGCAAGCGGTGGGAATTCGCCGGGCTTGCCCTTGCCGTCCTCCATGTGGCAGGCGATACAGGTGTTGTTGAAGACGTCCTTCCCGCTCACCTCGGCGGCGGTGACGGTCTCGCTGGAACCGTCGGTTGGCGGCGGGTTGGGGCCCATATAGCTCCCGAGATAGTCGAGAATGCGCGCGCGCTGGTCCTCCGTGATCCTGAGACCGAAGCCCTTCATGTTGTCGAGGACGGCATCCCATGCACCCTTTCGGATGCCCGCAGAATCGACGACCGATTGAAGGTCGTGGCAGGTCTGGCAGTGGCCATAGACGAGATCCCGCCCAGGGCCCGCCGGCAAGTCGAACTTCACCCGTTCGGCATTCGTGGTGAGGGACAGGGATGTGAGCGTAAGGAGGACGATCGGGACGAGCCTGGTCAGTCGCAAGCGCTACAGCTCCATTTGTTTGGCTGGAAATGGATCAGCGGCACGGCCGGGTGCCGTGCCGCCTCGATGCGAGGTCTCAGGCCGTGATCTCGACGCGGTCCACGCCGTTCCACTCGTAGCCGCGCGGATTCCATCTGGCCAGACCATCCATCGGCTGTGTGCGTCCCAACGCATCGGTGGCCCGGCACATCAGCACATTGTTGCCCGCCGTCAACTGCGCCTTTGCGGTCCAGTGATACCAGGCCCACGGGCTTTCGGGTGGCTTGATGTCGGCGCTCTGCCACGTCTTGCCGCCATCGGCAGACGCCTCAACGCTGGTGATCTTGGCTGTGCCATCATTGAAGGCAACGCCGGTGATCTCGATTGCACCGCTCTTCGGCTTGTCTTCCGGCAAGGGCGAAAAGATCACGCTCTTGATCTGGTGCCCGTAGGTGGGGCGGCTATTGTAGATCGTATAGTCGTTGGCCTCGAATTGTCCGGGTTCGACCGGCGACAGCGGCATCCGGTAGCCGACGGACTGGAAGGCGCTGGGTGATTGTTGGGACTCGAACAGCAGCGTCGTCACGAATTTCACATTCATGTTGCCGTAATAGCCCGGAATGATCAGACGGACCGGCCCGCCATTGGTGGCGGGGATCGGTTCCCCGTTCATCTTGAGCGCCAGAATGGCGTTGTCGAGCGCGTGATCTGCGAGGTGATAGCTCTTCGCGAAATCCGAGCCTTCCGGCGTCGCCGGCTGGTCCCAGCCTTCTGCCGTCAGCCAATGGGCGCCGTCGCCCGGCAGGACCTTCTGGCTTTCGAGGAACGGGCGCAACGGTACGCCTTCCCACTCGACATTGCCCATGCCGCCATTCTTCCATTGTCCGCCGGCGACCTTTTCCTTACCCGCATAATAGCTGCGGCCATTGCCTGCGCACTGCAGAACCGAAACCCGTTTGACCTGTTCCATCTTGGCGAGATCGTCGAGTGTCACCGTTCTGGGCCGTTGCACAAGACCATCGATGCGGATGGACCAGTCTGGCCGTTCGGGCACGGCGGTCGTCGCGTACCAGGCAGCGTCGCCTTCATGCGGGAAATGCAAGCGATTGAACAGGATGTCCTTGGGTGTGTGATCATGTTTCCGCAGCATCGCCAGCGGCGTCTCCATCACACCGAGTGCTGCATTATGCACGGTGAGACCAGATGCCTTTCCCATGATGATGGCGGCGGAATCCGGCGGCGCATCCGCGAGGGCGGCGGTGAAACGTCCAGGTGAAGCACCGAAGGCGAGGCCCGCGGCGCCAGCCAGCTTGCCGAACGAACGGCGTGACAGGTGATTGGAAGTCCAGGCTTTCGTCATGTTTCTCCTCCCATGGGCAAAGCTCAGCCGTCCGCCGCCACACACCGCGCAGCGACGCATTCAATCCACTCTTGAGCCTTGGCGAAGAAGAAACGTGTGAGGTCACCAAATCATTCCCTGTCCGGGAAAAGTTTTTTAGGCGTTGCAGCTGGCGCTTTGCCGCTTGTTGTCGGCAAGCTCCTGCGTCGCCCGCGCATCGAGCGGCGCTTTCACGCGCGTCGCATGTTCAACCTTTTCGGCGATGAGATCAAAGCGCGCCACATCCATGCCTTTGGCGAGAAGGAGATAGCCAAGGTCACCGGTTTGCCAGGCCGACGCACGTTCTCCGGTCGCGAGACCGGTTGTGTCGACGTGCGGCAACAGCCCACCGGTGAAAACGAAGAGGCTGAGATGGCAACCGTGATGGCCGCGGTAGCCGACCTGAAGGATCCGGCCATTGCCCACGTCCGCCACCGATACCAGTGCCAAGTTCAACCCCGTGCTCTCGAGGTCCGGTACCACCGGCAACTGTCCAAACCGGGTCAGGGCCGCCAGCGTCACATGCGGCTCTTCGCGCGTCTTGGAGACGTCGTCGGCCAGCCACTGCCGGTGGATCTGCAGTGCAGAGGCAAAGAGCTCGCGGCCAGCCGTGATCTCCGTCAACGGCCATAGCTGCAGGGTGACCAGCATGGCAGCGCTCACCAGGGCCAGGCAAAGTCCTGCAATTGCGGCGCGGGCGCGTGCCGGCTGCTCCGGCGGAAGCACGGACTTGAGATCGGCAGGTGCTTGCGGAAAAGCCGCATGGCTGCCGCCCTTGAGGTGGTAAAGCAACGCGATGTGATCGGCGGTATCGGGAGTCATGCCCGCCGCAAGCGCCACGTCTGCCGCCTTGCGTGCATCCAGTTCGCCGTCCACGTAGGCGTTCAGGTCACACCAGCGCGGTGACTTCTCCATCATTTCAACCCCCGGCGCCCTTGGGTTCTCTGAAGCAGCGGTGTCACATTGTCTTCGGCGATGAGCGTCAGCAATGCCTTGCGTGCCCTGCACAAGCGGCTCATCACGGTACCTTCTGCGATGTCGAGCACGTTCGCCGCCTCTGCATAGGAGTATCCGACGAAGTCGACGAGTGCGATCACCTCGCGATGTGCGAGGGACAATTTTGCCACGGCAATCCTGATCGTCACGACGTCGACGATCCGCCGGTCGCCTGTCCAGCCTGGGTCATCGTCCTCGGCAACGTCAATGGTTTCACCCATGGGGATTTCTGTGCCCGCCTTCCTGCAGCGGTCGATGAACGCATTGCGCAGGATGCGGAACAGCCACGCACGGTAAGCAGCTTTCTCGCTTGGCACATGGCGCGCCTGCAATGCCTTGAGTGCACACTCCTGAACAAGGTCGCGCGCCTGGTCCGCATCTTGCGCCAGTGCAAACGCGTAGCCGTAAAGACGATCAAGGCTGCCTTCGATCCATTGTCTCAATGGCTCACCTTTCGTTACGATGCCGGCGGCGGGAACGCGGCAGACATCCGGGAAGACATCGTGAACAGATTTGACCACCATGTCAATCGACCGAGCCGCAGCCTCCTCCAGATTGCCTGGGTGTGATCGCGCGCTTCGTTGCCGTGGCGAGGGCCATGTGCATACGGGCGCCGATCCATCCGCAAAGTGTCATTGGACGTCCACTGTTGCCGGGCCGGCTATGCGCTTCGCTGCGATTGACTTCGTTCGCCAGTTGCATAGTGTTGCGCGTCTCGGCAGGAGAGAGCGCAATGAACCTCGAGATCAAGTCCAGTAACTACCGCAACGACGCCATCCTGCTCGGCTTCAGCGACCTCAAGCGCCTGAAGACCGAGCGCCCGCTGGTCTTCGAACGCGGCAAGGGCATCTTCATTTATGACGACAACGGCAAGGACTACATCGAGTCCGTGTCCTGCTTTTACTGCGTGTCACTTGGTTTCAGCGAAGAGCGCCTGGTCGAGGCCGCACATAAGCAACTGCAAGCCTTGCCGATGTACTCCTCTGCCATCCACCGCAGCGTGCCGGCGGTGATGGAATTGACGGAGCGGATCGCCGCGCTGTCGCCCATCAAGAATCCGCGCATCTATTTTTCCACCACCGGCTCGGAAGCCAATGACCACCTGATGAAGTTCATGTGGTACGGCAACGGCTTTGCCGGCGAGCCGGAGCGCCGCAAGATGATCTCGCGCAAGGCCAGCTATCACGGCTCCACCATCGCCACCTCGGCGCTCGGCGGATCGCAAGAGCTTCACGAGAGCTTCGGCATTCCCATGGGCTTCTCGCTGCAGGTGAGCCATCCGAGCTGGCCTAATGCAGCACTGCCGGGGGAGGACGAGGACGCCTTCACCGACCGCCTCGCCGCCGAACTGGAAGCCACCATCGTGGAGGCCGGCCCCGAAACCATCGGCGCCATGATCGCCGAACCGGTGTCGGTCTCGTCCGGCATGTTCCCGCCGCCCGCCAGCTACTTCCCGAAGATCACCAAAGTGCTGCGCAAATACGGGATACAACTGTTCATCGACGAAGTGGTGACAGGCTTCGGCCGCTCGGGCCACATGTGGGCCACCGAGGCCATGGGGCTGGAGCCGGACTGCATGACCTGCGCCAAGGGCATTTCCGGCGCCTATATGCCGATCGCCGGCATCATCATGGGCGAGGAATTCAACCGGCGGCTCGATCTCGGCAATGAGCAGAAGGGCTGGTTCGCCCATGGCGCCACCCACCATGCCCATGTGGTCTCGGCCGCGGTCGCCGTGGAAGTCCTGAACATCTTCGAGGAGCGCGACATCCTCGGTCACGTCCGCCGCATGATGCCCCACTGGAACCGCATGCTCGACAGCCTGCTCGATCATCCGCTGGTGGTCGGCAATCGCAAGTGGGGCCTCGCCGGAGCGGTCGAGGTAGCCTATCCGGGCGAGGGCAGGGGCGGGGCCGCCGGCAGTCTCAAGGTCGGCGGCGTCACCAAGGATGTCTACGAAGCAGGTCTTGCCGAAGGCGTCATC
>ERZ795053.6289-NODE-6289-length-11874-cov-5.982063_pt1 | contig 11874 bp, 9 predicted proteins | sample MGYA00375137_ERZ795053 | MGnify/ENA primary metagenome ERZ795053 (study PRJEB30182, sample SAMN05720284) | activated sludge metagenome | isolation source: Anaerobic digester | place: Hong Kong | collected 2014-12-17 ... | reverse complement strand
ACCCGCCGGCGCAACCTGATCGACGATTGATTGGTTGGAACCGAAAATAAGAAAAGCCCGCGGCCGGGGGGGACGGACCGCGGGCATCGCGTCATGTGCCTATTTGGGGGAAGGGACGGCACCACGACGTGCCTGAGACTATAACGTGTGTAGCAATCGAATAACAAGAAAACCGTTAAACAGAGTTGCTTAAGCCTGAAAGAAATCGAAACAGCGTTATATTTCTCCGCGCTGCCGACAACCACAGCGTGTTTTGAGCATGTTGTTCACGGCTCTACCGTTGCGCACTTTAGCTAAACATGCTCTGAAAAAACAGAAACGTTCCGATATATCGCCCGCCACTGTGGCCCAATCTATTCACAAGAGCGCGGATGATGGGACAGCTGCACGCTTCAAGGGCGGTTAATCTTCGTCCCAATCTGGTGAGCGCTGCTGGCTGGGCTGAGTTTTGCGATAGTTTGCGCCGCCTTTTTAAGGGCTTTTGGCGCGCTTTTCGCGAAAGTTTGATGGTCCTTACAATTGTCTCGGTTTGTCTAATCCTTTCGCAGTTTCGCGCACGTACGATCCTGTTCTTCGTCTAATATTGTTTGCAGGATACCAGTTTCATGAGCAGCATCGAGGGAACGACTGGGAACGACATTCTGGTCGGGACGAATGGCAACGACGTGATGGACGGCGGCGCGGGCAAGGATCGCCTCAATGGCGGCGACGGCGACGACATCATCAACGGCGGCGATGATAACGATTACGTCTATGGCGACGCCGGCAACGACACGCTTTATGGTGGCGCAGGTAATGACGCGCTCGTCGGCGACGCCGGAAACGATGTGATCTATGGCGAAGATGGCAACGACGGCGTTTTCGGCGGTGGCGGCAATGACGCTATTTTTGGCGGTGCCGGTACCGACACGATCTATGGTGACGGCGGCAACGATTTCATCGACGGCGGCGCTGATAACGACAAGCTCTATGGCGGCTCGGGTAACGATACGTTGAATGGGGGGATGGGCGACGACATCCTCGATGGTGGCGTGGGCAACGATACACTCATTTACGAATCGGATTCTGGAACAGACAACCTCATTGGCGGGGTTGGCTATGATACGGTTTCCTTGCAGGTTACCACAGCCGATCTTAGCCTGCTCAATAGCGACTTGGCAGATTTTGCCGAGTGGCTGGACACGCAATTTGCGGCAGCAGGCGGTAGTGTGGCCGCTTTGGCGGGGATGGCGACAACCGATAGCTTCACGTTCAGCTCCTTGGGTGTCACGGTGTCTTCGATCGAGGAATTGAACCTGAGCGTCGACGGCATCGCGGTCGACTGGAAAGACCTGCTGAATTCGGCGCCGCAGGTTGCCGAGGTGCAGTCGATCAACGTCAACGAGGATCAACAGGTTGCGGGCCTGATTGGTGCGAGCGATCCTGACGGCGATGCGATGGTGCATGACATACTATCGGGGCCCGCGCACGGTTCTGTAACGATTGATCCGCACTCGGGTGCGTTCGTCTATACGCCAGCGGCGAACTTCTCCGGTACCGACAGCTTCGAGGTCACCATCACGGATGCCAATGGCGCCAGCACCAAGCAGACCGTCAACGTAACGGTTGAGGGTATCGCCGATGCTCCGCTCCTCTCCGTGGCTGATGTGGCGATGAACGTCGATGGCCAGGTTATCGAGGGAACGGCCGGGAACGACGTGCTGCACGGCACGGCCGGCTCCGATGTGATCTCAGGTGGCGCTGGCAATGACATCCTTTATTCAGAGGGTCTTGGAGGGGAGCGCTACAGTGCAACGCTCGACATCCAGGCTGCGCTTGCGGATCTGGATGGTTCGGAGACACTTGAGGTTCAGATCTCCGGCGTTCCTGCGGGCGGCACACTTTCAGCCGGCCACGAAATCAATCCCGGCATCTGGCAGGTCAGCGTGTCGGATCTTGCTGGTCTGACGCTCCAGATGGGCTCGCCTGCGGATGTTTCGCTGATCGTGACGGCGACAGCGTTTGAGCAAAACGGGTCTTCGAATTCGTCCATGGGCACCATCAATGTGACCATTGATGGTATTGACGGCACGGGTGGCGTGGACATCCTGAACGGCGGTGCCGGCGATGACCGGATGTATGGCGGCGTTGGCTTTGACTTCATCGATTACGGCACAGCGGGCCAGGGCATGATCGTGTCGATGGGAACCGGCGTCGCGTTCGGTGAAGGCCACGACGTGTTCAGCGGCATCGAGGGTGTGATCGGCTCATCTTATTCGGACATCATCTACGGTGATTATGCCGACAATGTCATCAAGGCGGGTGCCGGCGACGACTTCATCAACGGTCGCGGCGGCAACGATGTGATCTACGATGGCTCCGGTGCCGACCAGATTGATGGTGGCTCAGGCAACGACACCATCGTTGCTGCCGCGGACGGCGATAGCGACAAATTTTCCGGAGGCACCGGCTTCGACGTTGTCGACTATTCAGATTCTTCATCAGGACTGAGCGTCAATCTCACCAATGGTCAGGTGAGCGGCGATGTTGGCAGGGATAAGCTCAACAGCATCGAAGGTGTTATCGGTGGATCTGGTGACGATCAACTGACCGGAAGCCATGGCGATGACCATCTCAACGGCGGCGCTGGTAACGATGTCATTCAGGGTGGGCGCGGATATGATGTTCTGACCGGCGGCCAAGGCAATGACACGTTCGTATTTTCGCAAGGCGACGTTCTATCGGGCAACAACATCTACGGCTTCGATACGATCACCGACTTCGGGGCAGGCGACAGGCTTGATTTTTCAGATTTCGGCAGCAAGAAGAACCCGCTCGATCTGCTGCATGACGTGCATGTCAGCGAGACGGCGAGCGGCACCATGATCTCGATCGATATGGGCGGGCACACCGGCTATGTGGATGTCGTATTCCTGGATGGGGTCCATGGTCATGACATCTCCGATCTGATCGGGGGTGGGCACTTCATCGTTTAGGATTTGGCAAGACTTTGCTCTTGCATGCGTCAAACGGGTGGACTGCATTTCGCACGTCCACCCTTTTTTCCATGTGATGGCGCAGAAATGAAGGGAGAAACCGCCGACGTTAGCTGTTCGTTCAGCCTGGTTTGGTAACCATGAAAGGCTTGGGCTAGAGCATTTTCCGACGAAGTGGATGCCGGTTCGTCGAAGAAAATGCGACCAAACGAGAAGCTGGAGCATTTTCCGACGAAGTGGACGCCGGTTCGTCGAAGAAGATGCGACCAACCAAAAAGCTGGAGCGCCGGTTCCGTTCCATCGAATCGAAAAGCGCTTAAGGCACGGTTTTTCGGTTCGCCAAGCGTGGTTGCGTGGGCAGCCTTCGGTTCGCCGAGGTCCGCCAGAGTGAGGGTTTGGGTAAAATGCGCACGTCGCGACGGATGCTGAAACAGGCACGCGGCGCCTTGATCAAGGCATTCGTGTTCTCCGGGCTCATCAACGTCCTGATGATGGCGACGCCCCTTTACACCCTCCAGGTGTTCGAGACCGTGGTGCCGCTCGGCTCGATCGAAACTCTGGTCATCATCACTGCGATTACCGCGCTGGCGCTTGCAACGCTGGCATGCCTTGAAATCGTCCGCGACCTGATCCTGGCCCGCGCTGGTGGCTGGCTCGATCAGGAGATGGGCGAGTTCATTCTGGAAAACGGGCTCAAGGCCGGGCAGCCGGGCAGTGAACTGCGCCAGGACATTCGCGCGCTCGAGACCTTGCGCGGCTTTATTGCAAGTCCTGCCGTCGCGCCGTTCTTCGATGGACCTTGGGTGCCGATATTTCTCATCGCGCTGGCACTGTTGCATCCGCTCATCGGCGTGCTGGGTGCGGTGTCGGTCGCGGCCTTGTTCATCGTCTCGCTGCTTCAGGCCGGGCTTACCGAACGGCTACACCGGGAATCGCTGGAAGCTCGTGAACGCTCCAGTCAATGGTGGGGACTTGCCACGTCCAACGCCACGCTGGTTGCCGCACTTGGTCTTGCCGAGGGGGTCGCAAGACGCTGGGGCATGTCCAATCGCAGCCAGGTGGCTGGCAACTATTCCATGCTCAAGCGAATGAGCTTCGTGAAGTCGCTTGCACGCTTGGTGCGCCTGGGCGCGCAGATCGCGATCTATGCACTGGGCGCCTGGTTGGTCATCGCCGATCAGGTCACCCCGGGCGTGCTGGTGGCATCGGCAATTCTTCTGGCGCGCGCGCTGGCGCCGATGGAGCAGTTGGTTGGCGCCATCAAGCCGGCGATTGGAGCCTGGCGTGCCTACCAACGGCTGAAGGCCATGCCCGACGCGGTGCGGGCGGTGAAAATCGCCGATGACAACGATAGGCCCACGGGTCATCTGAGCCTGAAGAACGTCACTGTCTATCTTCCAGGCCGCAAGTTGCCGGCATTGCGTGAGGCTTCACTTGAGATTGCGCCGGGCACGTGCGTGGCACTCGTCGGTCCGAACGGGGCGGGCAAATCGACCTTCGCATCTGTGATTGCAGGCGCCATTGTGCCGAGCATCGGTAGCGCCGATCTTGATGGCGTTCCCGTGCATCGCTGGCAACGCAGTGGGGGCGCACCCCGGATCGGCTACATGGGCGATGATCCAATGCTTGCCGATGGAACGGTGCATGAAAACATCGTCCGCTTCTCCGATCAAAGCCTGATGACGGCTGCGCAAGCCGGGCTGCACGCCGGCGTGCACGAGAGGCTGCAAGAGCTTCCCCATGGATACGAGACCGAGGTCGGCGCTCTGGGACGGGCGCTCTCGTTCAGCGAGCGGCGCGCTGTGGCGCTGGCGCGGGCCGTTGTATCGAGCCCAAGGATTCTTGTTCTGGACGAGCCTGAGGCCGGCCTTGATGGCGCGGGGATGCGGGAACTGGTGCATGCTCTGGAGAAAATGAAGGCTGATGGCGTGTCACTCATTATCACTACGCAGGATCCGCGGCTGCTGGGCTTGATGGACAAGGTGTTGATCTTGTCTGGTGGCATGATCCAGAGCGTGAAATCACCCATGGAGATCGCAAAAACACGCGGCGGCGATGCATCGCCTCGCCCTGCCAAGACGCCTGAGGTAAGCGAAGCGGAGCGCGCGCCCCTTCGGGTTGCAGCTATTGCAGGAGGCCGTGCATGACGATCGAGACGGGTGCGAAAGACGACGGTGATGAGCGTTCGCGCGCCGCCCTGGACGTGCGTGGTCCCGTCAGGATCGGCGCCTTGATTGCCGTGGCCTTCTTCGGGGTCGGCATTGGTGCTGCGGGACTCGCGCAGATCGACAAAGGCATCGGCATGCCGGGCACGATCATTGTTGAGGGTCGCGTCAAGCAGGTTCAGCATGAGCAGGGCGGCACGGTGGCAACCGTGCATGTTGCCGAGGGACAGCACGTTGCAGCCGGCGATCTCATCGCCACGATGGACATCAAGGGATTGTCAGAGCAGGCAAAGGCCCTGACGGCGCAATCGCAAGCGGCAGGTCGCCAGCTTGCCTTGGCGCGTCAGGAAGCCGGAACGATGCGCGATCTTTATCAGCGCCAGCTTGCCTCCCGCTCTCGTCTGCTGGCGATCGAACGGCAGGTTGCCGAGATCGAAAAGGAAACCGCGGCGCTGCACTCGCGCATCGAAATCGTTCGCCGGGATCTGTCTCGTGCCGAGATCCGCGCGCCTGAGGCGGGTCGCATCCTTTCGTTGGCTGTCAAAGGTCCAGGTGGCGTGATCCAGGCTGGTGCGACGGTTGCCGAATTGGTGCCCGATGATGATCGCCTCGTCATCGAGGGCCGGCTTAATCCCAACCAAATCGAGAATGTGCGACCGGGCATGCCCGCCAAGGTCTGGCTGACGGCGTTGAGTTGGCGCGAACAGCGCCCACTTGCCGCCAAGCTGGCGTGGATCTCGCCCGACAGTATCGAGGACCGGCGCACGGGCGCGCCCTATTTCGCAGCCCGCGTGGAACTGGAGGACAACCGCAACGCGATCTTGGAGAAGACAACACTTCAACCCGGCATGCGCAGCGAGATTCTGCTGATGACGGGCGAACGCACTCTTCTCGATCAGCTGCTTGATCCGTTGATGCGCAACATCAACCGAGCCTTTCACGGATAGCGCATGAAGAGACGAAATGTGAAGCAACGCAGCATGGCGACATGCTCAAGACAATGGGCTGGATTGCGTGGGTTCTTTACCAGGCCTCAACGCGATCTAACCGCAAAATGAACCTAGGGGATTGCTATGTCTAAGAAGACATCGGCCGACAGAATCGTCCAAGTGGGTGCAGGACTCGTGGCGACAGCGCTCGTTGCGTATCTGGGCATCTCATACAAGTACTTCAACGATGTTCCCGTTGGCTGCATGGCAAACTATCCGCAGGCTGTTCGCTTTGGCTTGCAGAGCAGCGATGGTATGCCGCTGTCGATGATCGAGCTGCAGGCGAGAGCGGGACGCGAAGAGCGGGGCTTGATGCAGAACGCACGCATCGTCAACGTCGCAGATGCACCCATGCCACGCGTTCTCGAAGTCAAGCTCGGCAGAGCCGATGAAACCAATCCCGACTCGCCCGTTGGCGTCAACTTCCCGTGGCGCCCTGACGGTAAGCTGAATGCGCATTCAGGGTGCATGCGCTACTCGGTATTCCTGCCGGAAGACTTCAACTTCTCGGTGGGCGGCATATTGCCAGGAATGTTTGGTGGACCGACGCCCAATCGTTCGGAGCTGACGAGCGATGAGGCGTTTGCGCTTCGAACGCAGTGGGATCGTGACGGCCATGCGCAAGTCTATCTGCAGTCGAAGGCTTTGAACGAAAATGGCCGCATGGTTGTCACTGAACCCGGCAGCGTAGATCTTAAGCGTGGACACTGGGTGACGCTGGAGCAGGAATTGGTCCTCAATACCGCCGGTGCTAACGATGGTGAGGTGCAGGTCTGGATTAACGGCGAACGTGTGGTTGAGAAGAAAGGGCTCAAGCTTCGTGAAGGCGATGCACCGGGCCTTAATGGCGTTGCGGTAACCGTGGGCCTTGCCGGCAAATCGGGGGAAGTTCCTGCCAGTACCACGCGTTTACAAATCACACCAATCGATTTTGGTTGGCGGTGATGTCATTGGAATGGTTGTGAGCAAGCGCTATCACCTACCCTTGGGCCGTGTTGTTTACGGCTCTGCCGCTCACACGTCAGCTCAACATGCTTTGGAAACACAAAAGGTTGCCCAAGCCTTTTGCGAGCCTGGGCAACCTCGTTGTCGGTCTGCTTATTCAAGCAGCGTTTTTTCGATCACGCGGCCTTGGCGTAATACGATTTGAGGCCGTTCAACACTTGTGCCTTATCGAACTTGGCACCCATCTCAAGCATGGCGTCGGCAAAGCGGCTGGCAATCTCGGTAATCTGTTCGGGCGAAAGCTGATTGAGGATGCCGATGCGAACCTGCACCGGCTCTGACAGCGTCGGCCAGATCCCAAAGCCTTTGGCGCGCGCACCGGCAACGAGGTCCTTCTCCTTGCCAGCCAGATTGGCCGGCAGGTTGAGTACGATGAGGCTGGTCATGTTCGAGGTGACCTCGCAGCCCATGGCCTCGACGGCGTGGCGAAGCGCCTTCTCATGATAGGCATAGTCAGAGGCTTTGCGCCGACGCCCATAGCCGAGGATGATGCGCAAGGCTTCGTGGAAAGCGGCAACCGCATAACAAGAATGGGTCTGGTGATAGACCGCATTGGGCACGTCCTTGCCGTCAACGATGCCCCAGTGGCGGGCATCCAGGATCGGATGATGGACATAGGTGCGGCAACCCCGCTTCTTGACCATCTCGATGGCCTTGTCGGTGAAGCTGACCGGCGCATAGGTGAGCGGCAACGACAGCACACCCTTTTGCGGGCATGAGGCCCAGGCGACGACGCCCGGATAATCGTCGATGTTGAAATCGGCCACACCCAGGCTCGACACCGCGTCAACGATGCCCATGACGCCGTGCTTCAGGCAGGCATCGGAAAAGCCCTTGAGGTCGTTGATGCGCCCTGAGCCTGTCTCCCAATGGGCCATGAACGCCCACATCGGCTTGGCTTGGGCGAGGGCCTTGTCAACCGCCTCGCCGGTCACCGACTGGCCATGCGGCGTTTCAATAACGGTGACGCTGGCCGCTTTAGGATTGAGCGGATCAGCGGCAAGTTCTTCAGCCGTCGCGGCTTTCATCCGGATCGTCAGGCTGTCGATGCCCGAGAACGTGCCATTAGGGAAAGCAACGACCTTGTCGCCTGGCAGGATCAGCGACAGCATACAGTCCAACCCCGAAAAGCCCGTGCCCGCCACACCATATGTGTAGACGTTCTTGGTGCCCCACAGCTCGCGCAGCATCGCCTTGGCTTCGAGCATGCCGCGCACCACGTCGGCTTGCATATGATCGGCAACGCCGGTCTTTGCGAAACGCTCAAGGACACGCGGATCGGTATTGCCGGGCCCCGGCCCGGCTGCGAGTGTCTCCGGGATCACCAGGGTTGGGAAAATCGTCATGGGCCTCTCCGTCAGTAGGTTTTTTTGAATTTGCGAGCGCAGGAGTGGCCGTCATCAACCGGCACTTGCAAGGTGCACGGCTGAAACTACGACCACCTCGTGGGAGCGTCCGTCGCGACTAAAGTAGTGCAATTGCCCAAACTCGATCAATGCCATACCGATGGGTAGCGGAATGGAAACTCTACCAGCATCGATTTGGGCTCGCCCAACACGACAAATCCGGGGGGTACCTGTCGCCTCACCCTCGCTCTTTCACTTGAGAACCTGGGGGGCATGCCGACGGTATTTGCCGCGATCTCAACCGATCTTGGTCAATCGATAAGCATTTCAGTCAGCCGCAAAAAAAACTTCATGATTTCATGTGGTTGCAACTGCTCCTACCCCTTGGCCAGAGTTTTCGGCGTTAAGTTTCGGCCCTTACCCCCAGCAGACACCCGTCGCCTGGCTGCATGGCGACCAGCAGCAGCCCAACCTCGCCATCGAGTTCATGGCGTAGGCCACCGGTGCGCGTCTTTCCGCCGCGTCCTTCGACGGCGACATCTGGGATCCTGCCTATGGCGTGGAGCGTGATGTGAGCGAGCGCCGTGCCTGTGCGCTGGTCAGTCGACTTCGTGCAGGACACGCTTGTCGACGAGCGCCGCTTTCGTACGCTTGCCATCGTCGACGGCTTCACCCGCCGACCTGAGACCCAACTCTCATCCGCTTATTGGGACTTCATACGCGATGTCATTGTAAGGGCAAAATCTATCAATCCACCCGATGGGATTCGAACTTTTTTACCGCAAATCATGGGCGAAGCTTATTCCTGATCACGAATCTGACGAGAAAAGGAAAAAGTCTGTCGGAAAGAATGCGGGAAAAGGAGCGACGCCATGGTCAACTGGAGTGCGCTGCTCTTTACTCGCCTCGTTAACAGATTGCTTTTGCTCTGGCACGCTACGTCATCGTCTGGCTCATGCTTCCAGCCAGCCTCTGCCGATTGATCCATCGCCAACATCCGGATTGAACCAGATCATCTCGCCGTCTTTCATGACACCGCAAAGATTATCCAGAGCGCCGATATCCTTGAGCGGATTGCCACGCACGAAGATCAGATCGGCCTGAAAGCCGGGGCGGATTTGCCCCACCTTGTCGCCAAGACCGATCGCCTCCGCGGCGACGCTGGTGGCACTCTTGAGCGCCAGTTCTTCGGTCATGCCGGCCTCGACCATGAACTTCACTTCCACCGCGACCGAGCCATGCGGATTGCCAGGCGTGCCAGCATCGGTCCCGGCCACAATGGGAACACCCGCCGCTATGGCCGCGCCGAAGCTGTCGAGCCATGGCTCCGAAGTACGGCGCATTTTCTCAACGGCATAATCGGGCAACCGCTCCTCCCCGCACCCAATCAGAATGCGCCGCATCGGTGTCAGCGTCGGCACCAGCACCGAACCCTGCTTCAGCATGGTCTCGATCAACGCGGGCGTCAGGTAAATTCCGTGCTCGATGGTATCGACGCCTGCTTTCAGCGAATTGGCAATGCCCTGCTCGCCCTGAGCGTGAGAAGCGGCATGTTTGCCGCAATGATGCGCTTCATCGACTGCCGCCTGCATTTCCTCAACGCTGAGCTGTACATGCTCCGGCTCAACGCCGGAGGTAATCACACCACCGGTGGCGACCACCTTGATCAGGTCGGCGCCTGCTTTCAAATTCTGGCGCGCGGCTTTGCGCGCTTCGTCGACGCCGTCGATCTCGACACCGATAAACCGGTTGTGGCCTCCAGTCATGACAATGCATGGCCCCGAGGCGAGCATGCGCGGTCCGCGTACAAAGCCCGCATCGATGGCCTTCTTCAGATAGATACCGATCTTGCCCGAGCAGCCGACATCGCGCACCGTGGTCGTTCCAGCACGCAACGTTGCCTCGGCCGCCGCCGCAGCACGATAGGCCGTGATGAGATGAGGCTCGGCGACGAGATGGGGAACGCTGTCATTGCTGCCGTCAAGGCAGAAATGGACATGGGCATTGATGAGGCCGGGAAGAACCGTCAGCCCCTTCGCATCGATCACCTCGGTTTCAGGATCGAGTCCGGCCGCATCGATAAAGCGCTCACCCTCGATGCCGATATCCAACTGCTTGAGGTCGTTGCCGCCCAGCCAAACATGCGCGTTCTTGATCTTCATAAAAGCCTCGTACTTTAAAGCGCACCCTGCGCGAGACGTTCGCTGGCGACATGGCAGGCGGCCAGGTGTCCTCCGCCGATATCGACCACGGCGGGTCGCGCCTCACTGCACTTTGCAATCGTCAGCGGACAGCGCGGGTGAAAAGGACAACCTTTCGGTGGGTTGATGGGACTCGGAATTTCGCCCGTCAGCTTCGTTCGGTTCTTGCGCTTGGCCGGATCGACCGCGGGCACCGCAGAGATCAATGCCTGCGTATAGGGGTGCGCCGGACGCTCAAGCAGCACATCTGACGAACAGACCTCCATGATCTGCCCGAGATACAGCACCGCGATGCGATCGCAGAAATACGAGCTGAGATTGAGATCATGGGTGATGAAGATGTAGGTCAGGCCTAGCTGTTTCTTCAGGTCCGAGAGCAGATTGATGATCTGCGCCTGCACCGACACGTCGAGCGCAGACACGGCCTCGTCCGCAAGAATGATGTCAGGTTTGACAGCCAGCGCCGCGGCAATCGCCACACGCTGACGCTGCCCGCCACTTAGCTCATGCGGATAGCGGTTCGTTGCGCTCGGCAGCAGACCAACCAATTTGAGTAGCTCTTCGACCTGCCCGGAGAGATCGCCGGTAGCGAGGCCGTAGTTGCGGATCGGCTCCGCCAGAATGTCGCCGATCCGCATTCGCGGATTGAGCGAACTGAACGGATCCTGGAATATGATCTGCACCCGCTTCCAGTAGCTCTGACGCTCCTTGCCCTTGAGATTGGCGACGTCACGTCCCTCAAGCTCGATGCTACCGTCCGTTGGCTGCTCAAGTCCGAGAATGAGCCGCGCCAGAGTGGATTTTCCGGACCCGGACTCGCCAACGATGCCGAAGCTTTCGCCCTTGCCGATCGTGAGCGAGACATCATTGACCGCATGCACATATTTGCGCTCCACCCTCCACCCGTTTCGCTGCGGCAGTATGAATGACTTCTTTAGATGGCGGATGCTCAGTTGCATGCCTGAATTTCCTTCCATCGGAAACATCGCGTTTCCGCCCCATCAGGCAGACGCTCGATCGACGGGTGAACCTGCGAACAAAGATCGATTGCGTTCGGACACCGCGGCGCGAACCGGCAACCAGGCACATCGCTCAGCAGTGCCGGCGGATGGCCCTCGATGGCCTTCAGGCGCTCGCCTCGTGCAACGTCCGGAATGCAGGATAGAAGGCCGCTGGTGTAGGGGTGATGCGGG
>ERZ795053.6288-NODE-6288-length-11876-cov-21.790711_pt1 | contig 11876 bp, 10 predicted proteins | sample MGYA00375137_ERZ795053 | MGnify/ENA primary metagenome ERZ795053 (study PRJEB30182, sample SAMN05720284) | activated sludge metagenome | isolation source: Anaerobic digester | place: Hong Kong | collected 2014-12-17 ... | reverse complement strand
GTCGACTTCGCCGGCCAGGGCTGCCAGCGCATGGTGCCCTGGGTTGGGCTCTGCCCCTTCCACCATGGCCAGCCGGTGCATGTACCAGCCCCACACCAGGCCCGGATCATCTCTGAAGCCATCCTGGCTTGCGAGCCGTTGCGCGTCAAAGCGCGACCACAGCCCGGTCTGTGCGTCGCGGAAGGTGGCGACGCCGGATTCAGCGCTCGCCCCGGCGCCGGTCAGGACGGCCACGCGCCGCGCATCGCTCAGTAGGGCGGCGACCTCGGCGATCACACGCTGCGTCTCTTCGTTCATCGCTCTTCCATCGTCGGTTGAATCGGCGGTATGGCAAATGCCGGCAAAAAGAAAGGCCGGGGATCGTGCGATCCCCGGCCCTGAAGAACAGGTGGTGTGACCTTAGCCGGCCAGCGACACTTCGCTCTTGGGATCGAAGATGTGCGCGTTCGCCATGTTGACGGCCAACTGCACCTCATCGCCAACCTGCGAGCGCACGCGCGGGTCAACACGGCCGATGAACTGCTTGTTGTCGCGAGTCATGAGATACAGGAAGATCTCATTGCCCATCATTTCGATGACATCGACTTTGGCGTTCATGTCCGCTTCGAGGATGCCCGGCGGAATGAACGGCTTGGCATGAATATCTTCCGGGCGAATGCCGAAGACAACCTGCTTGCCCTTGTGCTGGCGCCATTCGTCGGCTTTGGGCTGCGGCACTTCCAGGCGGAACCCGCCGGCATTGACTTCCAGCTTGCCGTCGCTCTCGACCAGCGTCGCATCAAAGAAGTTCATGCTCGGGCTGCCGATGAAGCCGGCGACGAACACGTTGTTCGGGTGATCGTAGAGCACCTGCGGCGTGTCGATCTGCTGCAAGAGACCATCCTTCATGACGGCGATGCGGGTCGCCATCGTCATGGCCTCGACCTGGTCGTGCGTCACGTAGATGAAGGTCGTCGCCAGGCGCTGGTGGAGCTTGGTCAACTGTGCACGGGTCTGGACGCGGAGCTTGGCATCCAGGTTCGAGAGCGGCTCATCGAAGAGGAAGACGGCCGGCTCGCGCACGATGGCGCGACCCACGGCGACACGCTGACGCTGACCACCGGAGAGTTGCTTCGGCTTGCGGTCGAGCAGGTGGCCGATGTCGAGAATGTCCGCTGCTTCCTTGACGCGGCGATCGATTTCGGCCTTGGGGGTCTTGCGCAACTTCAGACCAAAGGCCATGTTGTCGTACACGCTCATGTGCGGGTAGAGCGCGTAGCTCTGGAACACCATCGCGATGTCGCGATCCTTGGGCGGGACGTCGTTCACGATCCGGTCGCCGATCAGGATGTTGCCTTCGCTGATCTCTTCGAGACCGGCCAGGCAGCGCAGACTTGTCGTCTTGCCACAACCTGACGGGCCGACGAAGACCAGGAACTCTTTGTCTTCGATGTGGATGTTCAGGTCGTTGACCGCCGTCACATCCCCGTACCGCTTGAAGACATGGTCGTACGTTACACTTGCCATAATCGATTTTTCTCCTTGGTGTCAAACACAACTGTTTGAAACTAAATAATGGAGGGAAGCAGGGAGCGTCCTGTTGGCACGAGTATAGCATAACAGGAATCAATGCTGCAACTGTGTTTTCGGAGGGTGCAGGCTACCCAATTTGGTTTGATCTTGCCAGTCAACTGTGCTACCCTTAGCGGGCAGGAACGACTGACCGACATCGTCCGCTGACTGCCTGACCATCCGGTGCATTGATCCCTGGGCACGCAAGGAGAGTGTCATGCCCGCTGACAGCACCTTTTCACCATTGACCGAAAATAATGACCCGGCATCCGCAAGCCACTTGCTGATGGGGCACGGCATGAGCGTCCTCGTGGTCGAGGACGACGATGTCATGCGCAATCTGCTCGTACGGTCGATGGAACGGCTTGGGTTCAGCGTTCAGCAAGCCATCAATGGGGAAGAGGCTCTGCAGAAGTTCGATGAGCACCGCTTCCACCTCATCATGCTTGACGTGCTCCTGCCCGACCGCAACGGCTTTGACGTCTGCGTGCTCATTCGCCAGAAGTCCGACGTCCCCATCGTCATGATTACCTCGCTCAATCAATCCGAGGATGTCATTCGCGGTCTCCAGCTTGGCGCCGACAACTACATCATCAAGCCATTCAATTTCAAAGAGTTGGAAGCGCGTATCCACGCCGTGCTACGCCGGTCGTCGCGCGTTACCGACCGGCATTCATTTGAAGTCGCGGAAGTTGGCGATCTGAAGCTGTACAGCGATTCACAGGAAGTTGAATTGGTGAGCCGTCGAATCGCGCTGACGCCGATCGAATTTGCTCTGCTGAGTTGTCTCGTCAGCCATGCCGACCGTCCGGTCTCCAACGAAGAGCTGCTGCAAGATGTGTGGGGCTATTCGGACACCGAGAGTCCGAACCTCGTCGCGTTGACGGTGCGTCGTCTGCGCACCAAGGTTGAGGCGGATCCCTCCAACCCGGTGCGTATCGTCAATGTGCGCGGGATCGGATACAAGTACGTCTCCCACTCGACGGCGCATTGACGCCTACGCTCGCACCCGTTCCACGATACGCGGTAGCTCGCCAACCACGTAGTCGATATCCTCCACGGTCGTTGCTGCACCCAGGCTGAAACGCAACGCGCCGGCTGCCTGCGCCGGCGGAATACCCAGCGCATCGAGCACGTGGCTGGGCCGGTTGGCGCCCGATGCACAGGCGCTGCCGCTGCTGGCCGCCACGCCGGCAAGGTCGAGTGCGATCAACATGCCCTCGGCATCAGCGCCGTCGATCACGAAGCTGGCGTGATTGTCCAGCCGGTGCACCGCGGACCCCGTCAGTGCCGCACCATCGACTCCTTCGAGCATGCCGCCAATCAGCCGGTCGCGCAGGGCGCGCAGCCGCGGACCCTCTGTCGCCCGCTCCGCTTCGGCCAATTCCAGTGCCTTGGCCATGCCAACGATCAGCGGTACGTTCTCCGTGCCGGCGCGCCGCCCGCCCTCATGGCTGCCGCCGGTCATGTAGGCGTGGAAGGGCGTCCCGGCGCGCAGATAGAGCAGGCCAACCCCTTTGGGCCCGTAAAACTTGTGGGCGCCCAGGCTCATGGCGTCCACCTGGAGGGCCGATACCGTCAGGTCCAGCTTGCCGCCGGCCTGCACCGCGTCGGTGTGAAATGGAACCCCGGCCGCGCGGCAGAGGGCGCCCAGTTCGGCAATCGGCTCGATCGTGCCGACCTCGTTGTTCGCCGCCATGACGCTGACGATCGCGACCTCGTCCGGAGCCGCCAGGGCATCCGCCATTGCTTCGATCGGCACGCGACCGTCGCCATCGACGGGGAGCAACGTCAGCGCAAAGCCGTGATGGTCGCGCAGTGCCTCGGCCGTCTGCAGGATGGCCTTGTGCTCGATGGGTGTGGTGATAATGCGGTTGGCGCCGGTCGCGGCACGGCGCGCCGCGGCAATGCCACGCAGGGCGGCGTTGTCACTCTCCGTGCCGCAGCCCGTGAAGATGATCTCGGACGGGCGCGCGCCCAACAGATCGGCCAGCATCTGGCGCGCCTTTTGCAGCGCAACGCTGGCGCCGCGCCCCGTGCTGTGAATGCTGGACGGATTGCCGTATGCTTCGGTGAAGAAGGGCAGCATCGCCTCCAGTACGGCCGGGCGTACCGGCGTCGTGGCGGCATGATCGAGGTAGATGGGTCGTTGCTGCATTGGTCACACTCCTATACATCTGGGCTTGCCTGACACAATGCCCAGGCGAGAGCCGATTGTACCATGAGTGGCCGTTTTGCCGCGCAGGCGCTCCGGGCCGGCTCGAACCTTTCTGCGTTCCCAGCTTTCGCATTTGGCGATCAGATCATGTGCAAATTACAATATCTATACTCTACCTGTTCATCACCAGCAACGCTTGACGGTATTTGGTCGGCTTGACCAGTGGTCACGGGCAACAGCGATTCGCCAGACCGCAACAAAATATCAGCATATAGCAGCATTCGTTACGGAACCAGTCATTCCTGGCCCGTCTGGTACAGATTCAAACTCTTATCACATCAAACAATTAACGAAAGAGGGGGATTACCTTGTTACCGGGAACAACTTCCATCATTATCGCGCTGGTGCTCAGCGTGGTTGGCATCGGGTTCGTCATCTATCAGATGCGCCGGGTGCTGGCCGAAGATCAGGGCAACCAGACGATGCGCGAGATTTCTCAGGCGGTCCAGGTTGGGGCGGCGGCGTTTCTGCGTCGTGAGTACACCTATCTGGCCGGCTTCGTCGTGATCGTTGCCCTGATCGTGGGCGCGTTCATCAACTGGCAGACGGCCGTCAACTTCGTCGTCGGCGCACTCATCTCGGCGTCGGCGGGCTACCTGGGTATGTATGTCGCCGTGCGCGCCAATGTGCGCACCGCAGCGGCTGCGGCCCGTAGCCTCAATGATGGCCTGCGCGTCGCCTTTGGCAGCGGTTCCGTCATGGGCATGGCCGTGGTCAGCTTTGGCCTGCTCGGCCTGAGCGTCATGTATCTCATCTTTGCCGGCAGCAGTGACCCGGCGGCCTTGACGGCGGAGATCGGCTTTCTGGCTGGATTTGGCTTTGGCGCCAGCAGCATCGCCCTCTTTGCCCGTGTCGGTGGTGGTATCTACACCAAAGCCGCCGACGTTGGCGCCGACCTGGTCGGCAAGGTGGAGGCTGGCATCCCGGAAGATGATCCGCGCAACCCCGCTGTGATCGCCGATAACGTGGGCGACAACGTGGGTGACGTGGCCGGTATGGGCGCCGACCTTTTCGAGAGCTATGTCGGATCGATCATCGCCGCCGCTGCGCTGGGCGTGGCGCTCGTGCTCTCTCCCAGGGCCGATGCGGGGTTAGGCTTTGTCAGTCTGCCCTTCCTGATCGCCGCCGGTGGCATCATCGCTTCACTGGTCGGCACTTTCCTGGTCAAGACAGAGGAAAACGCCACACAGGAGCAACTGCTGGCAACGCTGCGTCGCTCGGTGTGGGGTGCCTCTGGCATTGTGCTGGTCTTTTCCTTACTCTTTGTGCTGCTGTCCGGCGTGCCCTTCTACTTCTTCCTGTCGATTGTGGTCGGTCTGGTGGCCGGCAATGGCATCGCCTGGTTCACGGAATACTACACAGCTTACACGAACAAGCCGACACGATCGATCGCAGACGCAGCTGAAACCGGCCCGGCAACGACGATCATCCAGGGTATCGCCGTCGGGATGAACAGCACGACGGCGCCGGTGTTGATCGTGGCTGTCGCCATGTTGATGTCGATGTGGCTTGGCTACCAGGCGCTGCCTGACGCCGGCATCACTGCCGGTCTCTATGCGGTGGCGCTGGCCGGCGTCGGCATGTTGAGCACGCTCGGTGTGACGCTGGCGACGGATGCCTACGGTCCTGTGGCCGACAACGCCGGCGGCATCGCCGAGATGGCGCATCTGCCGCCGGAAGTGCGTCAACGTACCGATGCCCTGGACAGCCTGGGCAACACTACCGCCGCCACCGGCAAGGGCTTTGCGATCGGTTCGGCGGTGCTGACGGCGCTGGCGCTGCTGGGCGCGTACATGGATACAGCCGGCATCGAGACGCTCAACGTCCTGGCGCCGACGGTGCTTCCGGGGATGCTCATTGGCGCCATGCTGCCCTTCCTCTTCACCGCACTGACCATGACGGCTGTGGGCAAGGCTGCCAAGGAGATCGTGCTGGAGGTTCGCCGCCAGTTCAAGGAAATTGCCGGCATTATGGAAGGCACCGCCAAGCCCGACTATGCACGGGCCGTCGATATCAGCACGCGCAGTGCCCTGCGCGAGATGATCGTGCCCGGTCTGCTGGCTGTGATCACGCCCGTGGTGATTGGCTTCTTGTTGGGCAAGGAAGGTCTGGCCGGGATGCTGATCGGCGCGATCGTTGCTGGCTTTATGCTGGCGGTCATGATGGCCAACGCCGGCGGCGCCTGGGACAACGCCAAGAAGTGGATCGAGACGGGCGAGATGGGCGGCAAGGGTTCGCCGTCTCACAAGGCCGCCGTCGTCGGCGACACGGTGGGCGATCCCTTCAAGGACACCAGTGGCCCGTCGCTCAACATCCTGATCAAACTCATGTCCATCGTCAGCCTGGTCTTTGCATCGGCCTTCGGCGCCGGACTGCTGGGCTTCTAGCAAATACCGCCGATAGTTGTGTCCGGCGATGGTCGGATCGACTGCCGGTGATAGGGTAAGAGAAGAAACCGGGGGCGGCTTGCCACCCCCGGTTTCTTGTTCGTAGCGGGTTTGACATCCGCCAATCGCCTCGCTATACTCGCAATTGCCTATGCGAAGGTTTGGGAGGGCAGCACAAAACATGGAGGACACCATGCCGGACCCCATCTCACCAGCAACCGAAGAACCGACAACGCCTTCCGCGCCGGAGGAAGCGCCCGCCGACGCACCCGTTGCCGGCGATGGCGTGGGAGAACTGACCCCGCCGCTGCGCGCCAGCAGTGCGCTGGGCGAAGCGGTCGCCGCCTTCCACGAGTACATGGTGCGCAAGGGATTTAGCAGCAACACGATCAAGGCTTTTGAGAACGATCTCAAGTTTCTCACCGACTACCTGGGCCGCGACACGAAGCTCTATCATGTCTCGACCGAAGATCTCGACGGCTTTCTGCCCTGGATGTCGGAGAGCCGCGGGCTGGAGTTCAGCGGCAAGACCCAAGCGCGGCGGATCACCACCATGAAGGTCTTCTTCGGCTGGCTGCACGGCATCGGCACCATCGGCACCGACCCGGCCGAACCTATCGTCCATGTGCGTGCGCAGACGCCCCTGCCCATCATCATCCGCGATGCGGACATCACCAGGCTGCTGCGTACGGCCCAGGACGGCATCTGGGACCGGCAGAAGCCTGACGTGCGTCCCTACCTGCTGATTAGCCTGCTCTTGCAGACCGGCATCAAGAAGGCCGAATGCGCCCGCCTCCATCTTTCCGATCTCGACGTTTCCCGGCCGCAGAGCCCGACGCTGGCGGTCCGCTACGCCGAAGATCGCCATGCCCACAAGAACCGCACCTTGACGCTCAACGCCGCCATCGTGCCGGCGCTCCAGCAATACCGCGAACAGTACAAGCCCAAGGAATTTCTCTTCGAGTGCACGCCGCGCAACCTGGAATATGTGCTGGAGGAACTGGGCGAAAAGTCCGGCATTCGCTACGTGCAGGTCGGCTTCGAGGCGCTGCGCTGGACGTGCGCCGTGCGCGACTATCGCAACAACATGCCCGAAGATGTGCTGCGCCAGAAGATGGGGCTGAGCAAGATCTCCTGGCGCGAGACGCGGGAAAAGATCTTCATCCTTGCCGGACGCTGACCCGGCTCGCCTCCTTCGAGGAACGTACAAACATGAGCGAAGATCTGCGCGGCAAGAGCGCCGTCATCACGGGCAGCGGACGCGGCATCGGGCGCGGCATCGCGCTGGCGCTGGCCCGGCGCGGCTGCAACATCACCGTCAACTATTTCCGCCACCGGGAAGAGGCCGAGGCGACCGTCGCCGACATCGAGGCCCTCGGCGCGCACGCCATCGCCGTCAAGGCGCATGTAGGACGCGACGAGGAAGCGCAGGCGCTGGTGCAGACGGCCGTGGATCGATTTGGCGGCGTCGACATCTTTGTGGGCAATGCCGCCAGCGGCGTGCTCAAACCCATCACCGAGATCGACGAGAAGGCGTGGGAGTGGACGGTCAACATCAACGCCCGCAGCATCCTCGTGGGCGTGCAGGCGGCCGTGCCCTACATGCGCCGCTCCGGGTGGGGGCGCGTCATCACCGTCACCAGCATTGGCAGCCGGCGCGTCTTCCCCGAATATGGCGTCGTCGGTGTGAGCAAGGCGGCCATTGAGGCGCTGACCCGCTACCTGGCGGTCGAACTGGCGCCGGACAACATCATCGCCAACTGCATCAGCCCGGGCGTCGTGATTACGGGCGCGCTCGACTTCTTCCCGCGGCGCGAGGAGATGATCGCCTACGCCGAGCAGAACACGCCGGCCGGCCGGCTGGTCACGCCGGAGGATGTGGGCGAAGTGGCGGCCTGGCTCTGCACCGACGCCGCCCGCATGATCGTCGGCCAGACGATCGAGATCGACGGCGGCTACAGCCTGCTTGCCATGTAGGCTCTCTGGCTGGGGCGGTGGGCAAGAACGGCGAACCACAACGGCCCGAAGCGCACAAAACGGCACGAAGTGGAAATCAGGTGAATCGTTCCGCGTGCGCCTCCTTTACCCGTTTTACGACGCGCTGCCCGCTGCGTTGGTCGTGTCTGCGATTTCGATGCGCGGGAAGCGGCTGCGGTCGAACTCCCCCAATCTCTCCGGCCCGAGCTCAGTGACCTCCCAGTGGATCGCTTCGGCGGCGGCGCGGAACGGGGCAATCGCCACGCCCTGGCAGACGGGCGGCAGGGTGCGCAGGCGCGGCAGCCCGCGGCGAAACATCTTGACCGCGCCGGCCCAGTTGTTGCGCTCGATCTGGAGGAACGCCACGCCAATTTGTAGGATGCCCTGGTACATCTCGCGCACGGGGCGCGGCTCGGCCATCCATGCGTGCTCCAGCAACTCGTGCTGCTCGAAATACTCGCCACGGTTGAACTCCTCGATGCCGTGGCGGGCCGGCTCGCTGAGCGGGGCGTCCCAGCCGTCGGGATAGACGACCGGCGGGCGCAGGTGGCGCTCGACCACCTCTGGCAACTCGCCCATGAGCTTGCTGCGCGCCCAGGCGTGGTCGGCGCCGGCTTGGCGAGCTGCGCGCAGCGTGGCGGTGTCCACGTGGCTGCCAAAGGCGATGATGGGAATCTGGCTGGTGTGCGGGCGCATCTTGCAGCGCGTGATGGCCTGCGCCCAATCGCCGGCCGCGCCCAGGTCGACCAGGGCGAGCACGGGAAAGACGCGGTCGACCGCGTCGACAAAGGCGGCGGGCGTCTCGACGATGACGGGGTGCCCGCCCATCGTGCGGATGACGTCGTCCAGGCGCGTGCCGAAGAAGAGGTCCTCGACCAGGCAGACGATGGATGGCTTGGGCGCCGATGGCATTGCGGATGATGGTTCAGTTACGGGCATGGCGATTCTCTCGTGTCTTGTCCAGTGCGCAGTTCTTGCCAGCTTACATCAGAGCCGAGCACATGACCGGAGGCGGGGTTTCAATTGGTTCCTGGCCAGCGGTGGCACGGCTGCCGGCTGGTAAGGAGCGGCGCCCCTTGCACACCGGGGGCTTTGTAGCCAGCCGCCAGCCATTGGTATACTGAGATTTCGGCCGTGTGGCCGTGCCGAACCATATTCCCTGCGTCGATAGGATTTGTTATGGGATTCATGCTGGACGAATCACTGAGCTATGACGAGGCCTTTGCCCGGCTCGAAATGGTGCTTGGCAAACTGGAAACGGATGACCTGCCGCTCGAGGAGACGCTGGCGCTCTACGAGGAAGGCGCCGCACTGGCGACCTTCTGCGCCGGTCGCCTGGAGCAGGCGGAGTTGCGCGTGCGTCAATGGCAGCCCGGCGACGAAACGACACCGTTCGAGGGCTGGCAAGAAAGCTAGGGGCTCATGCGCTCCCTCTTCAGCAACTCGGCTCTATGGCTGCCGATCTCGGTCGCGTTTGGCGTTCAACTCTACAAGACGCTGGCTCACTGGATTCGAACCGGGCGCCTTGATTGGCGAGTGATGAACCAGGCCGGCGGCATGCCCAGCAGCCACTCCGCCATGGTGTGCAGCCTGATGACCGCTGTCGGCTACCAGTTTGGGCTGGACAGCGGGCTCTTCGCCATTGCGGCCGTACTCGCCGCCGTCGTCATGTACGATGCACGTGGGGTGCGCCAGGAGAGCGGCAAGCAGGCGCACATGATCAACCAGATCCTCCAGACCTTCTTCAGCGGGCATCCCCTCACCGAGGCGCAACTGAAAGAACTGATCGGGCATACGACGTTGCAGGTCATCATCGGTGGCTTGATCGGCATTTTCTACACGCTGATCTACTTCGTCTCACGCGACTGGCTTTGACGGTGGCGACTTCGTCGGATAATTTTTATCAAGGTTTTTTTACTAATGGCCGGCCTGTGATATGATGGCCGATGTTGTGCTTGCTTCCTGGATGGGGAGCGCACCGGATAGGAACTCAATTCGCCGAACAGCGGCGCAATGATATGGTGGAGGATTTATGCGACGTGTGGTTCTGATTCAGCCACGGCGCGATGGCCGAATCTTCGGCAAGGCCCCGGGATCGCCCTATACTTTGATGCGGCTGGCATCGCTGGTGCCGGAGGAAGTGCCGGTGGAAATCTGGGACGAGAACGTCCGTGATTTGCCGCTGGACACGCTGCGCGAGGGCGACCTGGTCGGCATCACGTCAATGACCGTGACCATCGAGCGGGCGGAGCAGATTGCCCGCTCCGCCATGCGCAGCGGCGCCGGTGTCGTCCTGGGCGGGGTGCATGCCACGCTCATGCCCGAGCACTCGGCCACCTTTGCGCACAGCGTCATGATCGGCGAGGGGTATTTCACCTGGCAGCAGTTGCTCCAGGATTTTGCCGCCGAGGGTAGGAAAGGGCTCAAGCCGGTCTACGAGGACCTGCGCTGGGCCGACCTGGAAGGGCTGGCCACCATCACCGACCGCGTCATCAACATGGTCGATGAGAACAAGGACTACTGGACGCCTTACTTGGAAATCACCCGCGGCTGTCCGCGCAACTGTGACTTCTGCACTGCGATTCGCGTCAGCGGGCGCCGCATGCGCTTCCGCCCCGTCGAGGAAGTCGTGGACGAGATCAAGCGCCGCGGCATCAAGCGCTTCTTCCTGACCGACGACAACTTCGGGCTCAACTTCACGCTGGACCCGGATTACTGCGCCGAACTCTTCGAGGCACTGGCCAGGCTCGACCTGCATGGCTGGACCTGCCAGTCAGAGATGAGCATTGCCAAGCACCCCGAACTGCTGGAGATGAGCATTGCCGCACATCTCGATAAGCACTTCATCGGCTTCGAGAGCGTCAACCCCGACAATCGCGGCTCGCTGGGCGGCAAGTCCAAGGGCAGTGCCGACCAGACGCGCGAGGCCATCCGCGAGATTCGCAAGACGGGTGTGGGCGTCGTCGGTCTCTTCGTCATGGGCTTCGACTCGGACACGCCCGAGACCTTCCAGGCGATGTACGACTTCATCCGCACGAGCGAACTGGACAGCGTGAGCACGACCATGCTGACGCCCTATCCTGGCACGCCCTTTCGTGACGTCGTCGAGAGCGAGAACCGTCTGCTCGACGTGCCGTGGAGCCATTACGACACCGCACACGTCACCTTCGTGCCCAAGAACTTCACGCCGGACGAGTTGCGCAGCGCCTACGACTGGCTCTGCCGCAAGATCTACAGCCCGACGCAGATCGCCCGTCGCGGCCTGCGTTCGCTCGGCCGCTATCCGATCTCCAAGGCAGGCAAGAAGGCCTTTGGCAGCTTCAGCACTGACTACGGCTACCGGCGCACCTACGCCTATCGCAACGCGGTCTAGCCGCCGTAGTGGCGGCTTTAGCCGCTTCTTGCTCCCGGCCAACGACTGAAGTCGTCACTACCGAATCGTAGTGGCGGCTTTAGCCGCTTCTTGCTCCCGGCCAACGACTGAAGTCGTTACTACCGAATCGTAGTGGCGGCTTTAGCCGCTTCTTGCTCCTGGCCAACGACTGAAGTTGTTACTACCGAATCGTAGTGGCGGCTTTAGCCGCTTCTTGCTCCTGGCCAACGACTAAAGTCGTTACTACCGAATCGTAGTGGCGGCTTTAGCCGCTTCTTGCTCCTGGCCAACGACTGAAGTCGTTACTACACCGAGTCAGGCGCCCGGAACTGTGTCCAAAGCGGCACGGCGCCGGGCGTTTTCTATTCCG
>ERZ795053.6284-NODE-6284-length-11885-cov-23.564074_pt1 | contig 11885 bp, 11 predicted proteins | sample MGYA00375137_ERZ795053 | MGnify/ENA primary metagenome ERZ795053 (study PRJEB30182, sample SAMN05720284) | activated sludge metagenome | isolation source: Anaerobic digester | place: Hong Kong | collected 2014-12-17 ... | reverse complement strand
GGCAGCGATGTCGACGGCATCGCCGAGGTCATCACGCCCGCCGTCGGGCGTCTCTTTCCCGTCGGCGACAGTGCCGCATTGGCCGAGCGCGTCCTCGAAGTCATCGAGGACGAAGCACTGCGCCAGCAACTGGCAGCAGCAGCGCGCCGACGAGCAGAGACAGCGTATGACTGGGATCGGCTGGCGCTCGAGTACATTACACTTTACGGGCAGGTCTCATAGCCGTGCAGAACTGGATCGCACAACGCCGAAAACTTATTGAAGGCGAAGTCCTCACCATCAGCGAACGGCGTGATCTATCGCCGGTTTTCTACGCCCAGTACGCGTCAGTCCTACCGGCGCTGCACACCTATGCGCGCGGCCGATTGATCGATCTTGGCTGCGGAACCGCTCCCTTCGCCGATCTGATCGCCGATCAGGTCAGCGTGTACCACGGCATGGACCTGTGGCCGCGTTCGCCGCGTACGGTGCTGGCTGCCGATATCCAGCAACTTGCCATGATCCGCGATGAAACGTACGACACGGCCATTTCGCTCGAGGTTCTCGAACATGTGCCTGCCCCGTGGCTTGCTGTAGACGAAATCTACCGGATTCTGAAGCCTGGTGCGCACTTTATTCTCACGGTTCCGCACCTGAGCCGGCTTCATGATGTCCCGCACGATTACTATCGCTATACGCGCTACGGGATCGCCTTTTTGCTGCAAAGAAGCGGGTTTGAAATCGTCACAATCGAGGAAAAGGCTGGGCTGGCGACCTTTCTTGGCCACCAACTGTCGACCGTCCTCATCAGCGCAGGCCGCGCCAGCGGCATTCTGCGCGGAGCGGTCGAAGCTGCCAACAAGTGGCTGGTAACTCGTCCAGCCTACGCGCTCGATCGGCGTATCCTGCCAACCTCGCTTTTCCCGGTCGGATACCTGGCTGTGGCGCGGCGACCGGTGCGCGCAGATCACGCGAGCGAACTCCGAGGGAAGGAAACGCATGTCTGATCGTGGCTATCAACCGGACTTTTATGCGCTGTCGGAGCCGGTACGCGACCCGGCGCGGCGGCAACAAAAAGCAGAAAAAATCCGCTGGGTACTGACCAATTTCGCCCCGTTCGAGCTGGCAAATGCAACATGTCTGGATGTGGGCTGCTCATCGGGGATGATGACGGCTGCACTGGCGCCACTGTTCAGGCATACATACGGCCTGGACTTCGACGCGTTGGCGCTGGCGAGTATCCAGCCCGAACACCATGCGGGCGTCACCTACCTGCGGGGCGATGCCATGCGCATGCCGCTGCCCGATGCATCGGTCGACGTCGTAATCTGCGCCCAGGTCTACGAGCACGTGCCGGATGATTCTCGCCTCTTCCCCGAAATCTTCCGCGTCCTGACTCCGGGCGGCATTGTCTTCTTCAGCGGGCCCAACTGGCTCTTCCCCATCGAGCCACACTACTTTCTGCCTTTTCTGCACTGGCTACCGTCAAGGCAGGCCGGCACCTATCTGAAACTGACGGGCATGGGTGACAGCTACTATGAGCGGTCGCGTACCATATGGGGGCTGCGGCAACTATTGGGCGAGTTTGAGATAGTCGATGTAGTGCGCCCTCTGTTACAGACCGAGTACTTGATTCGCTCCCCAGAATTGCGCGGGCAGTTACTGGCAATGCCACAGCCACTCTGGCAGGCGATCGTGCCATTGTTGCCGAACTTCAACTGGATTCTCAGGAAACCAGGGGACCATTTGCAGCGCAGGCAGCGGTGATGTCCTGGCGCAAGTTGTTGTACCGACTGGGGTTACTGCTTGGCCTGGCGCTGTTTGGCTACCAGCTTTGGCAAGCCGTGCAGGCTATTTTGCAGCATCCCGGCGCGATCTCTGCACCTGGCTATCTTGCCGCAGCCGTCGCTGTCGATGTACTTGCGTATCTAGGTCTGATACTTGGTTGGACGGTACTGATGCGAGCCTCTGGTGTACGGCTGGCCGCAGCACAGGCAGGGCAGGGCTATATGCTGTCCTTCCTGCCCAGATACGTGCCGGGAACTGTGTGGGGCTATCTGAGCCGCAGCGAATGGCTCGCCCAATCGGCAGGTGTATCTTACCGAAGGTCGGGCGTGGCATCGGCAATGGAAGTAGGCTTCCAGGTATTGACGGCGGCATTCTTTGGCATGTTGCTGATCAACTCGCCGCTTCTGCGCATTGCCGGTGGCGCCATCAGTATAGGTGTAGGTATAGCAGCGTGGCGCATGATGCCGAGGGTACTGAATCGATCCGATCAAGGGGTGAGCGACGCGACACCCATATCGTTGCCATGGCGCTACTTTTTTGCTGTGCTGACAATCTATAGCACATTCTGGTACTTGCACGGGCTGTCCACGTGGCTGGTTGCCGTCTCAATCGGCGCGGCAAGTTCGCTTGATTCATTCACGGCCACGCCAATTTTTGCTGCATCCTGGCTGGTCGGGTTTCTTGTGGTCCTGGTACCATCGGGCCTGGGTGTACGCGAATGGACGCTGAACTATCTGCTCGTGGCCAACGCGGGCATGTCTCCCGATGCGGCCGCGTTCGTCTCAGTCGTCGTGCGCCTGGCCATCATCGTCGCCGAGTTGCTGCTGTTGCTGTGGGCAGCAAGCCGGTCCATGTCATGGTTTCAGAGACCCCGGAGCAAGGAAGATAAACCGCATGCCTCCTGATTCCCTTCTTGTGACGGTTGAAGATCCCCAGGCAGCGCACAAGCAGTTGCCAAGGTTGTTTATCCAGATCCCATGCCTCAATGAAGCCGAGACACTGCCGGAAGTCCTGGCGGATCTGCCGGCAAGCCTTGCCGGTGTCGGCGAAATCCACGTCCTGATCATCGACGATGGCAGTACAGACGGCACAGCAGAGATTGCCCGGCGTCACGGCATTCATTATGTCGTTCAGCATGATGTGAACCGCGGTATTGCCGTTTCTTTCCAAGATGGCCTGGATGCCTGCCTGAAGGCCGGCGCCGACATTATCGTCAATACCGACGGCGATCACCAGTATCCTGGACGGGAGATCGCAACGTTGATCCGTCCAATCCTGGCAGGTCAGGCGGATATGGTTGTGGGCGATCGACAGACACAGGCAATCGAACACTTCACCGCCAACAAGAAGCTGCTGCAGAAGATGGGCAGTTGGGTCGTACGCATAGCTTCCGGCACATCCGTACCTGATGCAGCGAGTGGTTTTCGCGCCATGAACCGCGAGTGCGCTCTGCGGCTGCTGGTGCTCACCCGCTTCAGCTACACGCTGGAAACCATCATCCAGGCCGGGAAGAAAGGATTGCGTATCGGCCATGTCCCGATCAACGTCAATCCACCGACGCGCCCGTCACGCCTGGTCAGAAGCAACTGGCACTATATCTGGCAGCAGGCGGCAACTATCTTGCGAATCTATGCGCTCTATGAACCAATGCGCACCTTCACCTATCTTGCACTACCATTTCTGCTGGCGGGGTTCTTCCTGATCGGCCGGTTCCTCTTCTTTTACGTCACCGGTCAAACCTATATGGGCCGTCACGTACAATCCGTCGTAATCGGCGGGACCGGTGTAACGATCGGATTCCTCATCATCCTATTCGGGATCCTCGCCGACATCAGCGCCCTGAATCGCCAGGTGCTGGAAGAAATGCTTTACCGGCAACGAAAACGCGACCTCGAAAACCGCTAACCTCGCGACGATTTCGACCGAATGGTTTGCCATGGAGCGTTGCATTCGTTGTCGGTTTCCGCTTCGACTCCAGAGTGAGCACCCGAAATACACCGAACGGAGTATTGATGTTTTGCTCCCTTCTCGTCTATGGTGGGTGTGAGCAGAAGTTCCGACAGCGTGGCGCTTAGAGCTGGTCATCGTTGGAGTAGCTCCGGCTCACACCAACTAGGTATGTAGAACAAACACTACTAAGAAGGATGTACGGAGGCAGCAAAATGCAGAAACGCAAACTCATGAGCCGCCCGGCACTGACAATGATGATCGTGGTCACCCTGATTTTGACCGCATCGCTTGTCGCGTCCGGCGCAGCAACAACCAAGCAGTTGAGCACCAACTTCACCCTTGTCAACCTGTCCACCAGTTCGAATCTGGTCAATATCCAGTATTATAAGGGCGATGGCACCCAGTGGCGCCCGTCCGAATCGGCGACCCTTACGAGCCAGGGTTCGCAGTTGATCCGCCGCCAATATGACGACACGCAGTTGACCTCCGGCAGCGGTTCCGTCGTGGTTGGTGGGCAGGGACCCATGGGTGCCGTCGTCCAGATCCAGGCGCGCGGCCAAACCCCGACGAGTGGCGCCTACTCTGGTTCAGCGGTCGGATCAAACTCGGCCAATGTGCCGTTGATCGCCAAGGGCGGTTCGTCGGCTAGCGGTGCAGTCAACAGCCAGATCATCATTCAGAACACCGGCACGACTGCCACGTCGATTCAGGTCGAGTTTGTGAACTCGAACGGCACGACGGTCTACACGTCGCCGTCGACGAATATTGCGGCCGGCGCTTCGTACACCTACGATCTGACCAACGACACCAGTGCGCCGAACGGCTTCTTCTCGGCTGTCGTCAAGGCAGCCACGGGCGGCCAGGTCACTGTGGTGTCCAATCTGTTCACCGGTTCCAACGGTATGCAGACCTTTAGCGGCTTCAGCTCATCCGCCCAGAAGTGGCTCGTTCCGCTCTTCACCTCGCGCCTGGGCAATGGTCTGAGCACGCCTGTGACCGTCCAGAACCTGAGCGGTGGCAGCATTCCGGCCGGAGCGATCAAGTTGCAGTGCAAGGCCGACCCGAGCAGCGGTGGTAGTGACTTCAACAAGAGCAATCCGGCCGCCGTCACGAACACCGCCTCGGCGATCTTCAACCCAGTGACCGACAACACGATTCCGGCCAACTGGTACGGTGCCTGCACGATTGACACCACTGGCTACAACACGGTTGCATTCGTCCAGATGCGCTTTGTTGGCACCGATCGCGCTGCCTCCTATGAAGCAATTCGCGCTGACGGCACCAAGACCAAAGTCATCGTGCCGCTGTACATGAAGCGCCTGACGAATGGCTTTGCCACTGCGGTCACGATCCAGAATCTGGGCGCCAGCTCGGCCAATGTCAACATTGCCTACCAGGCTGGTGATGGTGCACCGGCAGGCTGTTCGGTCAACGTTGGCCCCTTCACCATTGCCGCAGGTGGCAGCTTGATTCAGAATCATCGCATCACGAGCGGGGCAAACTCTGTGCCGACGTTGCCTGAAAACTGCTTCGGCAGCATGGTTGTGACGTCCACCAACAGCCAGCCGGTTGAGGCCTTCGTGCAGATCGACGACCTGGATCAGGGCACTGGCGACCCGTTCATGGCGCACAACGCCTTTACCGCTGACTGAGTTCAGATGCAGGCTCGCGCGGTTTTCTCCCACGCTTGTGGGGGAATGCCCCGAGCATAGAGAACCCCATCCCTTGGGGTTGACCAATTAAGGTTTTTCCGGACGGGCCATTTGGCCGCCACTGGCGCCGATTGGCCCGTCCGCTTTTTTGCACGGCGTTCCAGTTTGTTGTATACCAAACCGGACTATGCAGACGACACAAACGATGAAATGAGTCATCATCGTCACTGTACTTTCAGAGGATCAAGGAAGTTGCGATTTATGCCCACTCTCTCTCGTACACGTATCATCGTGGCCGCCATGACAACCATTGTCGTATTGGCATTGGCAGCATGTGGCGGTGGTCAGGAACCGACGCCAACCCCTACGCCAGTACCGCCGACGGCTGCACCAACGGCAACACCTGTACCGCCAACACCAGAGCCCGAACCGACGGCAACCGAGGCACCCGCTGAGGTCGAACCAGCCCAGGCGCAGCCGGAGTCACCGCTTGACCAGCCGGAATCACCGCTTGGTCAGCCAGAATCACCTTTGGCGGCGCCAGATGGAGCTTCGGGATTGGCAGCGCTCATCCAACTGGGTAACGACACCAAAGCACCTACGCCTGAAGCCGGCGCGGCATCGATCGGCGGCGTACTGTACGGCTATGGCGATCAAGCAATCGTTGGCACTGTCTTTTACTTGACGCCCGCCGTGCAGGATGGTGACAAGTTCCTCGCGCCAACAATCTACGTTGGCCCTAAGGAAGAAAATGGTGATGTATCCAGCCAGACCGAGATCACCGGACAATTCAGTGTGGCGAATATTCCGCCAGGCGTCTATTACCTGGCTGTGTGGGCGCCCTATGACTGGATCCTGGCCTTTCCGGATCAGAATGCCCAGTCACCGCTCCAGATCACCGTGGAGGCAGGTGACCAGCTAGACCTGGGTGCGCTCTTCGTCCCCTGGCCCTAGATCTGTCGAACCCACCGCGCCGTTTGAGCGCTCCCCTAACGCGAAAAAAGAACGCCCGGCCTGCACGGTTTGTCATCCGATGCAGGCCGGGCGCTTTTGTTTCCAGACTAACGCAAAGCTAGCTCTTCCCCCCCGTCTCCGGCGGCTTCTTCCCGCCAAAGAGACCGCCCAGGAACAACTGCCGCAACATGCCCGTATTCTCGCCCTGGCTGGCCGGCGCCAGATTCGGATCCCAGTCGTGGCGCAGCGCCTGGCCTTCCCAGCGCAGCCGTTCTTCCTCCACATCGGCCAGCGCGACGTGCAGCGGATGGTCGTCGGACGGTTCGTCCGTTGCCAGCCAGGTGCGCCACGCAGCCAGTTCGCGGGTGAACTGATCCAGGCGCTGGAGCACATTGTCACGGTTCGCCACCAGTTCGGCGTAGAGACTCTGCGCGCTGCGGTCGGGTTGGGTTGCGCGGGCGAAGGCGACGCCGGCCAGGCGCTGCGCTTCCGTCCAACCGGGAGAGCCGGCCGCCATGTGCATGAGCGCCGCGCCAAGCAGGCGCGGCAGCGCATCGACCTCGGCGGCAATGCCGTCGTGCTCGTGCGGGTCGACAAACAGGGGCTGCGCGCCCGCCGTTTCCACAAAATCCGCCGCCAGTTGAAGCGCGTCAGGATTCGTGGTCGCGCCGGCGCCAAGACAGAAGACGGCCTTCTGGAAGAGATCGGCGCGCGGCGCCAGCGCGCCATCCACCCCGTTGAGAATTGGGTGGCCGACCACGGCATTGCCATGCGCCGGCAGCTTGCTAGCCAGCAGTTCAAGGACTGGCGAAAACACACCGTTCAATGCCAGCACCATGGTCGACGGCTGGATGTCCTCACGCAGCAGGTCGAGCGTTGCGCCGACCTCGCCCAACGGGATCGCCAGGACGATCATCGACGCTCCTTCGCACGCCTTGTAGAAATTCCACTCGGTGCGATGAACGGCGTTCCGTTTGCGGGCATCCTGGCCCGTCGTCGGCTCCTTATCGTGGCCGACGATCTCCAGCGGCGAGCCGCTCTGCATGAGCGCCAGTCCCAGGCTGACACCGGTCGTGCCGAGCCCGATGATCGTAATGCGAGGATTTGCTGCCATAGCTGTGTCAAGTCTCCCTTGAGATGAATCGCGACCGGCTAGTTTGCGCCGTCCGCCGCCTGCAATCTTGCCAACAGCGAGCGTTCGTCTGCCGTGCCGGACAACTGCTTGTCTTGATGATGCTCGATCAGCCAGCAGGTGAGCGGCGTGCAGCCGGCCTCCTGCGCCCACTGCGCGCCGATGGCGGCATGGTGTTGCTGCACGTAGAGCGCATACCGCACGCTGGCCGACGGCCTGGAATCGGCCAGGCGTTCGAGCAAACCAGGCGACAGCGCGTCCACAACGACCATCGGCCCACGCAGCCAGAGACCCAGATAGGCTCCGCTCTCCAGTGCCGCAACCTTGCCGACATCATGCAGCAGCGCCGCCGCTGCCAGATCGGCCCCAACATCGCCCTGTGCCTGCATTGTCGCGAGCACGCGCAGGCTGTGATCCTGGGCGTCGACCGGCATCCGTTCGAAGAGCGTGCATTGCGCCGGAGAAAGAATATCGCGCACGGTCGCCCAGTCTTGCGCCGTCAATGACGCACCCACGCCCAGCCAAAACTGTTTCACCCGATAGCGAACTCTGCTCCAACGGTGCGGCGTGCGCTGCCTGGCAGCGGGCGGAGAGGGTGATGCGGACGATGCCATGCTCATATCCCGAACAAGGCGCTCAGGCCGCCAAAGATCACGTCGGAGATCCGCCAGATGAGATTGCCGCCCAGAAAGACAACGGCGAGCAAGATAAGCATGCCATACTGTGAGAGCATGAAATAGAGCCGGCTGGTATCTCCCGGCAGGAGTGCGAACAGGACATGCGAGCCGTCCAAGGGCGGAATCGGCAGCAGGTTGAAGACAAACAACACAACGTTGATGCTCGCAAACATGTAGAGGAAGTTCTGAAAAATCCCAACCTGCCCGGCACCGCCAGAACCCAAGGCGACGCGCAGGATCAGCAGGCTGGCGATTGCCAACACCAGGTTGCTCAACGGTCCTGCCGCCGCCACGATGATCGAGCCCAGGCGGCGGTCAATGTCGATGTTGCGCGGATTCCATTGCACCGGCTTGGCCCAGCCAAAACCGACCAGATAGATCAGCAGGGCGCCAAGCGGATCGATGTGACGGAGCGGGTTGAGCGTGTAGCGGCCTTGAAAGCGTGGCGTCGGATCGCCAAGGCGCACAGCGGCAAATGCGTGGGCAAACTCGTGCACGGGCAGCGCCAGCAAAATAATGCCGGCCGCGGCCAGGATCCACGCCGGATCGGCCAACCGGCCCAGCCCGCCGCTCCCCAATAGCACCACCAGCGCAACGACGAGCAGCGCGGCCATACTGCCGACGAAAAGCTGCTGTCCCTGGCTCAATGTGGCCCATCTCTGTCGCAACGAATCCAACTCACTCTCCTCGTCAATCCGATCGGCCGGCTACCGATTGTACATCCGGCAAGCGGTACCATGCCGGATTGCGATTATAGCACGCAGTCCGTCCGGCCGCCGAACACTTTGCCTTCGTGACGTACGTCTCGGAAACTCGCGCGGTCGGCGTCGGTTGGCACAGCGTTGCATAAAATGCGCTCTCATGATCTTTGCGGTCGATCCCGTGCGGCGCACGCCGGCCTCGCGCGACGCACCCACCTCGATGCTGCCCCGAATTCGTCCCGGCAAGTTGCACAAACATGCCCAATGGCACTATGATGCACGTGTGAACGCGCTTCGTAACAGGCGGCGTCTGGTCATCGTGCTGGTCGTCAGCGGAGTCGGTTTGGCGCTCCTTGGGTTCTGGGCTCTACGCACTGTTACACCCGACGTTGCGCCAGGGCCTCAGCAACAGGTGACGACGTCGAACCCGAAGATGGGCATCCACACCCGTCTGACCGATGAAGTCGAGCAATGGAAGATCAAAAAGAGCCTGGAAATGGTGCGCGAGATGGGTGCTCCCTGGATCGTCGAGTATTTTCCGTGGGCCTATATTGAGGATCAGCCCGGCCGCTACAACTGGACGCACGCCGATCAGGTCGTCGAACACGCTTCCCGGCAGGGGTTGACCGTCATCGCCCGGCTCGGTTTTGTGCCGGAATGGGCACGCCCGAAGGAGACGTCCCCCCTTTACCTGGACGAGGAACACTTTGCCGACTTTGGCCGCTTTGCCGCCCTCTTCGCCGAGCGATACGCCGGCAAGGTCGACTATCTCATTCTGTGGAACGAGCCGAATCTGGCCATGGAGTGGGGCTATGCGGAGCCGGACGCGGCGAAATACACAACGCTCCTGCAGGTGGCCTACCCTTTGATTAAGGCGGCCAATCCGGCGGTGCAGGTGCTGGCAGGCGCATTGGCGCCGACCCTTGCCCCGCCAGGCAGTGAATTCGGTGTAAACGATCTGGACTTCCTGCAGGCCATGTACAACGCGGGCGCCGGCAGCTACTTTGACATCCTGGCCATTCACGCCTATGGCTGGCACTTCGATCCCGACAGCCCGCCGGATTCGGAGGTAATCAACTTCCGCCGCAGCGAATTGCTGCGCGAGATCATGGTGCTCAACGGCGATGGCGACAAGCGTGCCATGATCACCGAAGGCGGCTGGAACGACCATCCGCGTTGGACGCGTGCCGTGCGCCCGGCACAACGCATTGCATACACGCTGCGCGCCTATGAGATCGCTCAGCGCGAGTGGGATTGGCTCGACGCGCTCTGTCTCTGGGTCTTCCGCTTTCCATGGGATCAGAATTCGTACCAGGACTACTACACTTTTGTACGCACGGACTTTGAGCCGAAGCCAATCTACGAAGAGGTCCAGCGCTACGCGCAAGGCGCCACGCCGTGACGACGCGACGACGCTGGCTGATCGCTGCCGGAGCGACCGCCGTCCTGGTGGCGATTGGGCTGGTCGTATTTGCCCAGGACGAAGGGCGGCTGCCCTCGTTTCTGCGCCGCGACACGACGTGGCAGGCAATGCAGGGCCGAGGCACATGGCGGGTCGGGCTGGATCCCAGCTTCCCGCCCTTTGAGATGCTCGACCAGGAAGGCCGGCCGGTAGGGTATGATGTGGATCTGGCGCAGGCGCTGGCGAAAACGTGGGGAATGGAGGCGGAGATCGTCGCCGTCGGCTTTGACAGCCTGCCCGACACGCTCAAGGCCGGCAAGATCGACAGCATCGTTAGCGCCTATCCCTTCGACGAGCGGCTGACGCAGGACTTTGCGTTTTCCGCGCCCTATTTCGACGCCGGCGTGCGCCTGGCAGTGCGGGTCGGGTCACCGATCGCAACTATCGCCGACCTGTCGGGGCGGCGCGTCGGGGTGGAGTGGGGCAGCGTAGGCGACATGCTGGGCCGGCAGATGCAACGTGACGGGGTGGATGTGACGCTCGTTCCGCTGGAAACGCCGGCCGATTTGCTCGAGGCATTAGCGTCGCAACAGGAGGTTGACGCCATTCTCATCGACAATGTCGCGTTGCGACAGGCACAAGGCGCCGGCAGGCAAATCGTGGCCGTAGATGAGCCGCTGGAAAGCGTGCCCTACGTCATCGTCATGCCGCGCCGTGCCACTGAACTGCATCGAAACCTTGAGGCATCTCTGAAGTTGCTACAGGCCGAAGGCCACCTTGGCAATCTGGAAAGCGCCTGGTTTTCCGATCAACAGACGAGCGGGGGTCTACCGTGAATCGCTTAGCGCCAAGCGTCATTGGCATCATCTCCGATACGCACTACTGGCAGCGCGCCGAGCCCATCGTGACCAAGGAAGGTGCCATCCAGTTGCAGCAGTGGTCGGAGACCTTGCTGGCCACGCTACTCGACGAGATGGCAAGCGTCGGCGTAACCCAGATCGTGCACCTGGGTGATGTCACCTGTGGCGGCGGCACCTACGACATGCCTGCCGCTGACTTTGTCGACACGCTGGCGAGCCTCTGCCGGCGCTTTCAGGAATCGCCGATCCCAGTTGCCGTGATCCCCGGCAATCACGACAGTTGGCCCGGCACCGGTACGATGGACGCGTTCAGCCGCATCTGGGCGATGCCGCCCGGCACGGGCACGACCATCGATCTCCCCGAGGCAAGGCTCGTCCTGCTCAACAGCCAGGGCCACCCCGCCGAAATCCTGGCTGCCACGCCAGGCGGCGACCCGGTCTTTGGCTGGGTCAACGACGCCGAGCTGGCACGACTCGATGAAGCGCTTGCCACCGCGGGCGAGTGGCCTGTCCTGCTCTTCTGCCACCAGTTGCTCCACCCCTGGGCCGGCGACCGGGAATGGCGCGACTTCTACGGCATTGCCAATGCGGCCGGCGTCCTGGAAATTATCCGGCGGTATGGCAACACGCGCGCCGTCTTCCAGGGCCACGCGCACCGCCTCGACATCCAGGAAGTCGCGCTCGATCCGCTTCGCTCGACGCTCTTTGCCGTCGTACCGGCGATTATCGAGTATCCGGTCGCCTGGGTGCGCCTGGAGTTGAGCAACGATCGCGCCGCCATGTCGTTGCA
>ERZ795053.6280-NODE-6280-length-11889-cov-4.632162_pt1 | contig 11889 bp, 8 predicted proteins | sample MGYA00375137_ERZ795053 | MGnify/ENA primary metagenome ERZ795053 (study PRJEB30182, sample SAMN05720284) | activated sludge metagenome | isolation source: Anaerobic digester | place: Hong Kong | collected 2014-12-17 ... | reverse complement strand
CCGCGAATCCGCAGGGCCAGGGCCCCTATGGCCGCCCGGCGAACCCGCAGGGCCCCTACGGCAGACCCGCGAATCCGCAGGGCCAGGGCCCCTATGGCCGCCCGGCGAACCCGCAGGGCCCGTACGGCAGACCCGCGAATCCGCAGGGACAAGGCCCCTATGGCCGTCCGGCGAACCCGCAGGGTCCGTATGGCAGACCCGCAAACCCGCAGGGGCAAGGTCCCTTTGGCAGACCCGCAAACCCGCAGGGTCAGCGTCCCTTTGGCAGGCCCGCCGCTCCCCAGGGAGCAGGCCGCCCTGCACCGCGTGCAGGTGCCGCAGCGCCGGAGATCGCGCCCGTTGCCGGGAAAGAGCGCGTCAGCAACTATGATCCCAACAAGAAAAGCTATGTCAACAAGCGCAGGGAAGCCGAGCGCACGAATCGAAACCGCAAGCACATGGATCGCCAAAGCACCCAGGGCATGCTGTTTGATGATGTGGTACGCGGCGGCCGCCGCGCGCGTTCCCGCAAACCCAGCGCGCAGATGATGATGGCGCCTATCAAGATTGAAAAGGCGATTATGACTACAGAAACAATCACCGTGAAAGAGCTGACCGAGCGCATCGGCAAGCCCGCAGGCGATATTTTGAAGAAGCTCCTGCTGCTTGGCATGATGGCCAACATCAACTCCGAACTCGACTTCGATACCGCAAGCCTGGTCTGCTCGGAATTCGGTGTAGAGCTTGAAAAGAAGCTCGACCGTACCGCCGAGGACGAGCTCACCGACACTGATATCGAGGATGCGGAGGAGGATTTGATGCCGCGTCCGCCGGTCATCACCATCATGGGCCACGTCGACCACGGCAAAACCTCGCTTCTGGATTATATCCGCAACACCAAGGTTACCCAGGGCGAAGCGGGCGGCATCACCCAGCACATCGGCGCGTATACCGTGGATGTAGACGGACAGCAGATCACCTTCCTGGATACGCCGGGTCACGAGGCCTTCACTGCCATGCGTGCCCGCGGCACCCAGTCCACCGATATTGCGGTGCTGGTCGTCGCGGCGGATGACGGCGTCATGCCCCAGACCGTTGAATCCATCAACCATGCCAAAGCGTCGGGCGTGCCGATCATTGTCGCCATCAACAAGATGGACAAGGAAAACGCCAATCCCGAGCGCATCAAGCAGGATTTGACAAACCACCAGATGGTGGCGGAAGAGTGGGGCGGCGATACCATCATGGTTCCCGTCAGCGCCATCACCGGCGAGGGTGTGGATACGCTGCTTGAAATGATACTCCTCCAGGCTGAAATCCTGCAGCTGCGCGCCAACCCCGACCGACTGGCCAAGGGCGTTATCATCGAGGCAAAGCTCGATAAATCACGCGGGCCTGTGGCAACAGTCCTGCTGCGTAACGGCACCCTGCATGTGGGCGATAACGTCGTCGTGGGTACATCCACCGGCCGCGTGCGCGCCATGATCAACGATAAGGGCGAGCGCGTGGATGAAGCCGGTCCCTCCATGCCTGTGGAAGTCATGGGCTTCTCCGAGGTTCCCACCGCGGGCGACGATATGATCGCCATCACCGATGATCACCTGGGCCGTCAGGTTGTGCAGGAGCGCATGGACAAGCTCAAGGCTGCGCGCTCGCAGAGCGCTACAAAGGTTACGCTGGACAACCTCTTTACCCAGATCGATCAGGGCAAGATCGTCAACCTCAATATTATCATCAAGGCCGATGTGCAGGGCTCGGTGGAAGCCGTCAAGCAGGCGCTTGAAAAGCTTTCCAACGACCAGGTCAACGTCCGCGTGCTGCACTCTGGCGTGGGCGCAATCTCCATGCACGATGTGAACCTCGCCTCAACCTTTAATGCGATTATCATCGGCTTCAATATCCGGCCGGATGCCACCGCGCGTGTCGCCGCCGAAAAGGAAGGCGTGGACATCCGCCTCTACCGCATCATCTACAAGGCCATCGAAGACATCGAAAAGGCCATGAAGGGCCTGCTGGCGCCTGAGTTCAAGGAGACCTTCCTGGGTACGGCGGAAATCCGCAATGTGTTCCACATCACTGGCGCGGGCACGGTTGCCGGCTGCTACGTGACCGAGGGCAAGCTCCAGCGCAACGCGCAGGTACGCCTGACGCGCGACAACGTCGTGGTCTTTGAAGGCAAGCTGTCTTCCCTCAAACGCTTCAAGGACGACGCCAAGGAAGTGGCGCAGGGCTTTGAGTGCGGCGCGAGCCTGGAAGGCTACAACGACATCAAGGAAGGCGACGTTATCGAGTGCTTCATCATGGAAGAAATCGAACGCTGACCATCACACCGGACTTCAGGACTCATTCATCGAAATGAACCCCCGCGCGTATTCAAAGGGGCTGCGGCGCAAGGCTCCGCAGCCCTTTGCATACAACGCGCACGGACATAGCATCAGGAGGCACCGTGAACAATCAACGCATTGACCGCGTGAACGAGGAAGTCAAGCGGCACGTGGACGCCATCATCCGCGAGGAGCTCCACGATCCCCGCATCAAGGGCACGTTTTCCGTTACCCGCGCGGAAGTGACCCGCGATCTTCGCTACGCAAAAATCTACGTAAGCGTATTATCCGACGACGACCGCGCGGCCATGATGGACGGGCTGAAAAAGGCGGCGGGCTTCGTGCGCAAGAGCCTGGGCAAGCGGATGATTATCCGCTACGCGCCGGAGATTCTGTTTGAAGAGGACAACAATATCGCCTACGGAATCCATATCGCGGACGTACTCAAGAAGGTACAAACTGAGGAGACGCCCAATGAAAACGGATAACCGAGAGCAGATCAATAAGCTGTTCGAAGCCATCGGCAAGGCGCAGAAAGTCTGCATCTTTCCGCATGTCGACCCCGATGGGGACACGCTGGGCAGCGCCCTGGCGCTGCAAAGCCTGATCCGCAGGCTTGGCAAACCCACGCAGGTGGTGCTGCAGGCGCCGCCCCCCGAACGCATGAACTTCATGCCTGGGTTTGAATCCATCGGCACACTGGAATGCACGCCCCAGTGCAAGGACATGCTGGCCATCTCCGTAGACGTCAGCGTCAGCGACCGCATGGGGGAGGCGGAGCCGATCTTCTTAAGCGCGTCGCTCACCGCCCAGATTGATCACCACGAAACCAACCCGCGCTTTGCGCAGGTCAACATTGTCGACGGAAAAGCGCCGTCCACCGCTTCCATCGTGTTTTCACTGTTCAAGGCGGCCGGGATGAAGCTTACGCAGGACGAAGCCACCAACCTGTACGTCGGCCTTTCCACCGATACGGGGAATTTCAAGTTCAAGTACACCGATGCGGACGCGTTCCGCATTATGGCGGAGCTGATGGAAGCGGGCCTGGATATCGAGAAATATGCTAGGCTCCTGTTTCTGCGCATGGACCGGGAACAGCTGGCGCTGCTGGGCCGTGCGCTGCCTACCCTGCGGTACTCCGCGGACGGCAAGGTGGCCGGCATGTATATCGATCACACAACGATGGTGGAGATTGACCCTGCGGGCGAGTACTGCGAGGGCATTGTGAATTATGCCCTCAACGCCAGGGGCGTCAGGCTGGCCTATATGGTACGCGAGGTGCAAAAGGGTGTCGTCAAGTGCTCGCTTCGGGCGCTGACCCCCTACCGGGTCGATGAAGTCGCCCTCAAATTCGGCGGCGGGGGACATATGCTCGCGGCCGGATGCACGCTGAGTTTGCCGCTATTGGAGGCGGCCGATCTTTTGCAGGCGGAGCTCGTAAAGGCCTGTGCGGAGGCGGACGCTCTTGGAAAATGAGCAGCAATCGTACTGCGGGTTTTTAAATGTATTGAAGCCGCCGGGCATGAGCTCGGCGCGTGTGGTTGCCATCGCGCGCAGGCGGTTTCAGGGCACAAAAATCGGCCACGCGGGCACGCTTGATCCTGAGGCCGCGGGCGTGCTGCCGCTGATGATCGGCAAGGCGGCGCGCCTGTTTGACGATTTGCAAAGCGACCGGAAAGCCTATATTGCCGAGATCGCCTTCGGCGCGGCCACCGACACGCAGGACGCGCAGGGAACCGTGACCGAAACGGGCGAAACCATCCCCACGGAGCAGGAGCTCCGAGCCCTGCTGCCCACGCTTGTGGGCGAAATGATGCAGCTGCCGCCCATGTATTCGGCGTTGAAACGGGATGGGAAGCCCCTGTACGCGCTGGCGCGCGAGGGCGTGACTGTAGACAGAACGCCCCGGCGCATGACGCTTTACGCGCTGGAGCTCTTGCGCATGATGCCCGGAAACGGCGCGCTGATTCAGCTTTCAAGCTCCAAGGGCTTTTATGTCCGCACCCTGTGCCACGATATCGGGCAGATGCTTGGCTGCCCGGCGCATATGCGCTTTTTGCTGCGTACGGCGTCGGGCGCGTTTCCCATCGAGACCGCCAAAACCCTGGACGAAATTGAACGCGCCCAGGACTTGCAGGTCCTACTGATCCCGGTGGAGGATGTGCTTTCTCATCTGCCGTATGCCGATGTGCCAGAGGCGCTTTCCAAGGACTTTCACAACGGCGTGCCCCTGCCGCTGGCCGCATTCCCCACGTTTGCGGGCGTTGCGCAGGGCGGGCGGGTACAGCTGCGCGTGGGCGGGCGGACAGCCGCCATCGCGCAGCGCAAGGGCAGCGTGCTGAAATCCGTCGCCTGGCTTTTATAAATCGGAGGAACTATGCGAATTTGCTCGGACGATACCATACGAACGGAAACGTCGGTGCTGGCGCTGGGAATGTTTGACGGCGTTCACCTGGGGCACCAGGCGCTGCTCAACAAGGCTCGCGAACTGGCGGACCGTTTTCAGGCGCCGATGGTTGTGATGACCTTCGACCGCCACCCGTTGAACCTGATTGCGCCGGGTATGGCGCCGCCCATGCTGACGACACCTGCCGAGCGTATGCGCCTGCTTGAGCAGTACGGCGCGGACGTCGTATGCGTCAGCCCCTTTACCGAGGAGCTGCGCGATATGGCTCCCGAGGCCTTTGTGCGGCTGCTCGTAGACCACTGGCACCCCAAGGCTGTGGTGATCGGCTATAACTATAATTTCGGCAGGCACGGCACGGGCACGGCCGATACCATGCGCGCGCTTGGCGCAACGTTTGGGTTTGAAACCGCGGTCGTCCCAGAGGTGCGGTTAAACGGCGAACGCGTCAGCTCCACCCGCATCCGGCAGCTGCTTGTAAGTGGCGATACAGCGGGCGCGGAGGCGCTGCTTGGGCGTACCCTAACGGGGGGAAAAGGCAAATAAAGCCGGAAAATGGAGTTTACAAACCCTTAACCTCGTGTTACAATAATGGATGTGCAATAAGCATGTGAACCGTGTGCGCAGACGTGCGACTGCCAACGGCGGACTATGTACGCGGCGATTCGAAGATATCAAGGAGGCAAACATCCCATGGACAAACAAAAGACCATCGAGACCTATGCGCGCCACGAGGGCGATACCGGTTCCCCTGAGGTGCAGGTTGCGATCCTGACGGAACGGATCAACCACCTCAACGAACACCTGAAGATCAACAAGAAGGATCACCATTCCAGGCGCGGGCTGCTCCTGATGGTTGGTAAGAGAAGGGGATTGCTCAACTACCTCAAGAAGACGGACATTGAGCGTTACCGTGAGCTGATTGCTCGACTAGGACTTAGAAAGTAACCTGAGATATCAAAGGGACCGCGTATTCCGGCGAACGTAGGAAACAGTCCGCCGATACGCGGTCGTTTTGTAAGTACGGCGATGCACAGCGCATGGCCGGGGCTGGCCGCAAACGATGCGGTACGGCCAAGCTCAAAAAGGCGAAGCGCTTTTTTGAAACAGATGTCGCTTCGGGCAACGAGGCCCGCAAGCAGGAAGAGGAGAAGAAATTATGGAAGCAAAAGTGTTTTCAATGGAACTGGCAGGACGTGAACTGAAGATAGAATTCGGCAAGTATGCCCAGCAGGCGGGCGGCAGCGCGTTTGTTCGCTACGGCGATACCGTGGTGATCGTCAACGCCACCATGTCGGCTGCGGCGCGGGAGGGTGTGGACTTCTTCCCCCTGACCGTCGATTTTGAGGAAAAGCAATACTCCGTGGGTAAAATCCCCGGCGGTTTCATCAAGCGCGAAGGCCGCCCCACCGAAAAGGCGACCCTCACCAGCCGCCTGATGGACAGGCCCCTGCGCCCCCTGTTCCCCAAGGGCATGCGCAATGACGTGCACGTGATGGCGACTGTGCTGTCCGTGGATAAGGATATTCCCCCGGAGATCCCCGCGATGATCGGCTCGTCCGCCGCGCTGATGGTCAGCGATATTCCCTGGAACGGCCCCACCGGCAGCGTAATCGTGGGTAAGGTCAACGGCGAATATGTTATCAACCCCGATGATGCCCAGCGTGAAGCGTCCACCATGCACGTCGTGGTATCCGGCACCAAGGACGCGGTGCTGATGGTGGAAGCAGGCGCCAACGAAGTGAGCGAGGAAGATATGCTCGCCGCGATTCTGACCGCGCACGAAGAGATCAAGAAGATCGTCGCGTTCATCGAAGGCATTGCTGCCGAAATCGGCAAAGAGAAAAACGAGCCTGTCCTTGTGCTGACCGGCGACGATATCAAGCAGGCCGTGCGCGACTTTGCCTATGATAAAGCCGTGTGGACCTTTGAAACCGATGTCCGCGCCGAGCGCCAGGAGCGTGAAGCGCAGGTCAAGGCCGAGGTTGCCGAGCATTTCGCCGGGCAGTTTGAAGACCGCAAGGGCGAAGTGATGGACGCTCTGTACTATTTGAATAAAGAGGTTATGCGCCGCAAGATTCTGGATAACGGGCTGCGCCCCGACGGCCGCGGCCTGACCGACGTTCGCCCCATCTGGTGCGAGGTCGGCGTACTGCCGCGCACCCACGGCAGCGCCGTGTTCACCCGCGGTGAAACCCAGGCCCTGACCATCACCACGCTCGGTTCCATGAGCGAGGTACAGATGCTTGACGGCCTTGGCACCGAAGACTCCAAGCGCTATATGCACCACTATAATTTCCCGCCGTACTCCACCGGTGAAGCCGGCCGCGCCAAAAGCCCCGGCCGCCGCGAAATCGGCCACGGCGCGTTGGCCGAGCGTGCGCTCGTGCCCGTGATTCCCGACGAGGACGTGTTCCCCTACGCGCTGCGTCTGGTGAGCGAAATCATGGGCTCCAACGGTTCGTCCTCCATGGCGTCGGTCTGCGGCAGCACCCTGTCGCTGATGGATGCGGGCGTGCCGATCAAAGCCCCGGTTGCGGGCGTCGCCATGGGCCTGATCAAGGACACGGGTTCCGATAAGGTCGCCGTGCTGACCGACATTCAGGGCCTTGAGGACTTCCTGGGCGATATGGACTTTAAAGTCGCGGGCACTGTCAAAGGCATCACCGCCATCCAGATGGATATCAAGATCGCCGGTATCGACCGCCCGATCCTGGAGCGTGCGCTGTCGCAGGCGCGCGTGGGCCGGCTGCACATCCTGCAGAAGATGCTCGACGTACTGCCCAAGCCGCACGAAGCGCTTTCCAAGTATGCGCCCAAAATTGTCCGCTTCATGATTAACCCCGAAAAGATCCGCGAGGTCATTGGGCCGGGCGGAAAGATGATCAACAAGATCATTGCCGAGACCGGCGTGAAGATCGACATCGAGGACGACGGCCGCGTTTACATCGCCACGCCGGATGCCGATGCCGCCGCCAAAGCCCGCAAGATCATCGAAGGCATTGCCAAAGATGTGGAAGTCGGCGATGTGTACCTTGGCAAAGTCGTGCGCATCATGAACTTCGGCGCGTTTATCGAGCTGACCGGCGGCAAGGACGGGATGCTTCACATCTCCAAGATGGCCGATCACCGCGTGGAAAAGGTCGAGGATGTGATGAACATCGGCGACGAGATCGAGGTCAAGGTCAACGAGATCGATTCACAGGGTCGCGTCAACCTCATCCGCAACGATATCACCTACTCCAGAGCGCCCATGCCCACGGGTGACCGCCCCGGCGGCCAGAACCGCAGGCCTCCCCGCCGCGACGGACGTCCTAACCACAACAATTAAGGTAAGCTCCGACGAAATTCCATGTGCGCCAGCGATTGCATTTCCGCCATCTTGGGCCTTCAAATCCTTGATGTAGCTCTGCTACTTCGGATTTTCAGGACCCAACCTGACAAAAATTCAATTTGCTGGCGCGCATGTTCTTTCAGCATCGCTTACCTTATGGAACACTGAGATGACTTGCGCTTATATCAGGGTTCCAACTATACTGATTGAGCTATTCCTTTGGAATCATGTTTGCATGACCAAAATTTGTGTAGAGTTTCGATCTTAACAAAACGCTATTGAGACGAAAACCTATCGAACCAATCAAACTGAATCGGAAAGAAGTATGACAATGTTTAATTCAATCACCCTGCCCAACGGCCTGAGAGTGGTGGGGGAACCGTTATCCCATTTGCGCAGCTGTTCCGTCGGCGTATGGATCAAGGCCGGCTCCATGAACGAGCGGGCGGAGGAAAACGGGCTTTCGCATTTTATCGAGCACATGGTGTTCAAGGGCACGGAGAGGCGCACGGCCCGGCAGATTGCCGAGCAGATGGACGCGGTCGGCGGGCAGCTCAACGCCTTTACCGGCAAAGACTGCACCTGCTACTACGCCAAGGTGATCGATGAGTATCTGCCCCTGGCTGTGGATATGTTAAGCGACCTGGCGCTGCATCCCCTGTTCACGGAGGATGACCTGCGCAAGGAAAGCGACGTGATTTTGGAAGAGATCGCGATGGTCGAGGACTCGCCTGAGGATCTCGTGTCCGAGGCGCTGGCCGAGGCGCAGTTTGCGGGTTCGCTCAGGCGTCCGGTGCTGGGTACGGAGGAGCGCATTAAGGGCTACACCGTGAGTGACATTCGCGGTTACTGGCAGCGGCACTACCAGCCGGAAAATATCGTCATTGCCATCGCGGGCCGTTACGACTGGGACGCGTTCCTGGCGTTGATTGCCAGGCATTTCGACCGGTTTCCGCAGCGCAGCGGCACACCGGTGATTGAAGAACAGCTGTTTGCCAACAGCCGCATCTTCCGGGAAAAGGACACCGAGCAGGTGCAGCTTTGCATCGGCTATCGCGGCTACGCGCTGGGGCAGGACGAGCTGTACGCGCTTTCCATGTTCAGTAACGCCCTGGGCGGCGGGATGTCGTCCCGGCTGTTCCAGCGCATCCGCGAGGAGCTGGGGCTTGCGTATTCCATTTTCTCGTATCCCAGCAGCTATCCAGCATTGGGTACGTTTACGGTGTATGCCGGCACTTCGCCCAAAAAGGCCGAAACAGTCATCCGCGAGATGCAGGAGCAGATGAAAACCGCGCTCGAAGCGGGTTTCTCCGACGAGGAATTTCAAAGCGCTAAGGCGCAGCTGAAGGGCGGCTATTTGCTCGGATTGGAAAGCTCCTCGGGGCGTATGCAGTCCATCGGGCGCAGCATGCTGCACCTCAACCGCCTCCGCACAGCCGACGAAATACTTTCTAAGATCGATGCCGTTACCAAAAAAGCCCTGCACGATTCGGCAGAGCATGTATTGAATTCTCCCGCCAGCGCTGCGGTGGTCGGCAGGGACGCTGAAGGCATCCTCAGGCTGATTCGCTGATCGTCTCCGCCTGGTCCATGGCCCAAAGCTTTTGGGTGAGCAGAAACGCGGCCGCGGCCAGCATAAGGATGAGCACAAACGGCAGCGCGGGGCTCAGGTTTGCCAGCAAACCGGCGATGGTCGTCAGCGGCGAGGTAAGCAGCATGCTGATGGCATAGAAGAACCCCAGCATCCTCGCGCGTTCCTCCCGGTCGACATTCACCATTTGCAGCCCGGAGGAAAACGGAATCAGCAGCGACAGCGCGGCGCCTTCCATCAATACGGTCACAAGCACCAGCCAGAACACGCCCTGCGGCATGAACAGCATGGTGATGCCCATCGCGACAAACAGGGCGAGGCCCAGCCCGACCGGGTTGCGGAAGCGCCTCAGGTTCAGCCTTGGCACTAAAAACACATAGCTGCTGAGCATGAGCAGCGTTTTGATCGTGGAGAAGATCGACAGGTTTTCCGACGCGATGCCCAGATGCCCTGTCACCAGCAGCGGCCAGAACATATCCGTAACGCTCCGTAGCCCCGTAAAGCATGTGATGAACGCAATCGTCAGCATGATACGGCGGCTTTTTAGCATCGTGTAAAGCACCTTGCGGCTGTCCCACAGGCGGTGAAGCACGTTCTTGCCCCGGTTTTCCTGCATGCGGCGCAGCCCCACGGAGGTCTCCCGCGAGAATATATACACAAAAAGGATTTTCAGGATCATACTCACCAAAAAGAAGCCGTACAGCCAGCGCACCGTTGGCACCATATCATAGCGCTGTACGAAGTAATAGGCGATCGGCGCAAAGAAGCCGGAGATATGCGCGGAGATCTGCATGATGGAGAAAATGCGGATCAGCTTTTCCTCCCTGGCATCTTCGATCAGTAAGAGCGTCCAGGAGTTTTCGGTGACGCGGCATGCGCCGTTGAACAGCGCCGCGAGGATAAAATAACGGTAGTCCTGGGCGATCATCCACAGGAATGCCGGGATCACCCAGGCGATGATATCAAAGATCAGGGTGGTCAGCCTGCGGCCGAATTTGTCGGTCAGCACCCCGCCCAGCACCGACCATATCACCTGCGAAATCAGGCTGATGGTCGCGATCACGCCGATCAGCACGGGGGTCAGCCCAATGCCCGCCATATACACCGACACAAACGGCACGAACAGGCCATAGGGGATGCCCCACATCGGCTCGGTGTACAGGCAGGCGCGCTCGTTGCCCTTCAGGGTTTTGATGGTATGCAGTATAGACTCGTGGCGTTGACTCATGTCGTGCTCCTTCTTGCGATTGCAAACACGCTCATTGTACATACTTCTATCAGTCTGTGCAACAGAAATTTGCCTAATAACGAACAAATGTTCTGTACAAGAATTTTATAGTATGGTATACTGTTGGAAGCCTGAACAGGCGCCGGGCAGACCGGAAAATTTTGACACAGAGGTGCGTAGGCCTTGCAGGATAAGCTGATCATCCGCGGTGCGCGGGAACACAATTTGAAGAATATTACCCTGGAAATCCCCCGCGACAAGTTTGTGGTGTTCACGGGCTTAAGCGGATCGGGCAAAACAAGCCTGGCGTTTGATACCATCTATGCCGAGGGGCAGCGCCGCTATGTGGAGAGCCTGTCCTCCTACGCGCGCATGTTTCTGGGGCGCATGGATAAGCCGGATATCGACTCCATCGAGGGGCTTTCGCCCGCGATTTCCATCGACCAGAAAACCACCAGCCGCAACCCGCGTTCCACCGTGGGCACGGTCACCGAGGTGTACGACTACCTGCGTCTTTTATACGCGCGGGCAGGTGTGCCGCATTGCCCCAACTGCGGCAAGGTGATCCAGCAGCAGACCATAGACCAGATGGTGGATCAGATTTTATTGCAGGAAGAGGAAACCCGTATGCAGGTGCTCGCGCCCATCGTGCGTGGCCGCAAGGGCGAGCATAGTAAGCTCATGCAGGATTTCCTCAAGCAGGGCTATGTGCGCGTGATGATCGACGGGGAAACGTACGAGCTGGATGAAACCCCGGCGCTGGACAAGCAGAAGAAGCACGATATTTCCATCGTGATCGACCGTCTGATTATCCGCAATTCGGACGATTTCCGCAAGCGCCTGGCCGACAGCCTGGAGACCGCCGCCAAGGCCGCCGAGGGCCTGGTGCTGATCGATTTGTTCGATCAGGGTACGCTGCTGTTTTCGCAAAATTATGCCTGTGCAGATTGCGGAATCAGCATTGAGGAGCTGTCTCCCCGGATGTTTTCGTTCAACAGCCCCTTTGGCGCATGTCCCTCGTGCGACGGG
>ERZ795053.6279-NODE-6279-length-11889-cov-6.820348_pt1 | contig 11889 bp, 6 predicted proteins | sample MGYA00375137_ERZ795053 | MGnify/ENA primary metagenome ERZ795053 (study PRJEB30182, sample SAMN05720284) | activated sludge metagenome | isolation source: Anaerobic digester | place: Hong Kong | collected 2014-12-17 ... | reverse complement strand
GGCGCACGCGCGCCATGGGCGCGCGCATTGGTTTCACCTCACGCAAGCGATACATGCCCTTGATGATGTCCTGCGCAACGCCATCGGGCATGGAGGGATGCGCATAGTTTTCGTTCATCACCGTCAGGTAATAGAACTCGTCGGCTTGCGCCTCCATCATGCGCCGCGCCCCGTAATCGAGAATGGTCGCGACCTCGTAGGCATAGCACGGATCATAGGCGCGACAGTTGGGCACCGTCGAAGCCATCAGGTGGCTCGAACCGTCTTGATGTTGCAGTCCCTCGCCGCCCAACGTCGTGCGCCCGGCGGTGGCGCCGATCAGAAAGCCGCGCGCGCGTTGGTCCGCGGCCGCCCAGATGAGATCGCCGACGCGCTGGAAGCCGAACATTGAATAGTAGATGTAGACGGGCAGCATGGCCGTCCCATGGATGCTATAGGCGGTTGCCGCCGACGTCCAGGAGGCCAGTGCACCAGCCTCGGCAATGCCTTCCTCCAGCAACTGGCCGTCCTTTGCTTCGCGATAGGAGAGCATGCTCGCGGCGTCTTCGGGCACGTAGAGTTGGCCGTCGGGTGCATAGATGCCGATCTGCCGGAACAGATTGGCCATGCCGAACGTGCGTGCCTCGTCGGCAACGATCGGAACGATGCGGGGGCCAAGGTTCTTGTCACGCAGCATGCCCGAAAGCATGCGCACGAAGGCGGTTGTCGATGACATCTCCTTGCCATCTGCCGACAACGCGAACGCGCCATAGGTGTCGAGCGGGGGCACGTGCACCGGCTGAGCGGTGCGCCGCCGCATCGGTGTGAAGCCGCCAAGTGCGATGCGCCGCTCAGTGAGGTAGCGCATCTCCTCGCTCTCGGCGGCGGGCTTGATAAACTCCAGCGCCTCGATTTGCGAATCCGACAGCGGCAGCGCGAAGCGGTGGCAGAACGCTTTCAAGGCATCGACATCGAGCTTCTTGGCCTGATGAGCCGTCATGCGCGATTCGCCTGCCGCGCCCATGCCAAACCCCTTCTTGGTTTTTGCCAGAATGACGGTGGGGCCCTCCTTGTGGGCCTTGGCGGCGGCGAAGGCGGCATAGAGCTTGGCGAAGTCATGGCCGCCGCGGCGCAGACGGTCGATGTCGTCATCGCTCATGTGTTGGACAAGCGCCGCCGTCTCGGGGTCTTCCTGGAAGAAGTGAGAGAGATTATAGGCGCCGTCCTTGGCGCCGAGCGTCTGGTATTTGCCATCGACGGTCGCCGCAAAGCGGCGCAGCAGCGCGTGCTTGTCATCGCGAGCAAACAAGGCGTCCCACTCGCTGCCCCACAGCACCTTGATGACATTCCATCCCGCGCCGCGAAACAACGCCTCCAACTCGCGGATGATCTGGCCGTTGCCGCGAACCGGGCCATCGAGCCGCTGCAGATTGCAATTGATCACGAAGGTGAGGTTGTCGAGCCGCTCGCGTGCGGCAAGGGCTAGGGCGCCGACCGATTCAGGCTCGTCCATCTCGCCATCGCCGAACACGCCCCAGACGTGCCGGTCAGTTTTTGGGCGAAGCCCACGCGCTTCGAGATAGCGCATGAAGCGGGCATTATAGATGGCGCTGATCGGGCCAAGACCCATCGAGCCTGTCGGGAATTGCCAGAAGTCCGGCATCAGCCAGGGATGGGGATAGGAACACAATCCGCCCCCGCCCACTTCCTGGCGGTAGTGCGCGATTGATGTCTCGTCCAGACGCCCTTCGAGGAAGGCGCGTGCGTAGACGCCGGGGGCAGAATGGGGTTGGAAGTAGATCAGGTCGCTGTCATCGCCAGCTTTGAAGAAGTGGTTGAAACCGATCTCGAAGATCTCCGCAACAGAAGCGTAGCTGGCAATGTGTCCGCCCAGATCGCCATAGGCCTTGTTGGCCCGCATGACCATGGCCAGCGCGTTCCAGCGATGGAATGCTGTGATGCGTTCTTCAATGCGCAGATTGCCTGGATAGGCAGGCTGCTCGTCAAGCGGAATGGAATTGCGGTAGGGGGAATAGGGCAAGGGTCGCTTGACCTTGCAGTCTTCGGCATGGCTTTCAAGGGCGTTGAGCAGGCGCTCTGCTATGGCATGACCACGGTGAGTGATCACGGCATCGAGCGCCTCGATCCACTCTGATTTTTCGTCGTCGAATTCGGGTATCTCCGCATCACTGCGCATGACTGCTCTCCCGCACCGGAACACTGCAGGCAGCGTGCTGCTGCCGTATCGTCTCATTCAGCCTGGGACAAATCCAACCTTGCATCGATCTCGTGAGGCGCGCCGATCCTTCAGCGCATCACGCGGATTTTGCACACGGTGGCTGTTGGACAGTAGAATTGCAGACAACGAGCGGTAGAAAATTGCGAATTTGAAAGGCAATGCCACGATGTTTGGCACAATCCGCTATCTCAGGTTCGCGTCAGGGCAATATCGTGCCCACCTGGTTGAGTGATGGTTTTGACGGCCCCCCTCCTGCGGGAGGTAGGTTAGACCTCAATGTGTCCAAGCGGCAGTGCGGTCCGATATTGCACCTGGTTGAGCGCGAAGCTGGACTTGATGCTGGCGACGCCGGTGATGCGGGTCAAATGGTTCTTCAAGAACCGCTCGTAGGCGTCGAGATCTTGCACGACCACGCGCAGCAGATAATCAGCCTCACCCGTCATCAGGTAGCACTCGAGAACCTCAGGCCGCCGCAAGACCTCCGTCTCGAAATCCTGCAGCCGCTCACGAACCTGTTTTTCCAGCGTCACGCTGACGAAAACATTGACGCAGAGGTCAATTGAACGTGGATCGAGAAGGGTTACGCGTTTGCGGATGATCTTGGCATCTTCCAGTGCCTTGACGCGCCGCAGGCACGGCGATTGCGACAGGCCGACCCGATCGGCAAGCTCGGTATTGGAAATGCTGGCATCGTCTTGCAGCACGCCAAGAATTTTGATGTCGATTGCGTCGAGCTTGATGGGTGGCACGGCCAACTCAGATCTTGTTTACAGCTTGCCGCAGGAAAATATGAAACCGGGGGATGTTTCGCAATATTTTCAAGACGAAGACGCTGGCCCCATACTCATGGCTGCTTGGCTGGGTCTTCTCGTGCCTGCGAGGCCGGTGGCGGCGTTTGTGCCAAGCTTTCGGCCGGGTGAGGGGCCTGGATCGCATGCACGTCTGAATTTGGACGATTGACGTGCACGCGACCCAGTCAAATATGTCTGCATGTCGAATAGGGTCAAGCGTGCTCTGCCTCTTCCTCTGCGCCTTGCAGGGTTTCTGTGGCATAAGCGACAAGATCCGTCACAAGTGACCAGATCATCCGATCGAGAACCGAACTGTCTTCAGGCTCAATGAGTTCGAACACGAACTTGGCTTTGTCTCGTAATTGTGCAACCGTTCGGGCAGGGTGCATTGCGGCAGCATCCGCAAGGTTGAGCGCCGAGGTCGTGAGTTCATCGAAGCGTCGATTGAAGACCTTGTCCTGTTCGTGGCCAAGGCCACCGGTCACACCCATTTCATCACGTACCGATTTCAGCACCAGCCGCTTCAACTGTAGTGCTTCGAGCGCAGCGGCCAGGTCGGTCAGACTTTCTGATTTCTGATGTTTTCTGGTGGTGCTTCCCGGATAAAAGGAATCGAGGGTATGCGTCATGCTGTTGGATTTAAATTTCATTGGGGTGGCTCCTACAAATTCAACAAATTGGCCGGATTTAGGAACTTGCAATCTCGTCCGGTCCCGTTGGCTGCGGGAATGAATGCAATGTGGTGAACGTAAACAGATCATTGAAATCAATCGATACTATCGCTAGCATCAAATGCATGGATATCAGGCAATCCGACTTGGGTCTGCTTCTCGCGCTCGACGCGTTACTTTTGGAACGCAATGTGACGCGCGCTTCCGAGCGGCTGAATATTTCGCAACCCGCCATGTCGGCCCAGTTGGCGCGTTTGCGCGATCTTTTTGGTGATCCCCTGCTTGTGTCTTCGGGCCGGAAAATGGTTCCGACAGCGCGGGCCCTGTCATTGCAGGAGCCGCTCAATCAAATCCTGCGGGAACTCGCCCAGTTAATCAGGGAGCGTGAACCGTTCGATCCGGAAGAGACCTCGCGCGTGTTCCGAATCATGGCAACCGATTACCTCCACATGGTGGTGACGCTGCCGCTTATTCGCGAAGTCAGCAAAATCACGGCAAACGTTCAAATCGTCCTGTTGCCCTTTGAGAGAAAGACGGCTTGGCCGATGCTTGAAAATCTACAGGCGGACCTGTTGATCGTGTGGAAGCAGTTAACGCCGGACGAAGCGCGGGCCACACCGATCTTTGTCGACCGGCTTTGTTTCGTGCAGCGCAAGAAACACCCGCGCGGAAAAAAGAAGCCGAGCGTGGATGAACTGTGTCAGCTCTCTCACGCCATGATCGCCCCGGAGGTGGGAACGCTGTGGGGGGTAGTCGACGGTGAACTGGAAAAACTGGGCAAAAAGCGTCGGATTGTGGCCTCGCTCCCCACGTTTCTCTCGGTTCCAGCGCTTATTGCGCAGAGCGATCTTGTCGCTGCAATTCCGCACCGGCTGGCAATCCTCAAGTCCGACGAACTTGATATTTTCGATTTACCATTTCCAAATATGGATTTCGAGATGCTGTTGTCCTGGCATCCGCGCATGCATGCCGATCCAGGTCACCAGTGGTTGCGCAAACTGACCGCGGCATCGTTTGTCCAGCGTTAGGGTTTGGGCCCAATGACCATAAAGTCCAAGATCGGTTGAATTTGTGTGTCGGTGAGACGCGCGCATGTGACGGGTCGAGGCTCCATCGGGGATCACTCCCTGCCTCGAATGCGGTGGCGCGAACTCGTACTATTTTTTGACCTGACAGTAGCCAGCGCAGATCAGATCGCCAGGAAGATCAGAACCTGTCAGATGATGGGGTTCACAATAGCTTGATCATTTTAGCCGCACCCATCTATATATCTGCTAGTCATCTGCGAATGTTAATCCTGGGCTGCGCCCTTTAGCCGGTTGCGAATTCCTGTTCGTAAGAGCCAAAAATCCACAGAGGTCCCCATGCATTACAGGCGCCCATCTCTAGCCTGGCTTTTTCTGGTCACATCTGCGCTAGCCCCCGTTAGCGCTGCGGCGCAAGACGCTAAGAAGACGGCTGCGGCGGAGCTGCCATCGGTGCTTGTCGCCAAGGCCCGAGCGCGCGAGATGGGAAAGCAGAGCGAGTTTGTCGGCCGCGTTCAGGCGTTCGAAAAGGTTGAACTGCGCGCGCGCGTTTCTGGGTTCCTTCGTGAGCGGAAATTCGATGCGGGGGCCAAGGTGACGAAAGGGGATATCCTCTACCTCATCGAGCCAGAACCATTCGAAGCGGCTTTAGCCCAGCGGCGCGCGCAGTTGGTATCTGCGGAAGCCACACACGAAAACGCGGTTGCAGCGCTCAAGCGCTACAGGGATCTGGAATCCAAGCAGGTCGCATCGACCGCCCAGCTTGACGAGAAGATCGCTGACGAAAAGCGCGCCACGGCAAGCATAGCCGAGGCCAAGGCGGCAATACAGGACGCTGAGATAAACCTGTCGTACACAAAAATTGTGGCGCCGATTTCCGGCACGATCGGCCGCTCGTCGGTGGATCCAGGCAATCTTGTCGGGCCTGATTCGGGCGTGCTGGCGACATTGGTCAGGACCGACCAGATGTACGCTCTCTTCCCGGTGACGCAGCGCCAGCTTCTGGAAGCCAAGAAGAGTGGCTCGAAGAGCAAGGATTTGATCGTTCGGGCGCGCCTGGCGGATGGAAGTTTGGCCGAGCAAAAGGGTGTCATCGACTTTCTCGACGTGACGGTCGACCCAAGAACCGATGGGCAGATTGTTCGCGCGCTATTTCCCAACAATAACGGGCTGCTTACGGATGGTCAGACTCTGCGGCTGCTGATCGAGTCCGATAATCCTCAGATGGCCACGGTTATCCCGATGGCGGCCTTGGCGACAGATCAGGGCGGAACTTATGTGTTCGTGGTCGGAGACGACAACAAGGTCGTGCGGCGCAACCTCAAGCTTGGCATCTCGCGCGACGGCGTCGTGTCCGTGACGGATGGACTGAAACTTGGTGAGCGGGTGATCGTTCAAGGCCAACAGAAGGTTCGCGAGGGCGCCACAGTCAACGCCGAACTCGAAAAAGAACCCGCAGATGACCAGGGCGGCAGCAAATGATCTCTTCGATATTCATCAGGCGCCCGCGTCTCGCCTTCGTTACGTCTATCGTCATCACGCTGGCGGGCCTGATCGCAATCCAGGTTATTCCGGTCGCGCAGTTTCCTGATATCGTTCCGCCCCAGGTCATGGTGCAGGCAACCTATCCGGGCGCCAATGCGGCGGCCGTTGAGGCCAGCGTGGCTCAGGTCATCGAAAGCCAGGTCAATGGCGTCGACAAGATGATCTACATGAAGTCCAGCTCGGGCAGCGACGGCAGCTATATGCTGAATGTCAGCTTCGAGGTGGGCACCGATCCCGATATCGCGACCGTCAATGTCATGAACCGCGTCAATGCGGCATTGGCGAAATTGCCCCAGGAGGTGCAGCGTCTCGGCGTCACCGTCCAGAAAAGGTCAGCCTCGTTGCTGCAGGTGGTCGTTATCCACTCGCCCAAGGGCACGCATGACGAGTTGTTCCTGACCAACTTCGGTACGATCAGTCTCATCGACCATCTCGCGCGCGTTCCCGGCGTCGGCCAGGCCACGCTTTACGGTGCGAAGATGTATTCAATGCGCGTGTGGCTGAACTTGGAGCGCATGAACAGTCTGGGCGTTTCCGTCCAGGACGTTAATAACGCAATCCAGGCCCAGAACATCCAGGCAGCCGTGGGGCGCGTCGGTGCGGCACCGCTGTCCAAGGATATCGATTTCCAGCTCAACATCACGACGCAAGGCCGCATGGTGACGGCCGAGGAATTCGCCAACATCGTCGTTCGTGCGGAAACCAGCGGCAGCCTTCTTCGCATCAAGGACCTGGGCAGGGTCGAGCTTGGCGCCCAATCGAGCGATGCGTTCGCCAGGTTCAACGGCAAGCCAGCCGCAGGTATCGGCGTCTATCAGGCGCCCGGCGCAAATGCGGTCAATGTGGCCAAGCTCGTTCGCGAGAAGCTGGATGAATTGAGGCCGCTGTTTCCCGACGATCTTGAAGTCAAGGTCACCTACGACAGCACCGAGTTTGTCGTGAAAATGATCGAAGCCGTCCAGGAGACGTTGTTTGAGGCGTTTATCCTCGTCTCACTGGTGGTGTTCATCTTCCTTGGCAATCTTCGCGCAACGTTGATCCCGATTATCGCCGTTCCCGTTGCGCTGATCGGCACTTTTGCCGTCATGTTGGCGTTGGGCTTTTCGGCCAATACCATTTCGCTTCTGGCCCTCGTTCTGGCGATCGGCATCGTCGTTGATGATGCCATCGTTGTCGTCGAAGCGGTCGAACACGAAATGCACGAAAACCCCGATAAGACGGCTGCCGAAGTCACCGAAATTGCAATGGGCAAGATCACCGGGCCGATCCTCGCGATCACCCTCGTGCTCCTGTCGGTGTTCGTGCCAACAGCTTTCATCCCTGGCATCACGGGCCAGCTTTATCAGCAGTTTGCCGTTGCTGTGTCGGTTTCGATGGTGATCTCGGCCATCAACGCTCTCAGTCTGTCGCCTGCGTTGTGTTCGATATTGTTGAAACCCGGCATGAAGCCCTGGAGCATCATTGGCTTTCTGCAGCGGGGGATCGACAAGGCCACGGGAGGCTATACCTCGACTGTTAGAATTATCGCGCGACGCGCGATAATCGCGCCGATCGCCATCGTTGGCTTTGCCTTCGGTGCCTATATCTTGAACGGCACCGTTCCAACAGGCTTCCTTCCTGACGAGGATCGCGCGGCCTTCATGGGGGAAATCCAACTACCCGATGCTGCTTCGACAAACCGGACCCTTGAGGTCGTCGAGCAGGTCGAAAAGATGGTGCTGGAAAAGCCCTATACGCAGGATGTCTTCACCGTCGGTGGTTTCAGCTTGCTTGATTTGCTGGCTCTTCCCAATCGTGGCCTGGTCGTGGCGACGCTCAAGCCGTTCGAGGAACGAACGGACCCTTCGATGTCAGTCTTCAGCGCACTCAAGGAGTTGAGTGCAGAGTTCCAATCCATCGCGAAGGCCAACATCTTTATTTTCAATCTACCGCCGATCAACGGTCTTGGTACGGGTTCGGGATTCGAATACCAGTTGGATTCCTTGTCGGGTGCCGAGCCGGCGGAGCTGGCTAGCACGGCACGCGGCATCATGATGGCCGCGCACAACGACAGTCGTCTAGCGGGCGTCTTTACGACCTACGGTGCCAGTACACCGCAGGTGTATCTCGATATCGATCGAGAGCGCGCTGAGACACTTGGGGTCAGCGTCACGGACATTTTCTCGACGCTGCAGACCACGATGGGCGGCAGCTACATCAATGACTTCAATAAATTCGGACGCACGTGGCAGGTCAACGTGCAAGCCGAGGCAGCCGACAGAATGAGCATCGACGATATTAATCACGTGCGCGTGCGGTCGGCTCAGGGGGATCTGGTGCCGCTGCAGGCATTTGCTACAGCAAGGGTCATTATCGGCCCCTCTTCAATCCAGCGTTACAACAACCTGCGCTCGGTAACACTGCAGGGCGAGCCTTCGCCTGGCCATTCATCGGGTGAGGCAATCGAAGCGATGGAGCAGATCTCAGCCACGACTCTGCCTAAAGGTTTTTCATATGAGTGGACCGGCACGGCGCTGCAGGAGAAGAAGGCTGCGGGCCAGACTGCATCCATTCTATTGCTGTCACTGACCTTTGCGTATCTGTTCCTGGTTGCGCTTTATGAGAGTTGGACCATTCCCATTGCCGTTCTCGTATCTGTCACCATCGGCGTGTGCGGGGCGATGTTCGGGCTGAAAGTGTCAGGGATGGACAACAACATATTTGCCCAGATCGGTCTTGTGGTGCTGATCGCTCTTTCGGCCAAGAACGCCATCCTGATTGTCGAATATGCGATGGATCAGCGGCGCGAGGGCAAGAGTATTTATGAGGCCGCGGTGTTGGGTGCGAACCTGCGTTTCCGCGCTGTTATGATGACTTCGTTCGCGTTCATCCTGGGGCTGGTGCCGCTGGTATGGGCGCAGGGCGCAGGCGCGGCGACGCAACAATCCGTTGCGATGTCGGTCTTCAGCGGTATGATCGCTTCGAGTTCGATCGCGATCTTCTTCATTCCGGCGCTTTACGTGGTTGTCCAGACCGTTCGTGAAAAGGCCCATAAGATGGTCGGAAACGACATTTCGCCGAAGGCCGAGGATGCAGAAGCGGAGGCGCATCCGGCTCATTAGCTCCGCACTCATTGATCACCGGGAGTTATGACAATGAAGCTGACGGTGAACGACAAGGAGTATGAGGTCGACGTCGAGCCAGATATGCCGCTGCTGTGGGTTCTGCGCGATGAGCTTGGCATAACCGGTGTGAAGTATGGCTGCGGCGTCGCACAATGCGGCGCCTGCACCGTGCATGTGGCAGGGACGGCAGTCCGTTCTTGCCAGACACTGGTTTCGGATGTTGACGGCAAGATCACCACGATCGAAGGACTGGGAACACCCGACCACTTGCACGTCGTGCAGGCGGCCTGGATCGAACACCAGGTGGCGCAGTGCGGATACTGCCAGTCCGGCCAGATCATGCAGGCCGCTGACCTGCTGAAAGGCAACCCGAACCCGACGGATCAGGACATCGACGATGCAATGAGCGGCAATCTGTGCCGCTGTGGAACCTATCCTCGCATACGTGCGGCAGTGAAGACGGCTGCTGCCAAGCTGAAGGGAGGCTGATCCTTGGGACGCATTGCAAAAATCGCTCGCCGGACATTCCTTATCGGCTCCGCCACGATTGCCGGCGGCGTGGCGTTCGGTATCTACGAGGCCAAGAAGCCGATCCCCAACCCGCTCCTGAAAGATCTTGGCCCCGGCGAAGCCGCCATCACTCCGTTCGTGAAGATCGATGCCAACGCGATCACGCTGATCACGCCGCGCGCCGACAAGGGGCAGGGCACTTATTCGCTTCAGGCGTATTTGATCGCCGAAGAACTCGACGTTGATCCCCACACATGCAAGCTCGATCCGGGTGAGCCCCATCAGGCCTACTACAATGGCGTGGCCGCAGCCGATAATGCACCGTTTCCTGGTTATGATCATGGCTGGCTGCCCGAGCATGTCCGTTCGATCCTGTCTGGCGTTGGCAAGATCATGGCGCTGCAACTGACCGGTGGCTCGACGACAGCCGCCGATATGCAGGAGCGCTTGCGCATGGCCGGCGCGGTCGCGCGCGAAACGTTGAAGGAAGTGGCGGCGCGTCAATGGAACGTCGATCGCAAAAGTCTGCAAACGCGGGATGGCAAGGTGATCGGTCCGGGTGGCAAGGAGATCGCCTATACGCTTCTCGCCGCTGACGCCGCCAAGATTGATCCCATCTTGGACGTTACGCTGCGCGACCCGAAGGACTGGCGCTACCTGGGCAAAAAAGTGCAGCGCACTGACGTCGTCGCAAAGTCAACTGGCACGCAGACCTATGGCATCGATTTCCGGATCGATGGCATGGTCTATGCCACGGTGCGTGCCAATCCCGGCCTCGGTGGGGACGTCAGGAAATTCGACGCCTCGAAGGCCGCCAAGATGCGCGGCGTGAAGAAGATACTGCCGATCAAGCACGGTATCGCGGTTGTTGCCGACAACACCTGGCGAGCCATCCAGGCGACAAATGCGATCGATATTGAATGGGGCCCGGGGCCTTATCCCGCCAATACCGCCCAGATGTGGGATGCGCTGAAGGCCTCGGCAACGGACGAATTCAAGGATAGCAGATTCCGCGACAATGGAGATGTGAGCGCCGGGTTGAAGGACGGCACGGTCATCACGGGCGAATATCGCGCACCATACCTGGCGCATGCGCCGCTTGAACCGATGAACGCGACTGTGATGGTCGCCGACAATCGCGTCGACGTATGGACCGGCACGCAGATTCCAGCTTTCGTTCGCGATCATGTCGCCAAGATGACCGGTGTTGACGTCGGCAACGTGCATGTTCACGTCTTTGCCATGGGCGGCAGCTTCGGCCGACGGCTCGAAGATACCTACGTCCTTCAGACAACCGAAATCGCGATGGCGATGAAGGGAACGCCGGTCAAGATGACCTGGTCGCGCGAAGAGGACATGACGCACGACTATCCCCGGCCGATGCAACTCGCGCTGGGGCGCGGTACCGTCAAGGATGGCAAGGTCCACACGTTCGATCTTGATCTCATCGGCCAGTCGATGACGCGATCCTGGTTCGGCCGCCTGATGTTTGCACCGCCCGGCCCCGACATCTTCCTCGTCGCGGGTGCCTGGGACCAGCCGTATGCCATTCCCAATTATCGCGTGACCGGATATGCCGCGAAGGAAATGGTGCCGGTGAGTTCCTGGCGTGCACCTGGTGCGTGTGCCAACGGCTTCCTGCATGAGAGTTTCATGGATGAACTGATCCATGCCGCAGGCGCCGACCCACTGCAGGAACGGCTGCGTCTCATCAGTGATCCCGCATCACGCAAGGTGCTTGAGGCGGTTGGCGAATTATCCGGTTGGAACGGCCCGTCCCTGGGTCCGAACCGCGGTCGTGGGGTTGCCTTCACATTTTCGCACGGCGTTCCGTGCGCCGAAGTGATCGAGGTGACGCAAACCGATCATGGCATCAAGATCGACAAGGTGTTTGTCGTGACCGATTCAGGCAAGGTGCTGGATCCGGTCAATTACGAAGCGCAGGCGAGTGGCGGTGTCATCTTCGCGCTTGCCCACGCGATGAACTGCGAGCTGACCTACGCCAATTATGCGCCCGAGCAGACC
>ERZ795053.6278-NODE-6278-length-11890-cov-5.115674_pt1 | contig 11890 bp, 10 predicted proteins | sample MGYA00375137_ERZ795053 | MGnify/ENA primary metagenome ERZ795053 (study PRJEB30182, sample SAMN05720284) | activated sludge metagenome | isolation source: Anaerobic digester | place: Hong Kong | collected 2014-12-17 ... | reverse complement strand
AACTTTACGCTCCATACAGCTCGGAGTACATCGAGAAGTACTTCCGCAACACAGACGAGCGGGGTCGATACCAGCTGATTACATGCACCGCGCCTGGCGCGCGTCCGGGCACCCGGGCGCACTACAGCTGGCGGGGTGTATGGCCCCCTTCGAACAGGCACTGGGCTTGGACCGAGGACAAAATGGAGGTATTCGAGGCGGAAGGTCGGATTGTCTACTCGGGTAATGGGACCCCTCGGTTCAAGCGCTACGTCGATGACGGAGAGGGAACCCGACTCCAAGACCTTTGGCTCGACATCAACCCTCTCGGGGCACACTCCAACGAGCGAACGGGGTACGAGACGCAGAAGCCCCTCGAACTGCTTGCCCGCATCATTGCGTCCACGACGGATCCCGAGGATCTCGTGCTCGACCCGTTCTGTGGTTCTGGGACGACAGCCGTGGCAGCTGAGCAACTAGGTCGATCATGGCAAGTAGCGGATGCATCGCTGCTGGCTTCGTCACTCGCGCTGTCACGTCTGCGTACGAATGGCTGTGCGAGTGACGTCCAGCTCTATGGTTTTCCTGATGGAGTGAGTGCAGCACGGTCGCTTCGCAAGGAGGATCCGACAGCCTTTGCCGTGTGGGGAACGGCAATGCTGTCGACCCTCCTGAATCGTGACGACACTGATCCCGACCTCGCCAGCGGTAATGGCCAGCGTTGCTCGCATGGTCGCGAGGAGCGCCTGGTGAGCTGGGTGCCCCTGACCGACCGGGCTGTCAAGCGCGACCTATCCACTGCTCGGTTCGATCGGGGTTTACTCCTTGCGGCCAACAGGCGCGCTGAAAGTCTTGTTTCGGAGTTCGGCGGGGATGTCCCGTTGACTCTTGTGCGACTAGAGGACTGTGTGACGGCCCCAGCACGCCGTCGCGGCACGGCGTTGGCGGGCGTGTGACGAACAAGGTCGACAGTCACGTCAGCGGGACCCTCAGCGAGCTTGATCTTGAGGTAGTTCGCGCCGTGCCTCCTGGGGGCAACTGGCGGGACCTCCCTGAGGATTTTCCGTCACAGCGTGTCAAACAGATTCGTGTGGGGGCAAGCAGCGGTGGCGGAAGCCGTAGCACTTACTACGGCCGTCTCCGATGGGACCGCCCGGCCTACACGGTCAACACCTTCATCACGCGACCTGGGAACGGCTGCTTCATTCATCCGGCGGCTGAGCGACTCATTACTGCCCGTGAAGCCGCACGCCTCCAGTCGTTTCCAGATGACGCCAGCTTTGTGGGTCCGCTGCGCGCTCGCGCCAAACAAATCGGCAACGCGGTCCCGCCACTGCTCGCATATCACATTGCTAGTCATGTGCCAACGGGGCCAGTAGTTGACCTCTTCTGCGGAGCCGGTGGGATGTCGCTTGGGTTCGAGCTCGCGGGTCACACGGTGGTTGCTGCCGCCGACCACGATCGGCACGCGGTCGCGGCCGCGAGACTGAACGCGAAGGACGGGGACGCGGTCGAACTCTTGGATCTGGCGGATGAGCGGACTCTGCGCCGGCTCTCGCGTCAGGTGAAGGAGCGGGCGCCAGACGGAGTCGCTGCCCTCGTGGGGGGACCACCGTGCCAGGGGTTCTCCACCGCTGGTCCTTGCCGCATTGGGGATGAACGGAACCTCCTGGTCCGCACGTTCCTGACGGCAGTCCGGCTGATGAAGCCTGAGGTCGTGCTGATGGAGAACGTGCCGGCGCTGATGTGGCGGGGGAGTGCGTTCCTCGAGGAACTGATCGTGGCTCTCGGCAAGCTGGGCTATCAGACTGAGTACGCCCTCCTGCACGCCGAGGCCTACGGCATTCCCCAACTACGTCGGCGGCTGATTGTTCAGGGGACACGCAGCGGTGGACCCGTGTGGCCGGCACCGACTCACAAGATGCGCGATCCAGCGTTTCCGAGGTTCCAGCCCACATCGAGCGAATCTCGACCCCCGAAGGCGGTTTCGGTGAGAGACGCGATCGGTGACCTCCCGCACATGGAGGCAACTGACCTCGACGAGCTGGCGCCGCTCGGCGATGCGAAGACCAACTACCAGCGCTGGTGCCGTGGACTGATCGATGTGTCAGAACTGACGGGTCCAACGCGACCAGGATCCTACGGGTTGGCTGATGGCAGTCATTGATGCGTCGCCACTTGATCTTCGCAACTCGCTTCTGTCGATCAGAGAGCGCTACCTAGCTCTTGAAGAACCACGACGGTGGTATACCGCGCTGGTTTGCGCCGTACTCGTCAAGGCGAAGAGCTTGCCGGAGTGGACGGATTGGCAGGTCGAGCCTCCTCTGGGTGCGACGATTGAGATGACGCCCGCGGTGGCGGCCGTCATAGATGAACTATTCGGAACACCGACGAATGCGATCCTCAGATCAGTTCCGGGCGGAATCGTCCCGACGATGCAGAACCCGAAACGAGTGATCGTCGATCCGTTGCGACGGCCGGGCAAGACCATTGAGGGAGACACCCTTTGCCTTGTGGTCGGGAAGGAGCGAGTGGACGTGCCGATTTCGGATCCCAGCTGGCTCTGGAATCAGCCCGATGCCGATGTTCCCGCGGCCGGATACGGTGCGTCAGCCGAATACAAGCCGTCGAATGACTACGGACAGCAACAGGGCATATTCTGCGCCTGGCCTGCTGACGAGCTGTTCGCTTTGGGTGCCGACCAGGCGGCGGCGGTGATGGCAGGGCCGCGCCCTGCGTGCCAGCACCATGCAGTCGAAAGTGTCCCGGGTCGCCGCAAGGCGAGCGATGTAGGCGATCCCCCTGCACAGCCGACGCACATTTGCACGCTCAACCAACAGCAGTGTGCTGCGAAGCAGGCAGCATCAGGAGGGCCCGGAGGACCGAGGGCGTTGGTTCCATCGTCGGCCGGATCGAAACAGAAGCTTCTCACCCCAGGCTCGTTCGAACGCATGGTGCAGGACGCGAACCCCGGAGGCGAGCTACTCCCTGGGCTGGCCGACTTTGCGCTTGTGCTGGACTACTTGGCTAAGGGCGGCGGCAAGGCCCTGGATTCCAATCGTCTGCATGCCCTACTTGCCCCTGAGCACTCGTCACTTCTCCTCGAGCCGTGAACGGATACCGCTGTGCCGATCGACCGAATTGAGCAAACCGCGTTTCAGTTCGACAACTACCTCGGATCCCGGGGCCTCGTTTACGAGCCGCAGACCAAGGCGGACCTCCTTGCAGCGGTGCTGAGTTCGCAGTTCGTGCTGTTCGCTGGCCCAAGTGGTACCGGCAAGTCGACCGCGGCTCTCGCTCTCGCAGAGTTCTTCGCACCTGACTCGCGTCGTGCGACGATCGCCGTGGAGCGAACATGGGAGACACCTCAGGATGTTGTCGGCTCGTATTCGTCGTTTGCTCAGTACTTCTTGGCCCGGCCCGGCCTAGATCAGTTGGAGAAGGCCGTTGTCCTGGAGGGAGCCGAGGATGGGTCCGACGAGTCACGGACGCCTGTCGTGGTTGTGGAAGAGGCGAACCTGTCTCCGCTCGAGGGCTATCTGAACCCGGTCCTCCATGGCTTGTCGGCGCCCGCGAGCACCTCGATCAAATGGGCTCTCCATCCGCTTGCCCAGAACGCAGCGCGTAGCGGCGAGGAAGGGGCTCCCCTGACCGTTCCGCCTGAGCTCACTCTTGGACCGTGGCCACGATTCCTCGGGACGATCAACGTTGACCACACGGCTATCGCTCCTGCTCGGAAGGTTTCGGGCCGGGCGTGCGTCGTGCTCCTCGAACCGATGGAAGAGGCAGCGGCAGCGGCAGGTATCGAGGCCCTCTGGAAAGGCGTTGGATCGGGTGATCGAGACGTTGGACCTGAGGAGCTTCTCCATGATCCCCGTACGGCGTTGGCCTCCGTACTCCACTCCGCTGCTCTGACCAGTCTCGCGGCATCCCTCGACAATGTGATCGGCAGTCTCCGCGACAGCATCGGCGCGAATCCTGTGAGCAAGAGGGATGAGCAGCGATGTCTTCTCTTCATGGCATCGTTCTGCGAGATCGCGCCCCACGTTCCCGGCTTCACTGCCGAGGACCTCCAGCTAGTCGCCGCAGAGAACGCCGTACTCCACTTTGTGCTTCCTGGTCTCACACCGCAACAGTTCGGTGTCGCCACCGATCTGTTCCGCGAACCGCTCACTGGGAGCCTCTTGCGAAGTCGATGCGCGAGGCTCGTTCCGGATGACGCAGACATGACTCTCGGGTACGCAGTGGATTACTGGACGGCGCTCTCCTAGTGGCGACTCGCGTCCGCTTCATCGGTCATGTTGAGGTGGACAAAGCCATACCTGGAACGCCGCTCCCCCTTGTATTGCCTCGCGGACTTCAGCTTGAGCGCGTTCGTGATGGTCGCGACGTAGAGGTTCACGTCAAACCGGACAGCGTCACAGGTACCTTCGTTGGCCGTCTACATCTACCGTTCATCGGTCCAGCGGGAGTCGAGATCACATCTCTCGATGTTCCGCCTCCGGAGCCGTGGCGATGGGGCGATATATGGACGATGCTGGAGTCGGTTGCCGCGCTCGGCCTAGTGGAGCCTGCTGGTGCCGGTGGATTGCGAATGACCGATGCAGCGACCGCGCAGGCGTCGCGGGGAGCGTTGGCGTGGAAGGCGCTCAATCGGTGCCACGCTGCATCTCGTTCGGTTCTCGCGCACTGGCCATCGAAGTCCGTCAGCCGAAGGGTGCTCCACTCGCTTGAGTCCCAACGAGGGACCGAGTTGGTCGAGTCGACAGAGCGCCGATTGGGCCACCAGATCGACCTGTTGACCGCGCCTGATGGGCGGGTCGTTCCGACGGCTACTGTCCGTCGAGTCGGCAAGGTCGAACCGTGGACGAACCGGTCTCTGGCGGCGGTCGCGGCGCGAGTGTGTTCCGTGGTGGCTTCGCACGAGGAACGAAGTGTGTTCGGCGAAACTCCGCGTGCGGTGGTCGCTCCCATTCGCGCCTTGGCGCACCGATCGATGCCGACCTTGCCAGTCCCCGATCCGCCATTCTCGAGCTGGCCGCCTGGTTTCGCTGACGCGTACGTAGCTGGCGTTGGTGTGCTGTCGTTGACCTCGAGGGGTGGCCAGCGCTCGGGTTGGGTACCACTGTCCGACCTCTGGCGTCTCTACGAAGCCTGGCTGGCGGAACGCACGTTGGCGATCCTGAAGCGCATCCTGGGGCGGCCATCGTGGAACCATCCGGGCTCAGAACGACTCGCGTGTGGATGGACTGGTGAGGGTTGGGAGTTGGAACTCCATCACCCATGTCCTTTCACCGACAGACCGCGAACCCTGTGTGGCTCGAGTTGGTGGAGCGTAACGAGCAAGCTTGACCCCGACGTCGTGATGGTGGCGCGAGGCCCTGATGGTGTCCGATGTGTCGCCCTGGACGCGAAGGCGCGCGGCCAGCTCACGTCTGGCGAACTCGCTCGAGAGGCGTCGAAGTACCTGTGGGGCGTCAGGCGAGATGATCCCGACGTGAAGGGTGTGAACGCTGTCGTGTTGGTCGCGCCCTATGGGGGCGACGAGCCGTACGAACGCGAGCGCGCGGCTCAATGGACAGTTCACGGTCATCCCCATGCACCCGCCGGTAGCGCGGCCGGGTCTGTTGGCACAGATCTGGATGCCCCGTTCTTCCGATCGCTGCTTCTGGATCAGCTGCGTGTCCCAGCTGGCGTCTTGGCGGCGGGGGTTTAGCCCGGGTCAGGTGGCTTGCATCTACACTCGGTTCTACACCGCGGGCCGGGATTGGCTGGTTCGCAGTGGTACGGACTGGCACGTCGAATGCGCGAAACCCCACCTCAGAGGTACTGGAAGGTACGGGCAGGGTCGCCAGATCAGGTAGCTCGTCCTCATAACCCGAAGGTCGCAGGTTCAAATCCTGCCCCCGCCACCATCTGAAGCACGAAAGCCCAGGTCAGCGACCTGGGCTTTCGCAGTTCACAGGGCGTTCCTCCGGATCAGGCGGCCTTCCTCCGGCTGTTCCCACGACGTTCCACCGGCGCCTTGCCGGCCCGCTCGCGACCCTTCTTCGGCTTCGGGCGAGGGTTGGCGAGACGCTCCGCGGTCCGGGCCGCGTCGGTTTGCATGCCGGGCAGGACGTGCTGGTAGGTCTCGAGCGTGTGGGCGATGTGGGCGTGGCCGAGCCGCTCGGACACGACCTTCACGGGGACGCCTTCCTTGATGAGCAGGCTGCCGTGGGTGTGCCTCAGGTCGTGGAACCGCATCGCGGGGATGCCGGCGTTGTGCACGATTCGGCGGAACGCCTCGTAGACGGCGTGGGGGTGGATCGGTTCGCCGTCGCCGTCGGTGAACACCCAGTCATCGCCCGGATCGATGCCGACGGCCGCGAACTCGGCGCACTGGTAGGCGCGCCACGCTTCGAGCACCGACATCGTCGTGTTGTCGAGCTCGATGGCGCGGCGGGCGGTCTTGGTCTTGCCGCGGGTCTGGTGGACCTCGTAGCCGACGGCGACGAGCCCGCGGTTGAGGTGCACCCGCTGCTTGGCGACGTCGAGGTCGGACCACTTGAGCCCGAGGACCTCGTTGCGGCGCATCCCGGTCATGGCGGTGAGCCAGTAGATCGGGAAGAACCGGTGGCCCGCCGCGGTGCGCAGGAGCCGGCGTAGCTCCTCGTCGGTCAGGGCGACGCCCTCGATCCGCTGCAGCGACCGTTGCTTGGGCGCTCGTGCGACGAGCGCGACGTTGCGGGTCACCAGGCCCCGTCGGTGCGCGTCGGCGAGTGCGCCGCGGATGATGAGGTGGATCTCGTACACCGTCTTCGGCGCGAGGCCGCGGCCCGTCTCGGGGTGAAGCAGCGACTCGTAGAGCGACTCGATCTGCTGGTAGCGCAGCCGGCGGATGCTGGTGCGCCCGAGGACGGGCAGGATGTGGCGCTGCACGTTGCGCTCGTAGCCCCGATAGGTGCTGGTTGCGAGGTGCAGCTTCTTGGCCGGCAGCCACTGGCTGGTCAGGTAGGCGCCGAAGGTCAACGACCGCACGGCGTCGACACGCCTGGTTTCGGCGGCGGCCAGCTTCTTGGCGAGCCGCTCCGCCTCGTCCCGATCGGTGCCGGCCGGGTGCCAACTGCGGCGTTCCTTGCCGGTCACGGGGTCGCGGCCCTCGTAGATGACTGCGTAGAACCGTTCCCTGCGTTGGGCGACGTATCCGTTCATGCTGTTCCTCCGGGTTCGTGTGGCTCCCGGCCGTCGGGACCCGGAGGAACAATCGGCGGAACGCACCTCGAGCGGACCGCTGAGCTCTCGCTCTGACCGATGGCTCCGCACATCGCGACTCGAGGTTCTCGCGCTGCTCCAAGCTCGGTCGCCTCGCTGACGGCGCGACCGAGCGCTGGGAGCTCGCCTGGTAGGTGATGACCGGTCACCCTCGGCGGCTCCGAGGCCTCGCCGTTGGTTCTAGGTCTCGCGGACCTCCCGGGCCCAGCGTCGGAGCCCGGCCCTGGTCACGGATCTGGTGGCGCGGAGCACTCGTCTCGACTGCCGCGAGGGCGTGGACTCGGCGTGGACGATCACCTCCACGCCGGGTGGGAAACGGTGTCCGTCGGCGGGGACCTGGCGTAGCGTCAGATGGCCCTCGAGGACCGATAGCCCCGTGTCGGCGACGAAGGTCAGGCCCTGACCGGGAGCGATCTCCTCGCGGATCATCCGCAATCGGACGCGGCTGCCGAGTCGGACTTCTGTCGACGCGTCTCGACGGTGGCGCTGCATGCCGAAACGGTGTGCCACCGCGTCGAGGTCCAACGAGGGTGCGACGTCGGACCAGGAGCACGGTAGGAGCACCGATTCATCCCAGGCGCAGCGTCTCGGGTGAGTGGATCCTCGCTGGACATCGTTGGCTCGAAGCAGGCGTGTCGCTGGCACTTCGGCGGCGTCGAGGTCGCCGTCGATGACTGCTGCTGCGAACAGTCGGGCCTGCCGGCGCTGCACCCACCCCCACTGGGAGTAGGGGCGCCACTCGTGTCGGGTCGCCACGAGGCGGGCCAACCGATAGAGGCCGACCATCAGGCCCAAGGTGCAGAGGAGGCTCGCGATGAGCAGGCAGAGGAGCTGCGCGGCCATGGTCGCGCTGTCCGCCAGATCCTGGAGCGGCGGTGCAACCGGACCGGCCATGCGGCCACCTCCTGAGGACGAACGATACCGACCGACAGGTCGGACCGTCTCGCCGCAGGGGGAGGTTGGACATGGGCCGCGCGGCTGTCCTCACCGCAGGGGTGGGCCAAGGCGGCGGCCGAGGCCGAGTGACGCCCTGCATCCGAGTGTTCAAGCCGAGCCAACCGATCGCGAGCGATCGCTCAACCAGAGGGTGCTGTCGCAGTGCTCGCCGGGGTGCCTCGCCGAGCGTCGACGGCGGCCACCAGCCGCTCCATCAACGAGGCCAGGCGTTCCCGATCGTCGGGGTCGAAGGTGTCGAGCAGGTCGGACAACAGGTCGTTCGCCCGGTCTCGAACCCTGGCGTGCAGCTGACGACCGCGCTCGTTCGGCGCGACGAGGACCACCCGGGCGTCGCCGGGGTCCGCGGTCCGGTCGACCAGGTCCAGCTGCTGCAGCTTGGCCACTGTCCGGGTGGCCGTCGACGGTTCGACGCGCAACAGTGAGGCCACGTCACTCATCCGCACGGGGGCGTGGGTGACGATCAGATCGAGGGCGTCGGCTTGGGCGACATCGAGCGGTGGGTCCGGGTCGTAGAGGAACGCCCGCACCGGCCCGGTGGAGCCGGTTCTGCGGAGGTCCCGCCATGCGGTACGGATCCGTTCGGCGACCGGATCGATCTCTGTGAGGGGCCCAGCCACGCCACCGACCATAGTCCTTGCACTCTACAAGTGGATGTTTGTAGAGTGCAACCATGTCTGATGTGGTGCCGCCCGCCGCTCGCCTGACGCACCGGCAGATTCTGGTGGTCTTCAGCGGTCTGATGGCCGGCATGCTCCTCGCCGCCCTCGACCAGACCATCGTGTCCACCGCGCTGCCGACGATCGTGGGCGACCTCGGCGGCCTCGACCACCTGTCGTGGGTCGTCACGGCCTATCTGTTGACGACCACGGCCAGCACCCCGCTCTACGGGAAGCTGTCAGACATCTACGGGCGCCGGCTGATGTTCCAGTCGGCCATCGTGATCTTCGTCATCGGATCGGTGCTGTGCGGGCTCTCCCAGGACATGCTCCAGCTCATCGTCTTCCGCGGCATCCAGGGGATCGGAGCCGGTGGCCTGATGGCCATGGCGTTCGCCATCATCGGCGACATCGTCTCGCCTCGGGAGCGGGGCCGCTACACCGGCTATCTGGGGGCGGTCTTCGCGGTCGCTTCGGTCGCGGGACCGCTGCTCGGCGGGTTCTTCGTCGACAACCTCACGTGGCGATGGGTCTTCTACGTCAACGTCCCGATCGGGATCGCGGCGCTCGTGATCACGAGCGCCGTGCTGCGCCTGCCCTTCGCGCGCCAAGACCACGAGATCGACTTCGTCGGAGCGGCGCTGCTCGTCGCGGGCGTCTCGACCCTGCTGCTGGGTCTGGTCTGGGGCGGCAGCGAGTACCCGTGGGGCTCGCCGGTCATCGTCGGTCTCCTCGCCGCATCGGTGGCGCTGACCGCCGTGTTCCTGTGGTGGGAGACCCGCACGCCAGAGCCGATCCTGCCGCTTCGGCTGTTCCGGGGCCGCGTCTTCAGCGCCGGGGTCGCGCTGTCGTTCCTCCTCGGCGGCGCGATGTTCGGCGCGATCGTGTTCTTGCCGTTGTTCCTCCAGGTTGCCACCGGAGCCTCGGCCACCAACTCCGGCCTCCTGTTGTTGCCGTTGATGGCCGGGCTCATGACCACGTCGATCCTCTCCGGGCGGGTGATCGCCAAGACCGGCCACTACCGGAGATGGCCGATCGCGGGCATGGGCATCGCTGCGGTGGGGATGTTCCTGTTGTCGACGATGGAGCCCGACACGACCCGGGCCGCCAGCTCCCTCTACATGTTGGTCGTGGGAGTGGGACTCGGCATGGTCATGCAGGTCCTGGTCCTCGCGGTGCAGAACGCGGCCGACTTCAAGGACCTGGGGGTCGCCACGTCCTCGGTGAACTTCTTCCGTAGCCTCGGGGGGTCGTTCGGGGTGTCGATCTTCGGGGTGGTCTTTGCCTCCCTGCTCGACGACAAGCTCCTCGCGCTCCTCCCCGCAGGTGCGCTCGATTCGGCCGGACTGAGCCCTGACGCGCTGACGGCCACCCCCGAACAGATCCAGGCCCTGCCGCCGGACATCCTGGTGCCCGTGACCCAGGCGATGGCCGAATCGATCACCGCGATCTTCCTGTGCACGGTGCCGCTCCTGGCGCTCGGCGTGGCGATCGCGATCGTCCTCCCCGAGCTGCCGCTCAAGGACACCACCCACATCGGTTCCACCCTCGAAGGCGCCGAGATCACCGTGGCCGAGATGGCCGGCGGAGAAGCGACCGTTGACGAGCTCACCGACGACGAGACCGTCCCCATCGACGCGGAGGGAGCGCCCCATTGATTCCGCTCGGCATCGCCGGGCGACCCGTGAGGCCGCCGGCGTGAGGTGATGGAGGCGCGAGTCGTCGTTGTCGGCCTCGACGGGTCTGATGGGTCCGTGGCAGCACTCGCCGCCAGTGCTCGGCTGGCCACGGTGACCGGCAGCCGCATCGTTGCCGTCCATGTGGTCCGGGGTCACCCGATTGTGACGGCGGCCCCGGTCAGCGGAGCCGGGGCGCTCGCCGTCGCCGACGACGAGGTCACCGATCGCTGCCACCTGGACTGCGAAGTGGCTCTGGCCGGTACCGATGTCCCGTGGCAGTTCGAGGTCCGCCACGGCGATCCGGTCACCGAGATGGCCAGGGCTGCAGCCGACCACGATGCGATCTGCGTCGCCATCGGGCGCAGCGCTCGACGCCGCTTCACCCGCGGTTCACGCTCGACCGTGAGTGAGCGCCTCGTGGACCGGTGCGACCGACCTGTGCTCGTCGTTCCTCCCGAACCTGAACGCGCCGCTCCTCATGAGCCCAGCTGACGCGCCACCCATCCCGATCATGCGACATCACTGCGACGCTGAGGCTCTGAGCAGGCCAGGGTGAACGACCGCATCGTCCGCGTCGATGAGCACGTCGTCGTGGCGTGTCGTCCCCAGGACGCGCTCAGCTGCCTGGACGGGCCGACGGCGATCGCCGCCTGGTTCGGTGGCGACCGCTCTGGATCTCGAACCACGATCGCCTCACCCGCGGGCGAGCTCGTGCTCGAGCGTGCCCATGAGGAATGGCTGCCCGACGATGGCGCGCTGCTGGTGGTCGGGACCACCGGCGACCTGTGGTTTCGCGCTCACCTCACCGTTCGCTCGGTCATGCTGCCCGATGCGCACCCGTACCTCCACCCGGGCACCGAGATCTGGGCCCACGTGGAGCTCGGACCGGCGGATCGAGCGGTGCAGGCGAGCGCGGTGATCCGAGACGTCCTCCGGCACGGCCTCGAGCACCTTCGTCTCGAGCTCGACGCCTCATGACCGCGGGTGGCTCACCGTCTGGGTGGATGCTTCGCCAAACCCGGTGGTGCCCGCGTTTGTGGACGTGATGTCGAGGTCAGCGGTCGACGCCTTTGACCCGCTCGCGCTAGGGGGCATCGGCGAGGGCGGTGGCGATGGGCTTCCAGCGGGCGAGGCTTTGGGGGTCTTCGGTCCAGGCGATGGCGCCGAAGTAGTTGACGACTCGGGTCGCGAGGCCGGCGTAGCGGTCGGCGATGCCGTCGGCGATGGTGGCCCAGGTGCCTTCGATGGTGAAGTGGCGGAGGATGTCGTCGGTGATGATGGTGGCCATGCCGGCGATGTCGCCGGCCTTCTGGCGTTCGCGTAGGGCGGCGGTGGTGCCGGGATGGTCGAGTTGTTCGAAGATGA
>ERZ795053.6274-NODE-6274-length-11897-cov-7.674548_pt1 | contig 11897 bp, 3 predicted proteins | sample MGYA00375137_ERZ795053 | MGnify/ENA primary metagenome ERZ795053 (study PRJEB30182, sample SAMN05720284) | activated sludge metagenome | isolation source: Anaerobic digester | place: Hong Kong | collected 2014-12-17 ... | reverse complement strand
CAGAAAGCATCCCATATCGGGCTGCCTGGATTTGCCCACTGTCCTGTTCAGCCATTCTCTAGCCATCCATCCTTGCGGGCTACAAGCTTGTAGCCCACAATCTTATAGCCCACATGCTGTCCGCCAGGTAATGCTGCCTGCCAACCTGCTCCTGGTCTGGTGGCTCAGGCATTGCCCTGGCTTTGCGCCAACGCCTGAATGGTCTCGTCGTCAACTTCTATCTTCAAAGCGTCGGCCAGGGTATCGGAGAAATTGGCGAAGGCGGCGATGAAAATGATTTCTGCTAGCTCTTCATCGCTTACGCCCTGTTCTCGCACCCGCTCATAGTCTTCAGCCACCAATGACTGCGGGGCCAGCGCACACTGCACCGCAAACTGAATGACGGCCTGCACACGCTGGGGCGAGACACTGCCCAGGTCATGGGCCAGCAGATCTAAAGTTTCCGCATCGATTCCTACCGTTCGGCAGTTTAGTTCACCGTTGGCAGTACAGTACTTGCAGTTCTTGGCTACCGGGATGCAGTAGGAAATCATTGCCAGGAGAGACTGGGGCAGGGTTAAATGCTCGTAAAAGGTGTGGAAAACGTCTATCACCATTTTGAGGACGGCCGGCGATACGGCCACTGCTTTGGCGACGTTGGGCACATAGGGGGCTTCGAATACACGCTTACCTTCTTCATACAGTCGAGCCACTTCAACGGTTGCTTCGCTTTCCTCAATCAACGGTAAGCCACTGATTGGTAAATTAATCATTTGTCGAGCCTCCCAGTTGCACTATTTTGGGGTTTTTTAGGCTTGTAAGGGCTACGAAATTTCACTGCACCCTCTGTCGTTTCGTTGCGGTCTGCCACTTGAAGGGGGGAATAGTTATGCTGGATGAAGTGTGGGATAAAGTTGTTTGTCGTAGGCGGCGGGGTGATCACTGCGGTGTCGGGCCACGTACCATTATAAAGGAAGTTGCCTATAGTCAAGAGTGTTTTGGTGAAGATGGGCAAGTTGGTCTGGCGTCTGTCCGCCGCACGGCCGTTCCCTAAACAGCGGAACACCGGTTGGTCTGTCACGACGCATCCGTATTGAGTTCCTATTGTGCGCTACCGGGGTACTGCTATACTCACCCCACTTTCTACTTTCACAGCAGCTGGAATCATGCCCTGGTCGTGCCAGGGAGGAGGGCGTCATGATGAAACGGGGGTTGAGGTTAGCCACTTCGTGCCTATTAGGCCTTGTTTTGTTTGGCAGTATTATCCATCTTGCTTTTCGTGTGCCGGCTGTGCTGGCTACCGACCACTACTACGTGGATGCAGTGAGTGGCAGCAACACTGGGGGCGATGGCAGTCAGTCTGCGCCGTGGCGCACCATTACCTATGCTCTTAGCCAGGTAATTGGGCCAGACGTGGAAATCCATGTGGCTGCGGGCACGTATGACGCAGCGTTGGGAGAAAATTTTCCCATTGTGATGGAACCAACGGTGCGTTTGATCGGCGCAAGCCGTGAGGAAACTATCCTGAAGGGAAATGGCACGGCCAACGTGGTTTATTTTCCAGGGACGGGCTTTTATACGGAGACCACTGTTATTCGGGGGTTCAAGATCACCAACGGCAATATCGGAGTGATGGTAAACGGCCGTATCGGAACCCCCTCTACGCCCGTCATCGAAGAGAACTGGATCACGGGCAACGCCACCGGCGTACGCAATGACGCGGTCAGCAAACAGAACGTAGCTTCCACCATTCGCCAGAACTGGATCGACCATAATACAGGTCGGGGCATTGATCTCTCCACCGACTACAACGGCACATCCCTCACTTCAATAATCGCAGACAATGAGATTACCCACAACGGCACGCAGGGGATTTATTGCTATTCTCAAGGTTCCGGCAGCAGTGGAGATTCAGGCAACTCGCACTGCAACCCTACCATTTCCGGTAACCTTATTGCCTATAACGGCAGCGACGGGTTTCTCTGCAACACTTATTACGCAGGCGAATGCCGCACAACGATGACGGGCAATTATTTCCTCGGCAACAACGGCTGGGGCGTAGGCCGCCAACACGCCGGCACTTATCTCATCACCCATCGACCCACATTCATAAATAACATTTTCAGCGGCAATGCCACTGGCGGCGCAGCGTTTTACAGTTCCAGCGATCGCCCACAATTCATCAATAACACTATATTTGATAATGGCTCGTATGGCATTCGCAATGGTCTGCCCACCATCGTCAACAGCATTATCTGGGGCCATACCGACGACTTGAACGTAGCCGTCGAGTACGTTTCCTATTCGGACGTAGGCGATGGTGAGTATGGCGGGTTGAATAACAATCTGGGCATAGACCCGCAGTTTGTGGATCCCACGGCCGATAATTTTCACATCCTGGGCACGTCACCACTGGTGAATGCCGGTAACAGCGGCGCGGCCAGCTTGCCCCTAACGGACATGGACGGCGACCCGCGCGTTTTGGAAACGGCCGTAGACATCGGCGCCGATGAAACAACAGTCAGTTACCAGCTTGCTATCAATAAATCAGCGGTTCCCACCGCCAGCGTAACCATTGACGAGCTCATCACTTACACCCTCACCGTATTGAACGAAGGACAGGCCAGCGCCGCCGGCATTCTGGTGACCGATACGCTTCCCACCGACACGACCTGGGAGGGTGATGTCAGCGCTTCATCCGGAACAGCGATGGTAACTGACGGCGCGCTAAACTGGACCGGGATGCTGCTTGCCGATGAGGCGGCCACTATTGATTTTGCGGTGCGCGTAAATCCAGAAACGGCCGTTAACACCCCCATCGTTAACACAGCCAGCGTCAGTTCACCCAGGGGCCCCGCCGTGCCCAGCCAGCCCGTGACCCTGACGGTTGGCCCCGGCTTCTACTGGGGCAATTCAGTCCAGGCAGCCAGCCAGCTGGCCCTGTCCGGACAGCCCCTCACCTACACAATTCAACTGGTAAACAGCGGCAATGTCAGCGCAACGGCCGTTACCGTCACCGACACACTGGATGCCCAGGCCATGCTGCTCATGGCCGACAACGATGGCGTTTGGAGCGACGGCCGTATCGTCTGGTCAAATTTATCGCTGGCCGCCAAACAAACCCTGACGCTAACGGCCGTGGTCACCACCACCAGCCCCATTACCTCAGGCTATACGCTCGTCAACCGGGTAACGATAGACGGCGGCGGCCGCACATTTCAGCCGCCGGACGTAGAAACCACGCTGATCAATCCGGCGCGGGCCTCTTTTAGCGCGGCGCCAACCACCGGTCCGGCCCCCTTAAGCGTCTCCTTTTCCAACCAGTCCCAGGATGCCACCAGTTTTATCTGGCAATATGGCGACGGCAGCAGCAGCACGGCCGTGGGGAACCATACACACGTATACCAAAACAGCGGCGTCTACACCGTCACGCTCACCGCAGCGAATGCGCTCAGCAGCCAGACCATCACCCACACTGGCCTGATCACTGTGTACCGCCTGCCCATCGCCGACTTCGTGGCTGGTCCTCGTACAGGCGCCACCCCACTGCTGGTAGAGTTTACAAATACCTCCCAGTATGGAGAAACCTTTGTCTGGAGCTATGGCGATGGGGCGACCAGCACGACAAATGCCCCCACACACAGCCATGTGTATGCCAGTGCCGGGGTATACACTGTGCAATTAACGGCCGTAAACGCCAATGGCAGTAACACCAAAGTTCGCAGCAGCTATATTAGCGTCTACGATACACCGATAGCCGCTTTTACCGCCACGCCTACCGAAGGCATAGCTCCTTTGGCCGTCTCCTTTACCAACAACTCTCTACACGCGACCAGTTATTCGTGGGATTTTGGCGATGGGACAACCAGCACGGCCGCTGCCCCCACACATAGCTACAACCTGCCCGGCGTTTACACCGTGAAGCTGACGGCTTCTAACCCAGGTGACAGCAACACGCTGGTGCGCACCGCTTACATTGTCGTGCATGAATCACCAGTAGCCAGCTTTACCGGGTCGCCGGGTCTGGGCCTTGCGCCGCTCGCAGTCACGTTCACGAACCTTTCTGAACTGGCAAACAGCTATGTATGGGACTACGGTGATGGATCCACCAGCACCAATGCCAATCCCACGCACACCCACGTGTATGCCAATGCCGGGGTGTATACTGTACGGTTAACGGCCGTAAACGCCTATGGCAGCCAAACCCAGGTCCGCAGCAGCTACGTGAGCGTTTATGGGGCGCCCACCGCCGCTTTTACGGCCGCACCCACCGAAGGAGCGGCTCCTCTGGCGGTACCTTTTACGAACGACTCGCTGAATGCCAGCAGCTACCATTGGGATTTTGGCGATGGACAGACGGCCGTTTCCGCAAATCCCACGCACATTTACTCCCAGGCCGGCGTTTACACTGTCACGCTGACGGCTTCTAACCCAGGCGGCAGCGATACGCTTATACGCCCGACTTACGTTCGCGTGCATGAGCCGCCAACAGCCAGCTTCGTCGGGTCGCCACGCCTGGGAAGCCTCCCGCTGATAGTCACTTTTACGAACCTTTCCGACCAGGCGAGCAGCTATGTATGGGACTATGGTGATGGCTCTACCAGCACCAACGCTGCCTATACTCACAGTCATATTTACGAGACGGCGGGCTTATACACTGTCAAACTAACGGCCGTCAACAGCTTTGGCACCGATACCCTGACCCGCAGCGGTTATGTGCGGGTTTATGATGCCCCCATACCGGACTTTACGGCCGTTCCCACCGCCGGGACCAAACCGCTCACCGTTCAGTTCACCAATCAGTCCCAAAACGCCACCAGCTACTTATGGTCATTCGGGGATGGAACCACAAACCTGACTGAGTCGCCCTCTCATACGTACCAGGAAAGCGGCGTTTATACCGTCACGCTGCGCGCCACCAATCCAGGCGACAGCGTGGAACTGGTGCGCGCCCAGTACATCACCGTGTATGACGTGCCAGAACCGGCCTTCAGCGCCGCGCCGCGCGCCGGGTTATTAACCCTGACCACAGCTTTCACCAACTTGTCACTTTATGCCGACAGCTATGTCTGGGACTACGGAGATGGGCTTACCAGCACCACAAACTTGCCGGTGCATGACCACACCTATGCTATGCCCGGCGTTTATGACGTATCCTTAACGGCCGTCAATGCCCACGCCTCCCGCACCTACACGGAAACCAGCTACATCACGGTTTACAGTCCGGTGCAGGCAGCTTTTACGGCCGTACCCACCCTTGGCCCAGCTCCGCTCAGCGTTAGCTTTGCCAACCAATCCCAGCAGGCCACCGACTATACGTGGGCGTTTGGAGATGGCCTTACCAGCACCGAGATGGCTCCTACTCACGTGTATACCGCCGCCGGGTTGTATACAGTCACCCTGAGGGCCGCCAATCCGCTGGCCAGCGACACAATGACGCGCACCGAGTACATCATGGTGTATAACGGGACGGTACCCTCCTTTACGGCCGTTCCCCGCATCGGCGAAGCTCCGCTAACTGTAACGTTTACCAGCCAGTCTCAGTATGCGGACAGCCTGATTTGGGAGTATGGCGATGGACAAACGCAGGTCATTACTGATGTGCAGCACAGTTACACGTATACCACGCCCGGTGTGTATACGGTTACGTTAACGGCCGTTAACGCCCAAAGCTCAAACACCGTCACCCGTACCCACTACATCTCCGTTCAGCCCCCCTCCGGCCAACCCACTTACCACGTAGACGCGCTCTATGGTAGCAACAGTTCCGGCGATGGCTCGCTCGCTTCCCCCTGGCAAACCATCAGCCACGCCTTCAGTCAAGTAGACACGGCAGACGCCACTATCTATGTGGCGTCTGGTCTATACGATGTCGCTCTGGGCGAAGTTTTCCCGATTGTTATGGAATCCGGGGTACGCCTCATCGGCGCAGACCGTACCACCACCATTATCAGCGGCCCCGGCACTGGCAACGTCATCTACTTTACCGGCGCTATTGGCTACCCCGACACCACCCTGCTGCAGGGCTTCAAAATTACCAACGGCGCTGCGGGCGTGCGGATTGACGGCGCCAGCCACGCCGGCCAAACGCCATTAATCGATGGTAACTGGATCACCGGCAACACAGACGGGGTCCGAACGTATGCATATGGCTTGTCACGTTATGTCTATGCCACCATTAGCCATAACCTGATTAGCCATAACACGCGCTACGGCATCTTCAATGAAGCCGATTCTGGCAATCAGTCCGGGCACGCCTATACCAATCCGGTTATCCTCGGCAACGAAATTACCAACAACGGCAGCGACGGGATCTATTGTTATGCCGATGGCTTCTCGACGGTCGAACGAGGCAACTGTTCGCCACAAATAACGGACAACGAAATAACTTATAACGCTGGCAATGGTGTTCGCGCCGGTGCAGTCTACGCTGGCCTGAACAACTTCGTGATGCGCGAAAACATCGTTGCCTATAACGGAGGATGGGGAGTAAAACGCACAGAAGGGCCGACTGAGTATTGGACAACAACACGACCCAAGTTATACAACAACCTCATTAACGGCAACACCCTGGGCGGCTTCAACGTTCACAAAGAAGATGAAGCGGTAGTAGTAAACAATACAATTGTTAACAATGGGGCTTATGGCATTAAACGTGAGAACAGTGGCGAGGGCGTTGGTTATACTCACGTGATCAACAGCATTGTGCGGGGCCATGCCGATAACCTGAACAACATCATCGTGGACTGGGTAAGCTATTCAGATCTGGGGGATGGAGAGTATTCAGGCACCAACTACAACATCTCTGTTGACCCCTTATTTGTAGATCCGGCGCAGGCCGACTACCACTTGCAGCCGGATTCGCCGGTAATAGATAGGGGTGACGTCAGCCTGACTGATCTGCCGGTGATGGATTTTGAAGGTGACCCACGCATCTGGCTTGGCGGGGTAGATATGGGCGCAGATGAGTATTTTGATGGCAAAGTGGCAGAAGTGGGAATAACGGCCGTTCCCTCTTTTGCCACCGCCGGACAGCCGCTCACCTATACGCTCACCATTACCAACCTCAGCTATACTCCCGTGGAACTCGTCTTGTTGAATTCCCTACCGGCCCAGGTGACGCCTTCCGGTGACCTTACTTACAGTGTAGTCCTGACCACCTATCACCAAACATGGATCGGCAAGATTACCACCACCGTCCTTGCCGGATACGAGGGACCACTGGTTAACCGGCTGGAAGCCCGGCTGTTGGACCAGGTCGTCGCCAGCACAGTCATCACCACTCCGGCCTTTATCCCGGTTGATGGCCTGGCCGTCAATCATGATGGTCCCACGGCCTTAGCGCAGCCTACCACCTTTTCTGCCAGCGTCAGTGAGGGCACGGCCGTTACCTATACCTGGGACTTTGGCGATGGCGACAGCGGTACCGGCGCAGTCATCAGCCACACTTATGCGGCTGCCGGCGATTACACGGCCGTCGTCACGGCCGGCAACGCTGTCAGCTCCCAGACCCGGCATATTACTGTGACAGTCGTGGAGGCGCTCACTGGCCTGACGGCCGTCAGCGATTCTCCTACCTTGTTGGGCGCGGCCACCCACCTGACCGCCACAGTCGCCAGCGGCAGCGCCACCCAATATACCTGGGACTATGGCGATGGCGACAGCGAGAACGGAGCATTGTCGGCGCACGTTTATAACCAGGCAGGCGTCTATACCGCTACGGTAACGGCCGTTAACCTCGTCAGCTCACTTACTGCCACTACCACAGTCACCGTGCAGATGCCGGAAAACGGCGTATGGATAGATCAGGACGGTCCGACGGAGCTGGGCGCAGCTACGCACTTTACGGCGACACTGCTCCAGGAAACGGCCGTGTCCTTCACCTGGGATTTCGGCGACGGAGAGTTAGGAGCGGGCCAAACCGTCGCTCACACGTATATCGCGCCTGGCAGCTACACGGTTATGGTCACCGCCACCACCAGCATAGAAAGCTATACGGCGCTGACCACCGTGCACGTACGAGCCGTGTATCGCCTCTATCTGCCCTCTGTCTGGCAGTCCTTCGCCGACAAAGTCTCGGACAACACACTTCCCCGCGCCGTCCTGCCCCCAACAGAGCGCAAGGGCAAGTTTGGAGCTGCTGAAATTGCCAGTGTCACCTTTACACCAACTTGACACTTCTGTAAAATATGAAACGGATTTTGCCGAAGCTGCAAGTTGATCTTTCGTTTTAGTTTGACGTGGCGAGAGTGCTCTTCACACGAAGAGAAGAGAAAACAAACGATAGTTTTATAAAACCAAACAGGTTGTCTGCCAATTCTAATCTACGATTTCTTTTGGGAGGCATGGCATGGATGCCGGAGAATATTTAGAAAGTGTCTTTGTCGTTAACGAGTACCCTTCGGAGACCAGACCGACACCGTATAAACGTGTCTATCTGGTAAATGATGGCACCCCGGACAGCTATCGCCCGAAGCCCGATAAGCAGGTGTGGGTTGTTAATAACATACCGCCCGATCAGCGACCAACTCACGTTCGGTATGTTTATATTGTCAATGATGGTACTGCGCCTGGATACCAGATGATTCCAGAGGAATACTTGTTTGTGGTGAATCGTCAGGCGTTACCGGTGGGGCTTAGAAACCGCATCTACGCTCGCTGCCCGGCGTGTCAGCGCTCTTTCGCCAGGGAGAACCCGGGTATAGGCTACGACTGCGAGGTTTGCCAGACTACCTGGCATTACGCAGAACTCGATAATTACAATCGCTAAGTACCCCGCCTATGAAGGCACGTACCGCAGCAGGCAGCTTTATCTACCCATTTTGCTGCCTGCTGCTTTTTCCCTGAGGTGTGCTTTGCCGCCAACCAGGGTTGGGGAAAGTGAGTTTTCTGGGGAAGCTAAGGCAGTGAGGTCTACGGCCGTTTCCCAGCCAAAACGATGTACTGTCCCGTCCTTCCTCTATTCGCAAACGTATCGTGTTTCTCTCCTAACCCAGAAACCCAGCCTACACGCCATTTAAGTGACATTTATTACTGGAAAGCGCTTTTTCTTTCATGTTAAACTGACACCTGCGACTGGCGCTTTGGCGAGCTACCGGACGTAAAAGAACCTAGAGAGCAATAATGGAAAACCACAACTTACCAAGCGAAACGCCTTCTGTAGAAATTGAAATACTACGGCAAAGAGTCGCCGAACTGGAAAATTGGATCGAGCAGCATAGACAGGCAGAAAACACGCTTTCTCTGCGCCTGGACCAGTTGACCTGCCTGTATAATCTTTCCCAAGTCGTCGGCAGACCGGAAACGGAAGAAGACCAAAACCTGCAGTTTGCGGTAGAGCTTATACCTTCGGCGTGGGGAGATGTGGAAACTTGCGCCCGCATTATGCTGGGCACAAAAGAGTTCAGAACACCAAACTTTCGGGAAACGCCCTGGAAACAGACAGCCAGCATCGTCATCCCCAACCAGCCGCCCGGCAAACTTGAAGTCTTTTACCTGGAAGAAATACCGGCCTGGCACACAGATCCACCGCTAAACCCCGTCGTGGTGATGGCCAAAAAGCTGGGCCAATATTTGGAGCGTAAAGAACTGGAAGAGGTGATGCGCAGTCGGGAGGAGCAGCTGCGTATCACCCTGAATTCGATTGGCGATGCCGTTATTGCCACAGATTTGTACGGCCGTGTCACCCAGATGAATCCTGTCGCCGAAACCCTCACCGGCTGGCCGATGGCTGAAGCAGCGGGGCAGCCGCTTAAGACGGTGTTCAACATTGTCAACGCCCAGACCGGGATAGAAGCCGAAAACCCGGTAGCCAGGGTGCTGGCTACCGGAGTTATCGTCGGGTTGGCCAACCACACAATGCTGATCTCGAAAAACGGCCGTGAATACCAGATTGCCGATTCCGCTGCACCTATCAAGGATGAAAACGGCCGTGTTACCGGCGTGGTCATGGTGTTCAGAGACGTGACCGAAGAATACCGCATGCGCGAAGAGCTGGAAGCAAGCGAAAACAAGTTCTCCATCTTATTTTCCAGGGCATCACTGCCCGCCGTACTGTCCCAGTTCCCCAACCACGAGTTTGTCGATGTTAACGACGCCTGGACAGAAATTTTCGGCTATACAAGAGAAGAACTGATCGGAAAAACTTCCGCCCAAGTCGGCCTCAGTCGCACCCCCGCAAAGCGCACAGACATTATCGATACCATCCAACAACAGGGTCAGATACGTAATCTGGAACAGACCCTCTACAGCAAGTCGGGCAAACCCCTCACCGTACTGACAAATGTCAATGTCATCACCATCAATGGGCAAGCATACGCCCTTACTTCCTTACAAGACATCACCGAACGCAAAAAGGCAGAAGAAGCCCTGCGAAAGTCCGAAGATCTTTTTTCCAAAGCATTCCTCTCCAGCCCCGTGCCCATGACCGTCGCCCGCCAAACCGATGGCATCTGGATCGAAGCCAACGACAGCTTCCTGAGTCTGATAGAGTACGGCCGTGAAGAAGTGATCGGGCACACAAGCGCCGACTTAAACTTGATCGACGCCGAGGAACGCGCGGCCCTAAGACATAGAATCGCGCAAAAGGGCAGCCTGCATAACATCGAAGTTCAGGCCACAACCAGATCAGGCCGCACCTTGCATCTGTTGAACTCCTGGGAAAACGTCGAACTGGCCGGAGAACCCTGCACCGTCTCCATCATGGTAGACATCACAGAAAAAAAACAGGCCGAAGAAAAATTCCAAAGAATGGTGGAAGGAGCGCCAGATCCCATCTTTGTCCAGACAGAGAAGAACTTTGCCTACCTGAATCCGGCCGCTTTCCAGCTTTTTGGCCTGCAAGCGCCAGGCGAGCTAATCGGCACGCCGGTCATAGAACGAATCCACCCCGATTACCGCACGAAGGTCGCCGAGAGGATACGCCAGTTAAACGTGGCGCAAAAGCCTGTTAATGAGCTTTTTGAGCAGCGTTTTTTGCGTCTGGACGGCAGCGAAGTCTGGGTTGAAACAAAGGGCGAGCCGATAGTTTATGAAGGTAAACAAGGCGCTCTCGTTTTTGTACGCGATATCACCGAACGCAAGCTCGCCGCCGCCCAGATCGAGTATCAGGCCCACTTGCTGCAAAACGTCGCCGACGCCATCATCTCTACCGACCAGAATTTTGTGATTCGCAGTTGGAACAAGGCAGCAGAAGCGATCTATGGTTGGAAAGAGGAGGAAGTCATCGGCAAACCGGTGGGCGATGTGCTTGATACAGAGTATGCCGATGCCAGCGCTGAAGCAGTGCAGCAGCTGCACACGCATGGCTTCTGGAAGGGGGATGTCATTCAGAAGCATAAAAATGGCACCCGACTCAACATTCTATCGGCCGTTACGCTTGTCCGTAACAGTACGGGCAACCCTGTCGATGTTGTGGCTGTTAACAGAGACATTACCGCACGCACGCGCGCGGAACAGGCCCAGAAACGGTTAACTGTCCGGGTCGGCGAACAAGCCCAGCAAATGGAGCAAATCCTCGCCACGGTGCCGGCAGGCGTGCTGCTGGTGAACGCCGAAGGCCAGATTTTGCAAGCGAATCCGGAAGCGGAAGGCAGCCTAACCCTGTTGGCCGGGGTCACAGTGGGCGATGTGCTGGTCGGTTTGGGGGATCGGGCGCTGGCTGAGCTGCTTACCTCGCCGCCTACCAGAGGGTTGTGGCATGAGGTGAAGGCAAACGGCCGTGTCTTCGAAGTCATCGCCCGCCCCGTCGAAAGTGGTTCCCAGTCCGAACAGTGGGTACTCGTCATCAACGATGTGACCAGAGAACGGCAAATTCAGGTGCAACTGCAGCAGCAAGCCCAGCTGGCGGCCGTGGGCCAGCTGGCAGCCGGCATCGCCCACGACTTCAACAACATCATGGCCGTCATCGTTCTCTACTC
>ERZ795053.6271-NODE-6271-length-11905-cov-5.720591_pt1 | contig 11905 bp, 12 predicted proteins | sample MGYA00375137_ERZ795053 | MGnify/ENA primary metagenome ERZ795053 (study PRJEB30182, sample SAMN05720284) | activated sludge metagenome | isolation source: Anaerobic digester | place: Hong Kong | collected 2014-12-17 ... | reverse complement strand
GATCCATGATCTCAAGCGTCAATCCGTTGATATCCAGATCCGGATGGCCCAGAGAGTAGACGTTCTTCTGCTGGAACTGCTGGCGGAGGATCTGATATTCTGTCTCGTTCCGTTTTGAATAGACAAGGGTGGCATAGGAGAAGGCTGCCGGGTCCGGATTTCCGTAAGTGATGCCGCCGGCATCCGTATAGATCATAGCCACCGTTCCTGTGGATGAGAGCGACTTCTTTAAGACGATCACGCCTTTATCATAATCCACCACGTAATCAGTGATGGGGTTCAGGGGTTCAAAATAGAACTCCCCTGTGTGGATCCGCCCTTCGTCCTCATCATTAAAGATACCGTCGTCATAATAGAGATAGACTCCCCCGGTCTGCAGAGGCAGGGCGATCCCGGGGATCCCCTGCTGAAGAGAGAGATAGACCGGAGAGATAAGATAATTTGTATTATTGATGCTGTGCTGCGTCATGTCGCTGTATCCGGTAAAGGAATCACTGCCTGTAATGCCTTCTTCTTTTGTGATCAAACCGTAATAGGAATAGGGGCCCATGACCAGGGTGGCCTTGGCTCCGAAAAGCTGTCTGTTGAATGTGATAAAGTCTGTCTTGGGAAGGCTCAATGTCAGGTCCCCTAAGGCGATCTCCCTGACGATCTCATCTTCTGTCCCCTTGTAGACTACCGAGATATGTTCCCTGTCCTCCATCTCCTTAGTGTCGTCATAATCCACGTCGATAAAGATCCTGTTCTTGATCACCCCTTCGACCTTCACCTGAAGCTGCTGATTGATATCGGGCTCGATGGAGCCTGAGGATTGGAAATAATTGGAATCGGCGATATCAGAGACATTGGGATAGGTCTTCCTGGCGATCTCGAAACTGATCCGCTTGCTTCCGGAGATCCGGATGGTGGAGTCCTTGGCGATCTTGATGTCAGGGACCAGCCCTTCAGAGAGCATTTCCCGCGGAGCAGCGACCCCGGTATCCGTGGAACTCTCCCAGAGATCCCGGTCGAAGCCGAAATCGGCTGACAGCGATTCATATTCAGCTCCGTAATAAAAAGGGGGCGGCAGAGTCGCCCCCGATACCCATACCTGTGTTAAAAAAACGAGTAGTGTGAGAAAAAAGGCTTTCTTCATGCTCTCTCCGGTTCTTCCTGCCGGCGCATGCGCCGGGCGACATTCAAAGCTTCCTGATCGTCCGGGGATCCTGAAATCATGCGGGCGATCTCCTCTACGATGTCATCCCCTTCCAGGACCCTGGCCCGTGTCACGGTCCGCTCCCCGGAATAGACTTTTTCCACATGGAAATGACGTTCCCCCAGGGCTGCGATCTGGGGCTGATGCGTGATGACGATGAGCTGGTATTTGTCAGCCAGCCGGGCCAGCTTTGCGCCCACCATTCCCGCCACGGCTCCGCCGATACCGCTGTCGATCTCATCGAAGATCATACACTGAATATCCAGATGACGTCCCATCACCGACTTCAGGGCGAAGAGGATCCGCGAGAGTTCGCCCCCCGATGCTGACTTCACAAGGGGATGGCTTCCCTCTCCGGGGTTGGTCTCAATATAAAATTCAGCCCTCAGGCTTCCTGCGGGGCCATAGACCTTATCCTGAAAGACCAGTCCCTGGTCCACCGGGAGAAAACGGACTTCAAAACGGGCCTGTTCCATCCCGATATCTTTCATCTCTGTTTCGATGGACCGGGCAAAGTCCAGAGCCGCTTTTTTTCGGAGATCAGAGAGAGATTCATCGTTTTCAGCGATCTGATGGCCCAGCTCTTCGATCTTCCGGCTGAAGGACTCCGCATCAAAGGTCATCTCCTCATAGGCGTCAAGATCTTTTCTGATCCGCTCTCCATAGGCCAGGACCTCTTCGATGGAGTCCCCGTATTTTCTCTTCAGCTTCTCAATATCGGACAGCCTGCGGTTGACCTCGTCCAGATGCTCTTCATCCAGCTCCATGCCGTCCACATACCGCTGGAGTTCACGGGACGCCTCGCCCATCCCGTTGATTTGGGAATGCAGAGCATCCACCAGGCTGTCCATGGTCTCCCCTATACCCCGTAACCTCTCCAGGCGGGCCGAGATCTCCTCAAGGGCTCCTGTAAAGTCCTCATTGTCGTTGAGAAGACGGTCGATAAAAGCCGTATGCTCCATGATGGACCGGGCTTTCTCAAGGATCTTCACCTCTTCCAGAAGGGTGTCATCTTCTCCCGGTTTGGGGTTCACACCATCGATCTCGCTGATCTCAAAACGGTAAGTATCCATCTTCCGGCGGATCTCCCTCTCTTCTCTTTTGAAATGCTCATACCGGTCTGTAAGCCGGTAAAGCTCTTTGTAGAGAGACTGATAATTTTCCAGGTCCTCTCCCGGAAGGCCGAAATAGTCAAGAAAAAGAAGATGGTTGGACGGATCCATGAGCATCTGATGCTCACTCTGGTTATTGAGGTCGATGAGGTGCTCCGTGATCTCTTTCAACTGCGAAAGGGTCGCTGACGCCCCGTTGATGAAGACACGGTTCTTCCCGTTCCTTTTGACGATTCTTTTCACGATGCAGACATCCTCATGGGGGAAGCCGTTCTCTTTCAGCCAGGCCGCCAGAAGAGGGTGCATGGTAAAGAGAGCCTCGACCACAGCCTCTTCTGAACCCAGGCGGATCATATCCTGGTCAGCCCTGTCGCCCATCGCCATGGCAATAGCATTGAGGATAATGGATTTCCCGGCACCGGTCTCCCCGGTGATGACATTGAATCCCCGGCTGAATTCAAGCGTCACATCATCTGCAATAGCAAAATCCTGCATATGAAGCCGTTCTAACATTTCTCTTCACCCCTTTTTCCCCAATGCAGTTTCAACCTGAGGACCTGATAAAAATCCCAATCCACCGGACGGATCAGAGAAAAGGCGTCTGAGGCCAGGGAGACTTCGACAGGGCCTTCAACGGTCCCCCGCAGCTTTCCGTCGACGACCAGTGACATGGGAGAGTGGGGGACGATCTTCAGCATATGTTTTTCCCCCATGACCAGGGGGCGGATCCCCAGGGCATGGCTGGCGATGGAATTCAGGATATACCCTCCCGCCTCAGGATGGATGATGGATCCCCCCACAGAGAGGTTATACGCCGTGGACCCCACTGGAGAGGCGACGATCAGCCCGTCAGCCGTCTGTGTGTGGATAAAGGCCCCGTTGAGGAAAACGTCGAAACGGGCCATATCCTCCACACGGATCCCTTTGAGAACCACATCATTGACGGCAAGCCCTTCCCGGCCGTTTCCGCGGTAGAGAAGATAACGGACCTTTTCCGTTTTATAGATCTTTCTGATAAAGACATCCTCCAGGACATCCGTTGTTCCGGTGACATCAGCTGACGTGAGAAACCCCAGATGACCGAGATTGATGCCGAAATAGTGTTTTGGCGTACCAAAAGCGGCCATGGCATAGAGAAGAGTCCCGTCACCGCCCAGGGTCACGATCCACTGGGCCCGGGCGGGATCCTCTTCGATGACACAATGGGACCTGAACCACCCGAGGAGAGGACCGGTCCTGCCGGCCCATTTCTCTTTTTGCTTCGGGTTAGAGATCAAGGAAATCTTCATCTTTAAACACTTCCCTTTTTATATGGTCCGGGGTGATGACTGCACTTGCTTTCCTCTCACAGAAGATGAAATACTCTCTGTTTCCTTCTCCTCCTAAAACTTGAGACCTTTTGATTATAAGAGGGAAGAACCCTTCTTTCAACAGATAATCTCTGAAGCTGGTCAGGGCCTTTTCATGACAGGAGAGGCCGGTGACCACACCTTTTTTGTTTTTTTCACCGGGAGGCGTCTCAAACTGGGGCTTAAAAAGAAGGAGAGCGGGGACACGGGCTCCGGCCATGACAGGGATCACTTTTCTGAGAGAGATAAAAGAGAGGTCTGCCGTGATCATCTCCAGGCCCGGGGGAGGAACCGCAAGGAAATCCCTGATATCACACTTTTCATGAAGCGAAAGACGCGGATTCGCGGCCAGTGACGGATGAAGCTGTCCCCGTCCCACATCCACGGCCCAGACAAACGAGGCCCCCCGGTGAAGAAGGACCTGACAAAATCCCCCTGTTGACGAACCGGCATCACAGACCTTCAAGCCGGAGACGTCGAGTCCTGTCTCATCCAGGAAAAGGCGCAGTTTCAGGGCGGCCATACTCACAAAGGGAAGGGGGTCGCCCAGAACGGTGACCTCATCCCCGGCCGGGATCCGGCAGGAGGGCTTTGTGACGGTCTTCCCGTTCACGGTGACATATCCCTTCCTCACGGCTCGGCTGGCCCTGGTCCGGCTCTCGAAAAATCCCTCTTTTGTCAGGTAGGCATCTAAGCGCGGGCCAACCATCGGCTAATCCTTTCAGCCAGCGAATGACCGTCCAGCCCGCAGAGCCGGATGAGTTCATCCTGAGTCCCCTGTTCGATGAACCGGTCGGGGATCCCCAGAGGAAGGAAAGGAACGCTCCCGCCGTCCTCTTCGGCGATGATCCGGGCGATCTCTTCGCCGACTCCCCCGTAAAGTGTCCCGTATTCCACAGAAACGGCTTTTCCCGTTTCAAAGGTGTGGCTGATCACCGCTTCCCTGTCCAGTGGCTTGGCAAAGCGCAGATCAAAGACTCCGGCATGGATCCCCGCCTTGTCCAGGAGGTCAGCGGCAGCCAGGGCCTCAGAAACCATGCGTCCCAGGGCAAAGATCATCATATCCTTTCCGGGTTTCAGAAGCAGCCCGCGTCCGTACTCCAGAGGGGCATCCCCCCTCCCCGGCAGAGTCACCGCTGTTCCCCGGGGATACCGCAGGGCAATGGGCCCGGCGTCGTAGCGGCAGCAGAACGCGATCATATCCCTGAACTCTTTCTCATCCGCCGGGGCAAGAAGTGTCATCCCCGGAATCGTTCTGAGATAGGCGATGTCAAAGACACCGTGATGGGTGGGGCCGTCTTCCCCCACAAGGCCGCTCCTGTCAAGAAGGAAACGGACAGGGGCTTTCTGGAGAGCAGCATCATGGATCAGCTGGTCAAAGGCTCTCTGGAGAAATGTGGAATAGATCCCCACAAAAGGTTTTTTCCCGGCCAGCGCCAGAGCCGCCCCGATGGTAACAGCACTTCCTTCGGCGATCCCCACGTCGATATACCGCTCAGGGAAAGTCTCTTTGAAGACACTCAGTCCTGTTCCCGCCGGCATGGCCGCCGTAATCGCCACCAGCGCCTGGTCCCGTTTCCCCCATTTGAGGAGTTCCTTCTGAAGGATGGCCGTATAACTCTTTTTCCTGCCTCCCTTTCTTCGGGGAGAGATCCCGTGGAAGGATTCAGGATCCTCTTCTGCAGGCCCGTACCCTTTTCCTTTTGTGGTCCTCACATGGAGAAGGACCGGCCCTTTCATCTCTTTTGTCTTTCTGAGCAAGGAAAGGAGCTCTTTCAGGTCGTTCCCGTTGACAGGACCGATATAATTGAATCCCAGGTCTTCGTAAAAAGCACCTTTGATCACCATGTTTTTCATGGATTCTTCAAGGCGTCTGAGCCATTCGTAAACAGAATCTCCCGCGGGAAGAGTCTTGACGAATTTCTGCATATCTTCCCGGATCCTGTTGTAAAAACGTGTGGTGATCGCCCTGTTGAAATATTTGGAAAGCCCGCCCACATTTTTGTCAATGGACATGTTGTTGTCATTGAGGATCACGAGGACATTGAGCTTTTCGGCACCGATGAGGTTCAACCCTTCGAAGGCCAGGCCCCCGGTCATGGCTCCGTCACCGATGACAGCGATGACTTTATAATCCTCTCCGTCAAGATCCCTTGCCTTGGCAAACCCTGCAGCGGCGGCCACCGATGTGGAGGCATGGCCTGCTCCAAAGACATCAAACGGCGACTCTTCTCTTTTTAAGAAGCCCGAAAGCCCCCCGTATCGGCGGAGTGTCTTGAAATCGGGAAAGCGTCCGGTGAGGATCTTATGGGCATAGGCCTGGTGTCCCACATCCCAGATCAGAAGATCACGGGGAGTCCGGAACGTGTAGTGGAGAGCAATGGCCAGCTCCACCACGCCGAGAGACGGGGAGAGATGTCCTCCGTTTTCAAGGCACCTGCTGATGATGACTTCGCGGATCTCATCAGCAAGATGCGGGAGGTCTTCCTCCTTCATGTTCCTCAGGTCTTCCACCTGAAACCGGTCGTGAAGAAAGGGCCTTTCCTGCGGGCCACTCTGTCTGTCTCTCATTCATCCCCTCCGTTCACGGCTTCCGTCCCATCATGGTTCTCATGATACAGGAGTTGACGCAAATTTCAAGGAAACCTTTTCCCTGAAAGTGCTTGCTCAAAGCGCAATCCTTCTTATACTGAAAGAAGGCAGCAGGGACCCGGCTCCGGTTGTCCATGACAGCCGGGTGATCCTCTGCTCACAAAAAAGGGAGGGAGCATCATCCATGCATCTGTTCACCATCGTCATCTCTATTCTTCTCCCCATCGCCCTGGGGATCCTTTTCCGCTTTCTGGGGTTCACCCATAATGAGGCGACAGCCCTCCGGAAGTTCGTCATCAAAGTCACTGTCCCTTTTATCGTCTTCCGCAATCTTCTCACCGCCAACCTTGAAAGTTTAAGCCAGATCGCTCCATCGGTTGTGGCCATGCTTCTGCTGACCATCCTTTTCGGAGTGACCTCCATTCTCATGAGCCGGGTCCTTCCCCGCGGGAAGGCTCTGCGTAATGCTTTTATCTTCTCCACATTTGTGGGAAATTACGGATATCTCGGCTGGGGTGTCATGTACCATTTTTACGGAGACACAGGATTCACGCGCTCGGTCTTTTTCACACTCTTTTTCTGGCCGGTCTTTCTCCTCGTGGGTTTCGGACTCATCGCCTTTCTCAACAGGGAGGAGAATGTCTCGCGAAAAGAGATCGCCCGGATCCTCCTGAAGAACTCCGCTCCCCCTCTGCTCGCAGCCGGAGCAGGGCTGACCTTGAACCTTCTCTCCGTCACGTTCCCGCCCCTGATCTCTGATTTCATCACTCAATTCGCCTCGATGACCATCCCTCTGATCCTCTTTACCATCGGCCTCTCCTTTCATTTCACCCTGAAAAGATCATCTCTGGCCACGGTCCTTCTCTCCTGTTTCCATCGCCTTATCCTGGGGTACCTCCTGGGATGGGCAGTCTGCTGCCTGGTCTCCCTGGTCTTTCCCCTGGACCTGATCACGAGGAAAGTCATCCTTCTGGAGTCCATTATGCCCACAGCAGCCATGGCTCCTTTTTTTGCAGAGCACATCACCGTGGATAAAAAACTCCAGGCCTCTATTGTCACACTCTCCACCGCGTTGTCTCTGCTCACGATCCCCCTCTGGTATCTGATCACAGAAGCGCTTTTGTAAAATAAGGAGGTTTCCCGGTATGCTTTTCTATCTGGTCAAAGTCATCCTGTCTGCCCTGATCATCGTTCTGGTCTCGGAGATCTCCAAAAGGAGCAGCCTTATGGGAGCGTTGCTGGCCTCTCTCCCCCTCACGTCCCTTCTCGCCATCCTCTGGATCTACATCGAAACGAAAAATACAGAGACCATCAGGGCCCTTTCACTCAATGTCTTCTGGCTTGTTCTTCCGTCTCTTCTCTTCTTCCTGGCCCTCCCTTTTTTGATCAAAGTCAAGATCCCCTTCTTCATGAGCCTTTTTCTCTCTTCATCCCTGACTGTGGCCGGGTATCTCATTATGGTTCATGTGATGAAAAAGATGCAGTGACTGTCCTTCGGGGAAAAGAGGGCGTTCAGGGAAACTGAAGAGGATCTACGGGAATATTGTTGACACGCACTTCCCAATGGAGATGGGGCCCGGTGGAGAAACCCGTTGTTCCCACATCGCCCAGAATATCGCCCTGCACCACTTCGTCGCCCGCAGAGACAGCCAGACGGTCCAGGTGATAGTAGAGGGACTTGACTCCGTACCCGTGATCCAGGATCACGGTGAGTCCTCGTCCGTAAAAATCCTCAGCACAGAGGACGTCTCCCCCCAGAGGTGCGGTCACCGGGGTTCCCGCCGGGTTTCCCCCGATATCGGTCCCGGTATGATATGTCCGGTAACCCCGCCCGTTATAAGATCTGATGATCCCGAAAGGAGAGGTGATCCTCCCTTCCACAGGCTTCAGGAATTCAGGGCGGGACGGACTGATCCGGCCTGATTTGGACAAGAGGAGACGGGCGGCCTTCCTGTTCTCATATCCCAGAAGAGCGGCCCGGATACTCTCCAGCCCGTCGTCTCCCGTATAGACAGCTCCCAGTGTCAGGTGCTCTTTTTTGTAACGGCCTTCTTTCACCCTGATCAGAAAGGTTTGTGACCGGATCTCCCCTTTCGGTGTGACAGCGGTGATCACCAGGCGGCTCTCTTCCCGGCCCGAGAGAAGCGGATAGGCCAGATAGAAGAGGACCTGGTTCGCACTTCCGCGGTAAAGGGGGACTTTCTCCCCGTCCCGTCGGATCTCCAGCCTCTCCAGGGAAACAGAGGGCGTGATCTCCACCAGAATGGCCACCCCCTCCACACACTCCCGGGGGAACCGGACAAATCCCAGGGGGAGATCCTTTTTGTCCAGAAACAGTGAAAAGGAGAGTCCGTGCGAGTTGATCCGGACCTCTCCCGGAGAAGGAAGACACAGGGGGAGAGAGAGATGAAAAAAACCCTGGTCTTCTGTGATCTGAAGCGGCTGGCCCCCTGCTGAGGCCTGAATGTCTGTTCCCCTGAAAAAGATCTTGCTCAGAGTCAGAGTCTCTCCCTGAACAGAAAAAGGAATCCCGGCCTCTATGCTTTTTCGGGCAAGCAGAGCAGCCGGGAAAAGAATGAAAAGAAGACTAAGAAAAAGTATTCTATTCGGATTTTTCTTTTTCATGGGGACGGTTTTTGATCTCGTGTGCCTGGGCGGAAGAGGCCCCCATATTGATATCACCGTTGAGGAGACCGCCCTCTTCAAGAAGCAGCTTGTCGGTCTTCAGTTTTCCGATGATCGATCCTGTACTGTGGATCACGGTACGCTTTTTTGCCGTGACGTTTCCTGTGATCTTCCCGGCTGTCACCAGTTCATCAGCTTCGATATCCGCCTGGATCTCCCCTGTGGAGGAGACGATGACTTTCCCCCCGGCTTTGATGTTCCCTTTGAATCTGCCGGAAATGGTGATTCCGTGTTCCACATTCAACGTTCCTTCAATACGGCACGTATCCCCGATGAATGTCTCCATGCGCTCGTGATCCATAAATTACCTCCGTTTATCTCTCGATATTTTCCTGTAAAGCCACGTTCAGGCCGCGTAAGACCAAAAAAGGATCCAATTCCACCGGATGTTTGATGAAATCGGCAAAAAAGACTGAATATCCTCCGGTTAAAACCACCCGGCAGGGATGCCCCACAAACTCTTCGATCCGTGTGATGCAATACTCCATCGCTCCGAGAACAGTCCAGAAGACTCCGGCATTGACGGATTCTTCTGTATTCCTCCCTACATTGCGTGCCGGGACTTCCAGGTCGATCATATCGATCTGTGATGTCCTGTTGGCCAATGTCTTGAGCAAGGAGTAGGGACCCAGAGAGATCATCCCTCCGCGGAAGACGCCTTTCTCATCAATAAGGGAAAAGGTCAGGGCTGTCCCCACATCAACCACAATAACAGGAAACCCGTAAAAATGCCTGGCTGCGTAACCGCCCATGATCCGGTCCTCACCCAGAACACCCTGGTAATCAATATCCATCTTGAGGGTCATGTCAGAGACATCAAAGAGTTTTTTCCGGACATACGATTTCATGAGACATTTGACCACACCGGTGGCTTCGGGAACAACGCTGGAAAGAGCTCCGTAGTCGATCCCTCTTTTAAAATACTTGTTCAGGTCCGTCTCCGTGACGACTTCCGGTTTTGTCATGACACTGCGTGTGGGGTAGGTCTGATAGTTTTCGATCTCGCCCCCGTTAAAAAAGGCGAATTTCGCCATGGAGTTTCCGATATCGATGACAAGAACACGGTCGTTCATTGCACCTCTTTACGGCTTCCCGGCTTGATATAGGGAATCCCCTGCCGGCAGAGGGGACAACTTTCCGGATCATAGGACGTGACATCCAGTGTCAGCAAAGCCCGGGCAGGATATCCGAAATCGGTCTTGCCGTTGCTCCTGTCCACAAGAAACCCGATACCCGCGATCTCCACCTTCATGGACTCAAGAAGAGTGATGACCTCTTTGACTGATTTCCCCGTTGTCACCACATCTTCACAGATGAGGGCCTTCTCCCCTTCGTTGAGAGAAAAACCGCGCCTGAGAGAGACCCAGCCGTCCACACGCTCTGTAAAAAGTGCTCTCACACCAAGAGCCCGGGCTGTCTCATGAGCAACGATGATCCCGCCCATGGCCGGCCCCACCACAACGCCGATATTCTCATCTGCAAACTTCTCAGCCAGAGCTTTCCCCAGCTTTTCGGCAATATCAGGGTATTGAAGGACAAGAGCACTCTGCAGATACTGGTCAGAATGTCTTCCGGATGAAAGAAGAAAATGCCCCTTGAGAAGAGCTCCTTTTGCCTCATAGAGATTCAGTAATTCCTGTTTATCCAAAATGACTCCTCCTTGATGCTCCGGGGCATCCGGACAGGGCTGTCACCGGCCCGGGATCCGGGTCCCACGTTTTTTCCATTATACCACCAGCAGAATTCTATTCAATGGAAAACATCGACCGCTCCCCGGGGAGAACGGGAGGATGTGAAATACTGCGAAATTTCTTCTCCGTTTGAAGAGTCCTCAGAAGAGTCGACAGAAGGCGGCTTTTCTGTTCTCCGGAAAAGGCTTGAAGAAGCCGGCGGACCTCTTCTCTCTTGCCTTGCTGTGCATTCGGGCATGAGGATACAGGCAGGAGAGGGAGCCCGGCAGAACGGCTGTAGGAGGCGACGTCTTTTTTGAAAAGCGCGCTGAACGGACGGGCCAGAAGAAAAGAATCGTGAAAGGACTCCACGGGGCGGAAGGTATGGATCTCCCCTCCGTAGAGAAGACTGAGAAAGAAGGATTCCAGAAGGTCATCTCCATGATGGCCCAGAAAGATCACCGCGGCCTCCCTTTCCAAAGCGGCTTCGAAAAGCATCTTTTTTCTCTCCCTGCTGCATTCATAGCAATCTTCTCCCCGGCGGGCAGGGATAAGATGCAGGTCAAGCCCCAGGCCTCTGCACACAGCAGTGAGGAGACGCTTCTCTTCCGGAAAACCATAGTCGATCATGCAGGGGATGAGCCGAAGACTAAGAGGGTGATGGGCAAGAAAATGAAGGAGGGCCACGCTGTCCTGCCCTCCGGAAACGGCCACCAGGACAGGTCCCCCCTTCTCCAGCCGGATGAGGGGATGGTCTTCAAGATAGGGAGATGTCTTTTTGTATATGGTCTTGTAAGGGGGGGTAAAACGAAACCGGCCTGTCACCGGGGGTTCAACTCGATCTTGATATCGATCGGGGCCGCCTGTTCCAGGGTCGCCGAAACACCGCAATACTTCTCATGAGAGAGTTTCACAGCTTTTTCGATCTTTTCCCTGTCCAGCGTTTCCCCCCAGAAACGGAAAACAACAGTAAAGGCGGTGAACGGTTTGGGAAATTCAGGGTCGAGAGAGGCTTCGACGACAATATCCATCTTTTCAGGCAGGGCACGCATTTTTCTCAGGATAGAGACCACATCCATCCCGGTGCATCCGGCCAGTCCGGCCAGGATCATCTCTTTGGGGCTCGGGGCACTCTCCTGTCCTCCCACCTCTCCGGAAGAATCCATCATGGCGCAGCCGTTTTTCCCCTCGGCTCTGAACAGCATATTACCTTTCCATTCCGTGATCACTTTCATCATCATCCTCCTCCCAGGTTCCTTCAAGAAACTCGTTTAACAGTTTTCGGGCCCGTTCCTCATCCTT
>ERZ795053.6269-NODE-6269-length-11905-cov-23.787342_pt1 | contig 11905 bp, 9 predicted proteins | sample MGYA00375137_ERZ795053 | MGnify/ENA primary metagenome ERZ795053 (study PRJEB30182, sample SAMN05720284) | activated sludge metagenome | isolation source: Anaerobic digester | place: Hong Kong | collected 2014-12-17 ... | reverse complement strand
CGGGTCGATGTTGCGGCGGATGGAATAGGCGAAGCGTTCGGCGTTGAGCGGCGAACCGTCGCCGTACAGGAGACCGTCACGCAGGGTGAAGGTCAATGCCGTGGCATCGTCGTTGTAGGCCCACGATTCGGCGGCTGCCGGCACCGTGGCCAATTCGCCATCCTGACGGGTCAGGCCTTCGTAGACCATCTTCAGATTGGCAATCTCATTGACAAACGAACTCTTCTGCGGATCAAGAATGTCCGGGAAGGTCCCCAGGTTGACACGCAGCACCTTGTCGCCGGCCATGGCTTCGCCACTGGCCGCGGCCTCGCTGCCAGCCTCACCAGCCGGGGCCGCCGGGGCTGCGGGCGCGGTACACGCCGACAGCACAACTACGGCTATGGCCAGCAATGCCAGCACAATACGCCACTGTCTGTTCATAACAGATCTCCTTTCGTGGAACGCATAGAAACGGTTTGGTAGATCAGATAAAGCCAATCACCAGCCCAGCCGCCACCGGCGTTTCTCTGCCCGGCGGCGGTTGGAACTGAGCGATCACGATTGAATGGCACGCCCGATCAATTGACCGGCGTGCTGCGCCCGCCCTGCTCGACCAGATGGCAGGCAACGAAGTGGCCGGGGCGCTTCTCCTCGAACGCCGGGATCTCCTGCTTGCAGATGTCCTTGGCGATGGGGCAGCGCGGGTGGAAACGGCAGCCAGGCGGCGGGTTGAGCGGCGACGGCACCTCGCCCTTGAGCACGATGCGCTCGCGGCGGCGGCGCGGGTCCGGCACGGGGATGGCCGACATGAGCGCCTGCGTGTACGGGTGCAGCGGCTCGCGGTAGAGATCCTCGCGAGTGGTCACCTCGACCAGCTTGCCCAGATACATGACGCCGACGCGGTCGCTGATGTGCTCGACGACGCTCAGGTCATGCGCCACAAAGAGATAGGAGAAGCCGTACTCGCGCTGCAAATCCTTGAGCAAGTTGAGAATCTGCGACTGGATGGAGACATCCAGCGCCGACACCGGCTCGTCGCAGACGATGAAGCGCGGATTGAGCGCCAGGGCGCGCGCAATGCCGATGCGCTGGCGCTGGCCGCCGGAAAACTCGTGCGGGTAGCGGTGCGCGTGGTAGGGATTCAGCCCCACCTTGGCCAGCATCTCCTGCACGACGGCATTGCGCTGCTTGCGATCCTTGACGCCGTGGATCAGCAGGCTCTCGGCGATGATATCGCCCACGGGCATGCGCGGGTCCAGCGACGAGTAGGGGTCCTGGAAGACGATCTGCATGTTGCGGCGCAGCGCCTTGAGTTCGTTGGAGCGCAGGTTGAAGACATCCTGCCCATCGAAGAAAACGGTGCCCTCGTTCGACGGGATCAGGCGCAGGATCGACCGCGAGACTGTGGTCTTGCCGCAGCCGGACTCACCCACCAGCCCGAAGGTCTCGCCTTCCTTGACCGTGAAACTGACGTCGTCGACCGCCTTCACCCACGCCGAGATGCGCTGAAATACGCCCGAGCGAACCGGGAAGTAGGTCTTGAGATTTTGAACGACCAGCAGGTCTTTCTGTGCCACATCAACCGAAACTGCCATAGAGGTTTCCCAGCACTGCGTGCTTATTTATTCTTCGAGGCTCAGGCCCTGATCAATGAATTCCACATCCAGGTTGCTCACACTGAGGCGGCCGTCACCGTGGCTGGCTGTGACGCTGGCTTCGCCCGGCACCAGCACTTCGTCGCCACCGAACTGCCACGTCGCCTTCTCGACGCCCTCCCAGTTCTGCGCCGTCTCCGGGTCGTGCATGAAGCAGCGGGTGAGATGGCCGGGCCTCGCCTCGATGAGCCGCGGCTCGCGCTCCGTGCACAGGTCGCGCACGTAGGGGCAGCGCGGCGCGAACTTGCAGCCGGGCGGCAGCGCCACAAGATTGGGCACCGACCCCGGAATGACCGCCAGGTGTTTCTGCACCAGGCCGAGCACCGGAATCGCCGCCAGCAGCCCTTCGGCGTATGGATGAAGTTGTGCGTCAAAGAGCGAGAGCACATCCGTGTATTCGACAATCTGCCCTGCATACATGACGGCCACGTTGTCGCACATCTCGGCGATGACGCCCATGTCGTGGGTGATGAGCAGGATCGACGTGCCGGTCTCCGAACGCAGGTTGCGCATGAGGTCGAGAATCTGCGCCTGGATCGTCACGTCGAGCGCGGTGGTCGGCTCGTCGGCAATGAGCAGCTTGGGCTTGGTGGCCAGCGCCATAGCGATCATGACACGCTGCGCCTGCCCGCCGGAAATCTCGTGCGGATAGGCTTCGGCGCGCCTGGCCGGGTCGGGGATACCGACGGTGCGCAACATCTCGATGGCCTGGCGATTAGCCTCGGCCTTGCTGATCTTGGCGTGCGTCAGGATCGCCTCGGCAATCTGGTCACCGATACGAAAGACCGGGTTCAGACAGCTCGTCGGCTGCTGGAAAATCATGGAGATCTCGTTGCCGCGGATCTCGAGCAGGCGCGTCTCGCCAAGCGTCGTCAGATCTTCCTTGCCAAAGAGGATCTGGCCCTCGACGATCTTGCCCGACGACGGCAGCAGGCGCATGATCGAGAGCGACGTGACGCTCTTGCCGCTACCCGACTCGCCGACCAGCCCCATGATCTGGCCCGGCTTGATGGAAAAGTCGACGCCGTTGATGGCCTGTACGACGCCGTCTTCGGTGTAGAAGTAGGTCTTCAGCCCCTTGACTTCGAGCAGGGGACGGTCGTTATTCGAAGGAGTGGTCATAGGTCTCCACAGAAATCGTTGCTTAGCGCTTCAGGCGCGGGTCAAGGGCGTCGCGCATGCCATCGCCGATAAAGTTGAACGCGATCGTCACCAGACAGAGCGGGATGCCCGGCACCAGCGGCAGCCACGGATGCTGGAACATGTAGCTCTGTGCGGTGGAGAGCATGTTGCCCCACGACGGCGTCGGCTCCTGCACGCCCACGCCCAGGAAGCTGAGTGTGGCCTCGGCGATGACGATGCCGGCCAGACCCAAACTGGCGTTGACCAGGATCGGCGCGATGCCGTTGGGGATGATGTGGCGGAACATGATGCGCGTGTTGGAAGCGCCCACGGCCCGCAACGCCTCGACGAAATCCTGGTTGCGCAAGGTCAGCGCCATGCCGCGCATGAGGCGTGCCGCGCCCGTCCAGCCCAGCAGGATCAAGATCGCCATGAGGACGATGACTTTGTTGGCTTCCTGCGGCGGCGCCGCCAGCATCCACGAGACAAAGCCGGTAACAAAGGCGGGCAAGGGCAACTGGGCATCGGTCTTGATGAGAATCGATGCCGTAATCAGCAGAATCGGCAGGGTCGGGATCGACAGCAGGAACTCGACCAGGCGCGAGATAAAGGTATCGAACCAGCCGCCCATGAAGCCGGCCGTCGCGCCGAGCACGACGCCAAACAACTCAGAGACGACGACGACGATAAAGGCAATCGACAGCGAGACACGCGCGCCATAAAGGAGGCGCGTGAAGAGATCGCGACCCAGATGGTCGACGCCCAATGGGTGCATCTCTCCGGCGCTGCTCATGGTGCCGGGCGGGCCGGGGCGTGTTGCCACGGCAATATCGACGGCATCGCGCGGGAAGGGCGCGATGTAGGGCGCCAGCAGCGCGCCGATGAACATGACGACGATCACCACCACACCCGCCACGGCCAACTTGTGGCGCATAAAGCGGCGCAGCACGATCTGGAATTGGCTCTCTTCTTTCCCTTCGCGCGGGATCTTGGCGACGGCCAATGGTTCAGCAGTTGCAGTCACGGCAGCACCTCATTCTTAATACCGGATGCGCGGGTCGACGACAGAGTAGAGGATGTCGCCGAGCAGCGTTGCAACGACGGTCAGAATCGTCGTGACGTAGATGAATGCCAAAGCGATGTTGTAATCCGAGCGGTTGAGCGCATCGAAATAGAGACGCCCCATCCCCGGCCACGCAAAGACCGTCTCGGTCACGATGGCGCCGGCGAAGAAGATGGGGATCTGCAGCACCAGGATCGTGATGAAGGGAATCAAGGCATTGCGCAACGCGTGCTTGTTGATGACCAGGCGCTCGACGAGCCCCTTGGCGCGCGCCGTACGCACGTAATCCTGGCGCAACACCTCGAGCATGGAGGAGCGCAGGAAACGACTCCACGCCGCAACGCTGAAAATCGTCAACACCGCCACCGGCATCAACAGATGCAGGAAACGGTCGAGCGGCGTGCCGGGCTGGACGCGCAGCCAGCTTGCCACGTCATAGGGGCGCACCGCCTCGCGCAGACCGGGAGGCAATGTCGGCCACCAGGGCCACACCTCCTGGGCGCGCCCTGCCAGCACGGTGAAAAGCAGGATAAAGAGCAGGCCAAAGAAAAAGGTCGGCATGGACGAGCCGACAAAGGCCGCCGTCGTAAAGGTATAGTCGAATTTTGAGTACTGATTAACGGCGCTATAGATCCCAAGTGGGATGGCAATAACCAGCGCCAGCACGAGCGAGATCACCTGCAATTCCACGGTCGCCATTAGCCGGCTGGCCAGCAAATCCCATACCGGTCTACCCGCCTGAACTACCGTCGAGTTTCCAAAGTCGCCAAAGAGAATGCCGCGGCTGCTCTTGATCGGCGGGTGCAGTTCCGGCATTTCAGAGAGATAGACATAGTCTGCACAGCCACCGCCCTCTTCCGGGGTTGCCTCCAGATAGCAGCCCATTGGGACATTGGCAAACCACTCCTGCCCGCCGATGACCAGTGGCCCCTGCGGCTGCCCCACCAGCCAGCGCGTATAGCGCACGGGCCAGTAGAGATCCAGTTCGTATTGGGCGCGGATGCGCGCCTTCTCTTCGGGCGTGATACGCCGCTGCTGTTGCTGTAAACCGGTCAATGGCCCGCCCGGCGCAATGTTGAAGAGAAAGAACATGAAGAGGGAGACGACAAAGACAACGATCACCATCTGGAAGAGGCGGCGGATGAGATATGCTGTCATGGGTGGGATAATCCGTTCAAAGGTACGCTCTCACACAAGCGGGCAGACCGGCACGTAGCAGGCCTGCCCGCTTGCAGTTCCAGGCAGAGCCGAACAGAAACCAGGATTCACGCAGAATCCTGGTTTCTGTCATTCCAACTTACTTGGTGAACAGGTTGATGTCGATGTGTTCCCAGGTGGCACTGCCAGAAATTTCATACTGGACATTGCCGGTGCTGTTGGCAGCATCGATCACGGTCTGGACTTCGGCGCCCGCGCCCAGGGTCGAGTCGTCGAGGTAGTCGACGTCGCCGTTGAGCAACTGTGCGACGGCCTGGTTGGTGTCGGCCACGAAGACGAAGATCACGTTCGGGGTCGTTACGTCACCCTCGTAGTAGGGGTTGGCTTCCAGGACGATGCTCTGGCCCTTGTTCCATTCCTTGACCATGTAGGGTCCCCACGAGAGCGGCATTTCGGTCACTTCAGGCAGCGTCGCCCATTCGGCAGCCGGCACGTCCACCAGGACGCGGCCATCAGAGATGACACGCTGGCTGGGATACGGCGCAAACGGCGCCAGGAAGTAGGTCGGCGTCTGCACACCCGGCAGGTAGGTCACGGTGTACTCGAGTGCGTCAGCAGACCAGGCGACATCCTGGATCGACTCACAAGTCGTGAAAGTCGTGGCGCCGGAGTCCGGGTCACAGTCAATCGTCCGAGCGAGTTCGAAGTCAGCAATCGTGCCAGGTGTACCGTCACTCCAGGTGAACGGGTTCATCTTGTAGGTAACAACAAGTTGCTTCATCGGCACCGCGGTGGCTCCGTCGAAGGTCACTTCGTTGTTGTCCTTGTCGAAGACCAGCACGCCCTCTTCCAGAGCAACCGGTTCGCCGGCCGTGTTGTAAACCGTGTCACCGGCATTGGCCTCGACGTCGTTGTTCGCCGCCAAGCCAGATTCAAGCGTGCTCAATTCGGTCTGCAGGCGAACCTGGAAGTCGTAGTCGTACTGCGTCCAGGTGCGCTCGTTGTCGATCGCCATGCGCACAAGAGCCGATGCTGCCATCGACGAGATCGTCGCCCACAGGCTGTCGGGTTCCTGGGTCATACCGATGACGATGGTGTCGCCGCCGTCAGCCAGTGCCCATTCGGCAAGGTTGGTCGTGGCGTACTCGGTAGCATCCGGGAGGATGCCGGTCAGGTTCGAGCTCCAGGCTTCCGCTTCGGCGCGCTGGAAGACCGGGATCGACACGACGTCCTTGGCAAATTCTTGCTGGACTGTGTCATAGGCGGCAACACGATCCTCACGCAGCAGCGTGTTCGTCGCCTGTACGATAGCCTTGCTGGCCGTCTCATTACACCAGCCCATGTAGTTCTGACCTTCCCAGTTGTTGGAGGGCAGCGGAATCTGGTCACAGGCGTAGAGCGAACGGCCGGCCGGCTCAGTCTGGCCGACCCAGGCGAAAGCGCCCAGTTCGAAGTCGCGGCGGGCAAGACCCGTCGTGTCGCCGAACCACCAGGAGGCCGGGGCGTAGGTCGGGATGATCTGGACACCGCAGTCGGCCAGGTTCTGGATCATGACGGCCGACCAGGTCTGGCGGAACTGTGCGCTGGTGGTCGTGAACTTGAGCACGAGGGAGTCGCCGGCAGCATTGGTGCGCACGGGCGCGCCGTCAGCCTGCGTCCAGCCGGCTTCGTCGAGCAGCGCCTTGCCGGCATCGGGGTCGTACATCGGCAGATCCGTGTACGGACCGACGTACGCCCAGTGCGTCTTGGGCAGGAAACTGTCCATCAGCAGTTCGGCGCCGTCTTCAACGTACGGGTAGACCGAAGCAATCAGCGCCTCGCGGTCGATGCAGTAGGCCAGTGCCTGGCGAACCTTGACATCGCTCAGAATCGGGTGCGGGGTGGTGAATTCTTCAGCACCACTGCTCGCAGCCTCTCCACCTGCGGCCGGCGCGGCGCCCGGGGCGGCGGCCGGTGCAGCACAGGCGCTCACGACCAAAGCAAGGATCGTCAGAAGCGCCAGCACTAGAAACTTCTTTGTTTTCATGGTGTCTCCTTCTGAAAACAGTGAACCAGTAATTGTTATGAACACATCTGCGCCGGTCGCGTCACGGGTTGCGCGACGACCGGCGAGATGGGTTTCACGAAGCTTTTTGCGCGCCATCCTCATAGAGGAAGCAGGCCGTATAGTGGCCGTCGCCGTAATCCTTGAAGGGCGGCTCTTCCTGGCGGCAGACATCCATCACCTTGGGGCAGCGCGTCGAGAAGTGGCAGCCCTTGGGCGGGTTGGCCGGGCTGGGCACGTCACCCTCGAGAATGATGCGCTTGCGCTGGCTCTCGATGGCCGGGTCGGGGATCGGCACAGCCGACAGCAACGCCTGCGTGTACGGATGCATGGGCTTGGCGTAGAGTTCGTCGCGCTCGGCGAGTTCGACGATCTTGCCCAGGTACATGACTGCGATGCGATCCGAGATATGGCGCACGACCGAGAGGTCGTGGGCGATAAAGAGATAGGTCAGATTGAACTCTTCCTGCAGGTCTTCCAGCAGGTTGATGATCTGCGCCTGAATCGACACGTCGAGCGCCGAGATCGGCTCGTCGCAAACGATGAACGACGGGTTCACCGCCAGGGCTCGGGCGATGCCGATGCGCTGGCGCTGGCCGCCGGAGAATTCGTGCGGGTAGCGATTGATAAAGTAGGGGTTGAGGCCGACGATCTTGAGCAACTCCTGGACGCGGTCCTGGCGCTCCTTTTTGCTCTTGCCGATGCCGTGCACTTCCAGCGGCTCGCCGACGATGCTGCCCACGGTCATACGCGGATTGAGCGAGGCGTACGGATCCTGGAAGATCATCTGCATGCGTCGGCGCATCTTGCGCAGCTCTTCGCCTTTGGTCTTGGTCAGATCCTGGCCCTCAAAGCGCACTTCACCATTCGTCGGACGGTAGAGTTGGAGGATGGCACGGCCGGTGGTGGATTTGCCACAGCCGGACTCTCCCACCAATCCAAGCGTCTCGCCGCGATAGAGCAAGAAGTCGATACCGTCGACCGCCTTGATGGCGCCAACCTGGCGCTGGAAGATGATTCCCTTGGTGATGGGGAAGTGCATCTGCAGGTCACTGACCTGCAACAAGACGTCATGCGGTTTCCCGTTTGTGCTTGTTTTCCCGTTCGCCTCACTCATGACGCGGCTTCCTCTTTTGCGGACACCTGAACTTGCACATTGGAGATGTCAACCCAGCATGCGGCCTTGTGCCCGGGCGTGACTTCGACCAAGGGGGGATTCTCCTGCCAGCATTTATCCTGCACAAAGCTGCACCGCGGGGCAAAGGGGCAGTGCGTCGGCGGCTCCAGCAGGTCCGGCGGCAGGCCATCGATGGGGATCAGACGCTTCTGGCGGCCCAGATCCAAGCGCGGGATGGAACGCAGCAGGCCCAGCGTGTAGGGATGCCGCGGCTTGCCGTACAGGTCGTTGACGTTGCCTTCCTCGACAATGAAGCCCGAGTACATGACAATCACCCGATCGGCCATGCCGGCGACGACGCCCAGGTCATGCGTGATCCAGATGATGGCCATGCCCAGCTCGTCCTGCAGGCGGCGGGTGAGGTCGACAATCTGCGCCTGAATCGTCACGTCGAGCGCCGTGGTCGGCTCGTCGGCGATGAGCAACTGCGGGTCGCAGCTCAACCCCATGGCGATCATCACGCGCTGGCGCATGCCGCCGGAGAACTGGTGCGGATAGTCGTCCAGGCGCGAGTCAGCGCCTGGGATGCCGACCATCTCCAGCAGTTGCACGGCCCGCTTGCGCGCCTGATCCTTGTTCATGTTGAGGTGGAGTTCGAGCGCCTCGGTGATCTGTCGCCCAATCGTGAGCACAGGATTCAGGGAGGTCATGGGGTCCTGGAAGATCATGGCGATGCGGTTGCCGCGGATGTCGCGCAACTCGTCCTCGCTCAGCTTCAACAGGTCCTGCCCGTCGAACATCACTTCGCCGTCGACAATCTTGCCCGGGGGTTGAGGAATCAAGCGAATCAGCGACATCACGCCGACGCTTTTGCCGGAACCCGACTCACCAACAATGGCGACTGTTTCTCCGGCGTTGACGTAGTACGAGATCCCGTTTACGGCATGCACCACGCCATCTTGTGTGAAGAACTGAGTTTTCAGATTCTTCACCTCGAGCAGTTTTGGCATCTAGGCGATCTCCATCTGTCTTGTGATCCGATGATCCGCTGAATTGAGTACCGAAATGAAGGCTTTGGTGCGCTTCATGCGGCCGAACCGGTTTCGGCATAGGGCCTGGGAGGGCAGGTTGCACGGAACGCGGGTAGCTACAGCCATTTCTGCCGGCAAAACCCCGAATGATTCAGATAATTGCGCTAAGGGTTTACCACGAAAGCAAGCGAGATGTCAAAGGAACCACCACTCCAAACCCACTCTTGCTTTCGACCGTCCGCAAGCGTAACAAAGTTTAGTTGCATTGTCAAACGATTTGCGCCCTAACCGCCTGCCAGCCACGTGCGCAGGTGTGCGATTTGCGCCAGGACCGAACGCCGGCTGCTTCCACCGTCCACGTCGCGGCGTTCCACGCTGCGTTCGAAGCTCCAAACGTCGGCAACATCGGCGTCGAACGCGCCGTGCAGCTTCTGCAAGTCCGTCAGATCCAGCTCCGACAGCGGGATGCCCTGGAGTTCGGCCATCTGCACGGCCGCGCCGGCCACGTGATGGGCGTCGCGGAACGGCACACCCTTGCGCACCAGGTATTCGGCCAGGTCGGTCGCCAGCATCTCCGGCACCAGCGCCGCGCGCATGAAGGGCGGGTTGATGGCCAGCGTCGAGAGCACGCCGCACGCGATCTGCAATGAGCCGCTAAGGCTGGTCACGGCATCGAAGAGCGGCTCCTTGTCCTCCTGCAAGTCCTTGTTGTAAGTGCTCGGCAGTCCTTTGAGCGTCGCCATCAGCCCCGTCAACTGTCCCATGGAACGGCCGGATTTGCCGCGCAGCAACTCCAGCGCGTCAGGATTTTTCTTCTGCGGCATGAGGCTGCTGCCCGTGCTGTAAGCGTCCGCCAGCGTGACAAAGCCGAATTCATGGCTGCTGTAGACGATGAGATCCTCGGCCAGGCGGCTCAGGTGGATCATGGTCAGCGCCGCCCAGAAGAGAAACTCGGCGATGAAGTCGCGGTCGCTGACGCCGTCCATGCTGTTGTAGGTGATGCCGGCAAAGCCCAGATCCTCGGCCAGGCGCACCCGATCGATGGCGAAGGGGTTGCCCGCCAGCGCACCGCTGCCCAGCGGCATGACATTGACGCGTGCCGCCAGTTCGTCCAGCCGGCTGGCATCGCGCTGCCACGCCCACACGTGGCTGAGCAGCCAGTGGCTCCAGCGCACGGGCTGCGCCGGCTGCAAGTGCGTGTAGCCCGGCATGAGGATGTCGATCTCCTCGGCGGCGCGCTCAACGGCGGTGGCAATGAGATCGCGCTGGTGGCGGCGCAGGTGTGCGATCTCCTCGCGCAACCACAGGCGCACGTCGGTGGCGACCTGGTCGTTGCGGCTGCGACCGGTGTGCAGCTTGCCCGCCACACTGCCGATCAGCTCGGTGAGCCGCCGCTCGTTGGCCGTGTGGATATCCTCGTCCCCTTCGACGATGGTAAATTCACCGCGCGCCCATTCGCCGGCCACCTGCTCCAGCCCGTCGACGATCTGCTCCGCCTCGGCCGCGGTCAGCAACCCGGCCCGTTCGAGCGCGCGGGCATAGGCCTGGCTCCCGCTCAGGTCGACGCGCCACATCTGCTTGTCGAAGACGATCGATGCGTTGAACTGCTCCATCAGCGGGTCGGTCTTGCCCGTAAAGCGTCCGCCCCAAAGCTTTTTCGTCACGCCTTTTTTCCTCCAGGTGATGGTTGTATCGCCATACGCCGCAGCGACAGATCGCCGTAGCGCCAACGCACCCAACCGATGATGGCCAGCATCCCCGCCATGGTAGCCAGGATGCCCAACAGCCCAGCTTCCGGGCCAAAAAGCCCGCCCGTCCACAACTCCGGCCCGTGCTGCTGTATGCTCACCAACGTCGTACCGTGCTGCATCTTGCCGCTCACGGGAAAGCCAAAAAAGTTCCCCTGCACCAGGTTCCACGTCAGGTGCAGCCCGATGGGCAGGGCAAGCTCACCTGTGAGCACAAAACCCAGCCCGAACATGAAGCCCATGAGCGTCAGGTTCATCGTACTCACCCACGTGCTGTACGGGTTGAAGAGGTGCAGCAAGCCGAAGATCACCGACGAAGCAATCCAGGCAATCAGTACAGCGGGCACATAGCCCAGCGGCGCCATGCCTTCGGTCAAATTGATGATCTGGTTGCCGCGCGTCAGTAGTTCTTCGGCTACAGCCACGACGATATACAGCACCAGCGGCGCCATGAATGCCGCCCAGAACGAAACGGTCGGCGGGTCGGCACGCCACAAGCGATCAACAGTCACCCAGCCGGCGGCCCACTCGACGACAAAGACGAGGGCCATCAACATCGCGCCGAGCAGCAGGCCAAACCCAAAGTCGATCCACCATCGCCCCGAGAGGTGAAAACCGTAGTCGGCAAACGGCCGGTGGTCGATGACACGCGCCGTCCACCAGCCGGCCAGCAGAATGACAACCAGTCGCAGCACGTTGAGGGCGATGCTCTCCGCCCACAGCCACTCGGCGAGCACGGAGCGCAGCAACGTCGCTTCCAGCAGCCAGTGAACGACCGCCGGCCCGTATCCCCACAGCACGAAGAAGATGGTGACGCGATAGCCGGCGCGCAGCCGTCCTGTTTCGTCGAATAGCAGCGGCCGCAACGCTCGTAGCACGCCGTCCTCACTCGCTCCTATGCCTGCCTGAAATCATCTCGTCCTTATTGTACCCAACGCCGGCACGCTTTCCCAACCGCCGGCGCTCCCCCCGGTCGATTTGTCGC
>ERZ795053.6268-NODE-6268-length-11907-cov-5.199038_pt1 | contig 11907 bp, 11 predicted proteins | sample MGYA00375137_ERZ795053 | MGnify/ENA primary metagenome ERZ795053 (study PRJEB30182, sample SAMN05720284) | activated sludge metagenome | isolation source: Anaerobic digester | place: Hong Kong | collected 2014-12-17 ... | reverse complement strand
CGTCGGCACCCGCGACGAAGACGACCGCTTCCTCGACGCCCTCTCGCCGAGGCAGCGCGGCTCATGTGAGGACCTCCGAGAGGGCGTCGAGGAAGCGGTCGTCTTCGTCGCGGGTGCCGATCGTGACCCGCAGGCAGCCGCTCAGACCGGGCCAGCCCGAGCAGTTGCGCACCAGCACCGAGCGGTCCACCAGCGCCTGCCACACGGCGTCCGCATCCGCCTCGGTGGGCCGGAAGAGGATGAAGTTGGCGGCCGATGGCCACACCTCGCACGGCAGCTCGCGCAGCGCGGCATCCACCCGGCCCCGCTCCTCGGTGAGGATCGAGACCCGGCGCTCCATGTCGTCCACGTAGTCGAGGGCGATCAGCCCGGCCGCCTGCTTCAGGGCGTCCAGGTGGTACGGCAGCACGACCTTGTCGAGCTCGGCCACCAGCCAGGCCGGCCCGATCAGGTAGCCGAGCCGGGCCGCCGCCATCGACCAGGTCTTCGAGTAGGTGCGGGACACCACCAGCGGCGCGTCGTCGGCGACCAGCTCGAGCGCCGACCAGGGCGCGAACTGGCTGTACGCCTCGTCGACCACGAGCAGGCCGCCCACCTCGCCCACCAGCTCGAGCACCGCTCGCACCGTCTCGGGGGTCTCGGCGATGCCGGTCGGGTTGTTGGGCGAGCACAGGTACGTGATGGCCGGCCGAGCCGACGACACCACCCGCCGCACCTCGTCGAGGTCGATGGCCAGGTCGGCGCCCCGGCGGCCCTCGGCCACCGTCGCGCCGGTGACGCGGGCGATCTGCGAGTGCATGGCGTAGGTCGGCTCGAACAGCGCGACCGAGCGCCCCGGCCCCGCGTAGGTGAGCGACAGGGTCTGGAGCACCTCGTTCGAGCCGTTGGCCACGAAGACCTGGTCGGCGCGCACACCGTGCAGCTCGGCGAGCCGGGCCCGCAGCTCGCGGGCCAGCCGGTCGGGGTAGCGGTGCCAGCGGACGTCGCCGACCGCGGCAGCGACCGCGGCCACGAACTCGGGCGAGGGCGGCAGCGGCGACTCGTTCGTGTTGAGGCGGACCTCCACGTCGACCTGCGGCGAGTGGTACCCGTCCATCATCGCCACGTCGTCGCGCGGGGCGACGGGGACGCTCACGGCCGGTCCAGCCGGCGCAGCACGGACTCGGCGTGGGCGGCGAGGCCCTCGGCCCGGGCGATGGCCGCCACCGTGGGCGCGGCGCGCTCGACCGCCGCCCGGTCGAGCGTCACCACGTGCACGTCCTTCTGGAAGTCGCTGACGGTGAGCGCCGAGCCGAAGCGGGCGGTGCCGTCGGTGGGCAGCACGTGGCTGGGCCCGGCCAGGTAGTCGCCCACCGACGCCGGCGACCACGGTCCGCAGAACACGGCCCCGGCGTGGCGCACCAGCGGCACCAGGGCCTGCGGGTCCGCGGTCATCAGCTCGAGGTGCTCGGGGGCGATGGTGTTCGAGACGGCCACCGCCTGCTCGGGCGAATCGACCAGCACGGCGTAGCCGCCCTCGGCGAAGGTCGATTCGATCTCGCCTCGCCGCGGCGCCACGGCGACCTGGGCGGCGATCTCTGCGTCGATGGCGTCGAGCGCGGCCTCGTCCCAGCTGATCAGCCACGCGAGGCCACCCGGGCCGTGCTCGGCCTGGAGGATGACGTCGACGGCCGCCAAGTCGACCGGCGCCGAGCCATCGGCGATCACCACGACCTCGGAGGGGCCGGGGAACGACGACGGCACGCCCACCAGCCCCGCCACCTCGCGCTTGGCGATGGCGACGAACACGTTGCCCGGGCCGACGATCACGTCGACCGGTCGCACCGACTCGGTGCCGTAGGCCATGGCCCCCACCGCCTGGGCCCCGCCCACGGCGTACACCTCGTCGACCCCGGCCACGGCCGCGGCGGCCAGCGTCACCTGGGGCACCGAGCCCGTCGCGTCGGGCGGCACGCACAGCACCACCTCGGGCACCCCGGCCACCTTCGCCGGGATGGCGGTCATCAGCACCGTGCTCGGGTAGATCGCCCGCCCGCCGGGCACGTAGCAGCCGGCCCGGTCGACGGGGACCTTGCGGCCCTCGACCACGATGCCGTCGCGCTCGTAGGTGTGGTCGCCCACCAGCTGCGTGCGATGGAAGTCCTCGATGCCCGCCGCCGCCGCCTCGAGGGCGGTTCGCAGCTCGGGATCGATCGCTTGGAGGGCCGCGGCGATGTCGTCGGGCGGCACCCGCAGCGACGCGGGCCGCACGCCATCGAAGCGCTCGGTCAGGTCGCGCACCGCCTCGTCGCCCCGCTCGCGCACCTCGGCCAGGATCTCCTTGACCGCGGCGACCGGCCCCTCGGCCGCCTGGGCCGGGCGAGGGAGCTTGCCGCGCAGGTCGTCGCCGGCGCCGCGCAGGTCGAGACGGTTGAGCACGGCGGCGAGGCTACCGGCCGCCCCGCAAGCGCCCGAAGCCCGAAACCGCCCAGGTCGGCGCCCGGCTCAGGACGGCAGGGTCCGGCGAGCCCGATCGAGCGAGCGGACGGCCATGCGCAGCGAGCGCTCGACCTCGAACAGCGAGGCCGCCGGCTCGGACGCGCCGTCGCCCTCCAGCCCCTGGGCCAGCTCGGCCGCCCGCCGGGCGAGGTCCTCGATCGAGGCACCGAGGGACGACAGCTGGGGATCCGAGGCGGCGGGCATCGGCCCAGTCTGCCGGGAAAAACAGCACCGCCGCCCCGAAGGGCGGCGGTGCAGCGACACCAGGCGGCGGATCCCGGCGTCGCGTCCAACGAGGTGGCGGGTACCTCGTCGGGAGTCACTGTAGCGACCCGCTCCGGCCGAGTCACGTCCATTGCGACCGCAACGGTCGATTTCGAACGTGACATCCGTCATAACCGGACAAACTTTCGGCACGATCCGTGCCACAACTTGCGCTTTCCCGCCGCGATCCGTCGACCGCGCCGCTCAGACCCGACCGGCCGACGGGCAGAAGTCGGCCAGCACGCACGACCCGCAGGCCGGCTTCCGGGCGAAGCAGACCCGCCGGCCGTGGAGGATCACCCGAAGGCTGAACACCCCACGCTCGGCCGCCGGCACCATGGGGTTGAGGTCGTGCTCCACCTTCACCGGATCGGTCTCGGAGGTCAGCTCGAGGCGGTGCGAGAGGCGCAGCACGTGCGTGTCGACGGGCAGGCCGGGCAGGCCCTGGGCCACGGAGCGCACGACGTTCGCCGTCTTGCGCCCCACCCCGGGGACCGTCACCCAATCGCTCATCGACGTCGGCACCTCGCCCCCGAAGCGGTCGACGACGGCGTTCGCCATGCCGATGAGGCTCTTGGCCTTGTTGCGGTAGAAGCCCGTCGAGTGGATCACCACCTCGAGCTCGGCGGGGTCGGCCGCCGCGAGGGCCTCCGGCGTCGGGTAGCGGGCGAAGAGGTCGGGCGTGACGAGGTTGACCCGCGCATCGGTCGACTGGGCAGACAGGATCGTGGCGGCCAGCAGCTCGAAGGCGTTGCGGTGATCGAGCTCGCAGAGGTCCACCGCCGATCCCGGGTACTCCTCGGCGAGGCGCTCGTGGACGCGCCGGGCGCGTCCGGCGGGGGTGCGGGGTCGGGCCATGGGCGGGAGGATACGCAGCCCCCGGCGGGCCGCGAGCCGTCGGCCGGTAGCGTCCTGCGGGTGGCACCCGACGGCACCGGCACCCGCACGGACGACGCGCTGTCGCTGCACGTCGACGCGACCGACGGCCACCTCGACCTGTGCCTCGACGGGCCGCTCGACCGAGACGACGACGCCCTGGTCGCCGAGGGATCCCGTCTCGTGGCCCGAGCCGCCTGCGGGGCCGGCGGCCGCACGGTGCGCTTGGTCGCCGACCACCCCGCCGACCACCTCCTCCCGATCCCCGAGCGCGTCGCCGAGCGCCTCGGGCTCGACGAGGTGCGCGAGGTCGTGCAGCTGCGGGTGGCGCTGCCGATCCCCGGGGACCACCCGGTGCGCGCCACGGCCCCCACCATCGCCGGACGGCCGTTCGACCCCACGGTCGACGTCGACCGGTGGGTCGCCACCAACAACCGGGCCTTCGCCTGGCACCCCGACCAGGCCGACCGGACCGCCGAGCAGCTCCGCCGCCAGCTCGCCGAGCCGTGGGTCGACCTCGCCGGGTTCGTGGTGCTCGACGACCCCGATCGGCCCGACCGCCTCGCCGGCTCGTGCTGGACCCGAGTCCACCAACCGACCGACACCGAGCCGGCGCTCGGGGAGATCTTCGTGATCGTCGTGGACCCCAGCCTCCACGGTCGGGGCCTCGGCGCCGCCCTCGTGCTCGCCGGCCTCGACCACCTCGCCGAGCGAGGCCTGGCCATCGGGATGCTGTACGTGGAGGCCGACAACGGCGCCGCCCGCCACCTCTACGAGCGGCTCGGCTTCGTCGTGCACCAGCGGCGCCGGATCCGGTCGTGACCGCCCGCTCCCGCTACGACTGGACCCGAGCGGACCTGGGCGAGCTGCTCGCCGACGAGCCGCGGTACCGCGTCGACCAGGTCTGGCAAGGCCTCCACGACCAGGGCACCGAGCCCGAGGCGTGGTCGAACCTGCCCAAGGCGCTGCGCCTCCGGGTGGCCGACGCGCTGCCGAGCGCGCTCGCCCCGGTGGCCGAGTCGGTGAGCGACGACGGCGAGACCGTGAAGTGGCTGTGGTCGCTGGCCGATGGCCAGCGCATCGAGACGGTCCTGATGCACTACCCCGACCGCACCACCGTGTGCGTGTCGTCCCAGGCCGGGTGCGCCATGGCCTGCGGCTTCTGCGCCACCGGCCAAGCCGGCTTCGACCGCCACCTCACCACCGGCGAGATCGTGGAGCAGGTGGTCCGGGCTCGACGCCGCTCCGCCGAGGCCGGCAAGCGCCTCTCGAACGTGGTGTTCATGGGGATGGGCGAACCGTTCGCCAACTACGACCGCACGTGGGAGGCGGTGCGGCGGATCCACGACGACCTGGGGCTCGGCGCCCGCCACCTCACCCTGTCGACCGTGGGCGTGGTCCCCGGGATCCGCCGCCTCACCGACGCCGACCTGCCGGTGAACCTGGCCGTGTCCCTGCACGTCGCCAACGACGCCGAGCGAGACGAGCTCGTGCCCATCAACCGCCGCTACCCCCTCGACGTGCTCGCCGAGGCGTGCGCCGCGTACGTGGCCGCCACCCGGCGGCGCCTGTCGTTCGAGTGGGCGCTCATCGACGGCGTCAACGACAGCGCCCGCCACGCACGCGAGCTCGCCGACTACGCCCGGCCGCTGCGGGCCCACGTCAACCTGATCCCCCTCAACCCGACACCCGGGTACCCGGTGCGCGGCACCTCGCCCGAGGGGGTGCGCGCCTTCGCCCGCCACCTCGACGAGCTGGGGGTCAACGCCACCGTCCGGCGCACGCGCGGCACCGACATCGATGCCGCCTGCGGACAGCTGCGCGCCGGGCACCAGGCCGGTGGCGCCTCGCCCGTGCCGTCGCCGACCCGCCGCTGAGCCCGTGGGGGCTCAGCGCCACCAGACGCCGTCGGACGCCGGACCCGGCGCGTACCAGAGGATCCCGTCGCGGCCGCCGGTCGAGAACGCACCGACGATCGCCGTGGCCGACCCGTCGGCCACGATCGGCGCCGACGAGATGGCGCGGGCGCGGTCCCATCGCCACCAACGATCCGGCCCCGTGCCGGGGCGGTACCAGAGCACATCGTCGGCGCCGTCGCCCTCGAGGTCGACGATCATCGGCTGGTACTCCCCGGCGACGGCGACCGCGGTCTTGGTGAAGCCGCGGCGCCCGCCGAACCACAGGCTGTCGGCGGCGGAGCCGGGGCCGTACCACAGCACGTCGTCGGCCCCGTCGCCGTCGTAGTCGCCGATGAGGGGCCAGTAGGCCCCCTGCACGGTGGCGTCGAGGGAGGTGTGGGTGCCGAGGCCCGTCGAGCGCCACAGGTGGTCGGGGGCGCCACCGGGCGCGTACCAGAGGATGTCGGTGCGCCCGTCGCCGTCGGCGTCGAGCGGGAGGCCGAGGTAGCTGCCCTGGATCGACTGGCGCTGCGAGGCGAAGGCGAGGCCCTGCCAGCGCCACAGCTCGTCGGCCAGCGAGCCGGGGCCGTACCAGAGGATCTCGTCGGCCCCGTCGCCGTCGGTGTCCACCACGATCGGGCGCAGGCCCGCCGGGCGCGCCAGGCGCACCGAGCGCCACGTGCCGTCGCCCACCGCGCCCCACAGGTAGGCGGTCCCGGTGCGGCGGGCGTACCAGAGCAGGTCGTCGTCGCCGTCGCCGTCCACGTCGAGCGCGAGCACGTCGTCGAAGTCGCCCCCGACGTTCGCGCGCGACGACGTGAACGCTCCGCCGCCCACGCCGCTCCAGAGGTAGTCCGGTGCCGAGCCAGGTGCGATCCACAGCACGTCGCCGCGCCCGTCGCCTTGCGCATCGAGGGCGATGGGCCGGAACGTGCCGTTCACCACCGTGCGGGTGAGGTTCAGGCCGGCGGGCGGCACCGGGAGGCAGTCGCCCACGCCCCGGTCGAGGTCGCACAGCCCGGAGCTGGCGCGCCACGTGACCCCCGATCCGGCCTGGTCGGCGCGTGGCCGCTCGTTTTTGCCGACGGTGCGCACGCCCGAGATGTCGATGGCGTAACCCGTGTCGGCGCGGAGCCAGTGGCGCTCCTCGGTGGCGCCGCGGTCGACCACGTAGAAGGCCGCGCTCAGCGGAGTGGGCGCCACCGTGGGGCTGCCGCCGTCGAGCGGTGCCGTGGTGGCCCACCCCGTGGCGCCCTCGATGGTGCCCGGCCGGGGATCGATGTACCAGCACGCGACGGTGCCGGCGACGCCCGCCAGCGTGCACGTCCGCTGCTGCGCGCCCCCGGTGGTGGAGATCCCGTCCACGAGCACGAGCGAGGCGAAGCGCGGGCTGGTGCCCACCAGCTCCTGGAACAGCGACTCGCAGGTGGTGCACGGATAGCCCCACGGCGCCCAGGCGGCGTTGCGGCGCTCTTGGTCGGTGAACGGCGCCCCGTGGCCCACGAGCGAGCTCGACGGGTTGCAGTAGCGCGCCGCCATCCCGGCGGCGACGTCGGCGGCGCCCACGGCCACGTCCATCCGCTCGATGGCGGTGAACGGCGCGCCCAGCCCCGCGCTGTCGTACTGCCACAGCCCGATCCCCGGGTGCCAGAACGCCCGCTTGTAGGGCGTCGACGGGTCGCGGAACGCGTACAGGCCGTAGTTCGCCGACCGGTTCGAGGTCGTGGCGAACACCCCGTTCCACTCGTCGTAGCGCGACATCGCCATCGGCGACGGCGCGGTGGCCGCGCTGGTCGCGCTCGAGGTCTCCTTGAAGACCGGTACCACGACGAGCGCGCTCAGGCCGTCGTCGCTCAACGAGCACGGCCGGGCCGTGGCCGCCGACGCCGCCCGGATGGCCGCCCACGGCGCCCGTCCGACGTAGCGGTTGGTGGTGGCGCTCGTGCCGGCCACCTCGGTCGAGGAGGTGCCCTCGTCGGCCGGTGCCCCGTCGGCCGGCGCCGGGCCGTCGGCCCCGCCCACCGGGACGCCGTCGGTGAAGCCCGCCGGGAGGTCGGGGCCCCCGCCGGTCCGGGCCGCCGCGGGGCTCGGCGACCCCGTGGCCGCCGCGAGGAGGCCGAGGAGGCACAGCAGCACGGCGGGGACAGCGGGGCGGTGGCGCACGGGCGCTCCTTCCGGGTCGCCGTGGGTGGGCGAGCCCGGCCGACGAGGCTAGGGCACGTCGCCCTCGGTGGCGGGGAGGCCTCGCGGCGCGGTCGGCCGCACGAGCACCGTGCCGTGCGAGGTGCGCACGGCGTCCACGAGCCGCTCGCCCGGCCTCACCTCGGCGCCGTCCCACACCACGCAGCGCTCCAGGACCGCACCGCGACCGAGCCGGGCCCGCCCGTCGACCACCGACCGGCCGCCCGACGCCGCCAGGTTGGCGGCGAGGTAGTCCGCCGGGGTGCCGCAGTCGACGAAGGGCACCGTCGCCTCGACCACATCGAGCTCGCCGGCCGCGAGCGCGGCGCGCCAGGCCACCTCGTAGAGCCCGCTCGGCACGGCCCGCAGCGCCGCCACCGCGCCCGCGGGGAGGAGCGCCACCCCGCAGTACCGGAGGTCGCCGAAGTCACCCCGCGCCGGGTCGCGCACGCAGAGGAGGCGGTGGCGCACGCCGTCCCAGCCCGCGACGAGCCGCTCGACGGCGTCGACGATGCCCGGGCCCAGCCAGGCGTCGGCGTTGGTCACGAGCACCGGGCGCCCGTCGATCCAGGGTGCGAGCGCCCCGAGCGCGCCGGCGGTCCCCAGCGCTTCGGGCTCCTCGCGCGAACGGTGGACGGCGTCGCCGTGCGTGGCGGCGAGGTGGGCCTCGAGCTGGTCGGCACCGTGGTGCAGGTTCACCGCGACCTCGCCCACGCACCCCGCCACCCGGGCCAGCGCCAGGTCGACGAGCGGGACCGCACCGACGGGGCAGAGGGCCTTGGGGCGCCAGCGGCTGAGCGGCGAGAGGCGGCTGCCCGCGCCGGCGGCCAGCACCACGCCCGCGAGCTCGTCGGTCACCCCACCAGTGTGTCGGCGGCGGCGGCCTCCGAGCGGGCACCGGTATCCTCCCGCCCATGTCCGGCCGGTACGCGTTCTCCCTCCCCGACCCCCGCCAGCGAGACGGGTGGTTCCGGATCGGGACCGTCGACGTCACCACCACCGCGCTCATCGTCGGCGTCGGCGCCCTCTCGATGGTGCTGTACGCCATCAGCCCCGACATCCCCTACTGGGGCGTGTTCGCCACCAGCCTCGTGCGCGACGGCGAGGTCTGGCGGCTCGTCACCTGGCCGCTGGTGGGCTACCCCAGCCTGTGGGAGCTGATCGGCCTGGCCGTCTTCTGGTACTTCGGCCACCAGGTGGAGGATCGCATCGGCCGCAAGCCCTACACGTGGCTCGTGCTGGCCATGACGGTCCTCCCGGCCCTGGTCGTGACCGCCATCGGCGCGGGGAACGACTCGTTCGACCGCTGGGACGCGGCCACCGCCGGCGTCTCGCTGCTGTCGCTCGCGTTCCTCACCGTGTTCGCCCTCGAGAACCCCGGTGCCCGCACGATGTTCTTCGGCATCCCGTTCTGGATCGTGGCCGCCGCGTTCGTCGGCATCGCGGTGCTCTCCGCGGTGGGCGCTCGCGCGTGGGGGACGCTCTGGCTGATGCTGCTGGTCATCGCCGTGGGCTGCCTGGGGGCACGCCAGCGGGGCATGCTCGGCGACGTGCTGGGGTTCGTGCCGGTGGTCCCCTGGCTGGCGGGACCGCCCCCGTCGCCCTATGGCGAGATCGGCTCGGCTCGGCCGCGCGCCCGCAAGCGGGGGCGCACCAAGGGGACGGGCACCGGCCCCTCGGTCGTGCAGGGCCCGTGGGGCGCCCCGACGAGCGGGCCGACGCCGCTCGAGCAGGCCGAGCTCGACGTGCTGCTCGACCGCATCAGCGAGGGAGGCCTGGACTCGCTCTCCAAGCAGGAGCGAACCCGGCTCGAGGAGCTGAGCCGTCGCTTCCGCGACTCCTGACCTCACGCCAGAGTGGCCGCCCCGGCGACGATCGGGGCATGCTCTCCCCATGACCACCGTGATTCAGGGCATCGCCGGGCTCAAGGAGCTCGTCGGCCAGCACCTCGGCTACTCCGACTACCTCGAGATCACCCAGGAGCGGGTGAACACCTTCGCCGACGCGACGGGCGACCACCAGTGGATCCACGTCGATCCCGAGAAGGCCAAGGCGGAGAGCCCCTTCGGCGGCCCCATCGCCCACGGCTACCTCACCCTCTCGCTCGGGCCCGTGCTCGCCCCGCAGGTGATGCGGGTCGAGGGCATCAAGATGGGCGTCAACTACGGCTGCGAGAAGGTGCGCTTCCCCTCCCCCGTGCCCGTCGGCGCCAAGCTCCGCCTCGGGGCCGAGCTGACCAAGGTGGACGACATCCCCGGCGGCGCCCAGGTGTACATGACCTTCACCTTCGAGTGCGAGGGCGCGGCCAAGCCCTCCTGCGTCAGCGAGATCATCTTCCGCTACTACGAGTGAGCCGGCGTCAGGCGACGGCGACGTCGAACGCCTGACCCACCAGCCACGAGATCGCCATGGCGGCCAGGCCGCCCAGCAGCACGCGGACGGCGGGGCGCAGCAGCGGCGCCCCGCCCAGGCGCGCCCCGAGGGCGCCCAGCGCGCCCAGACCCACCAGCGTCGAGGCCACCACGGCGGCGATCCGGACGCTGGCGCCGGCGGCGAGCACCACGAGGATGGGCAACAGCGAGCCGATGGCGAACGACGCCGCCGACACCGTCGCCGCCTGGAGCGGACGGGCCAGGTCGGTGGGGTCGATGCCGAGCTCGTCGCGTGCGTGCGCGGTCAGGGCGTCGTGGGCGGTGAGGGACTCGGCCACCTGGCGAGCGAGCGCCGGGTCGAGGCCGCGCCGGACGTAGATCCCGGTCAGCTCGGCGAGCTCGGCGCGCGGGATGGTGCGGAGCTCCTCGGCCTCGGTGGCCAGGTCGGCCTGCTCGGCGTCTCGCTGCGAGGAGACCGAGCTGTACTCGCCGATCGCCATCGAGCCCGCCCCCGCGACGAGGGCCGCCACCCCGGTGGCGAGCAGGACCGACCGCCCGGCCGACGCCGACGCCACGCCGACGAGCAGGCTGGCGGTGGACAGCAGGCCGTCGTTGGCGCCGAGCACCCCGGCGCGGAGCCAGGCGGCGCGATGGCCGGCGTGCTCCTCGGTGTGGTGGCGCCCCATGGCCCGCCGGCGGCCCGAGCGGTCCGGGAGCAGGGCGGTGCGGGGAGGCGACGAGGGGGCGGGAGCCCGGTCGGGTGCGACGGCCATGGCCCCATCGTGGCGCGCCCGGCTCGGGTTCCCCCTGCTGATCTGGAGGCGATCGGCCGGTCTTCAGAGGGACGTGAGGGGACCTGAACGAGGTGGGCGCGGGCGATTTCGAGGCGTCGAGGGGGCACCGGTAGGTTCGCCCGATGCTCACGTGGAACCTGGGCGACCTCTTCGAGGCGGTGGCCGATGCGGTGCCCGAGCGCACGGCGACGGTCGCGGGCGGGGTGCGGCTGACGTTCCGCGAGCTCGACGATCGGTCCGATCGCCTGGCCCGGGTCCTCGCCGAGCGCGGCGTCGGTGCGGGAGATCACGTGGCGCTCGCCATGCGCAACGGGCACGAGTACCTCGAGGCGATGCTCGCCTGCTTCAAGCAGCGCGCCGTGCCGATCAACGTGAACACCCGCTACACCGTGGCCGAGCTGGCCCACCTCCTCGCGGACGCGGACGTCGTGCTGGCGGTGCACGACGCCGACCTCGCCGAGCGGATCGTCGAGGCCGCACCCGGCGCCGCCCGCCTCGAGCGGGGCCCGGCCTACGAGGCCGCGCTCGCGGCGGCCCCTTCCGGTCGGCTCGACGTGGCCCGCTCCGGCGACGACCGCTACGTGCTCTACACCGGCGGCACCACCGGGATGCCCCGCGGCGTGGTCTGGCGCCACGAGGACCTGCTCTTCGCCGCGCTCGGCGGCGGCAACCCGGGCGGCGACCCCGTCGAGCGCCCCGAGGAGGTGGTCGCCCACGCCCGGCGCGGTCGCACCCGCTGCCTCCCCGCCTCGCCCTTCACCCACGGCACCGCCCACTGGACGGCGCTCTCGACGCTGCTCAACGGCGGCACCGTGATCGTCGACACGCACGCCACCTTCGACGCCGCCGGCCTCTGGGACCTCGCCGACCGCGAGCGGGCCACGGTGCTCGTCATCGTGGGCGACGCGTTCGCCCGCCCGCTCGCCGACGCCCTCGCCGCCGAGCCCGAGCGGTGGCCGCTCGACGACCTCCTCGTGGTGCTCTCCGGCGGCGCCGTGCTGTCACCGGTCGTGCGCGACGCCCTGCTGGGCCACCTCCCGTGGG
>ERZ795053.6267-NODE-6267-length-11907-cov-5.681826_pt1 | contig 11907 bp, 10 predicted proteins | sample MGYA00375137_ERZ795053 | MGnify/ENA primary metagenome ERZ795053 (study PRJEB30182, sample SAMN05720284) | activated sludge metagenome | isolation source: Anaerobic digester | place: Hong Kong | collected 2014-12-17 ... | reverse complement strand
CCTTCTCCATGAACTGCTCGAGGTGGGCCACCGACGCCTTCATGGTCTCGGCCGACTGCAGCACGAAGGGCAGCTGCATCTTGCCGGCGCCGAAGAGGTCGCCCACGACCTTCATCCCGCCGAGGAGGTGCTCGTTGATGATCTCGAGCGGCGTGAGGCCCTCGGCCATGGCCAGGTCGAGGTCGTCGATCAGCCCCTCGCGGTCGCCGTCGATGATCCGGTGGTGGAGGCGCTGGGTCACCGGCCAGCCCGAGCGGTCCTCGCGCTCGTTGCTCTGGACCTTGACGTCGGCGAAGACCTCGAGCAGCTTCTGCAGCGGGTCGTACGACGCATCGCCGCCGGAGAGGGCGCCCTCGGCGCCGCGGCGGTCGTAGATGAGGTCGAGGGCCACGTCGCGCTGCTCGTCGGGAATGCGGCTGAGCGGCAAGATCTTCGACGCGTGCACGATGGCGGAGTCCATGCCGGCCTGCACGCACTCGTGGATGAACACGCTGTTGAGCACGTGGCGGGCGGCGGGGGAGAGGCCGAAGCTCACGTTCGAGACGCCGAGCGTGGTGAAGCAGCCCGGGATCTCGGCCTTCACCCGGCGGATGGCCTCGATGGTGGCCATGGCGTCCTTGCGGAGGTCGTCGTCGCCGGTGGAGAGCGGGAAGGTCAGCGTGTCGAAGATCAGATCTTCGTGGGACAGCCCGTAGCGGTCCACCGCGAGGGCGGCGATGCGCTTGGCCACCCGCACCTTCCACTCGACGTCGCGGGCCTGGCCCTCCTCGTCGATGCACAGGCAGATGACCGCAGCGCCGTACTCCTTCGCCAGCTTGAACACGCGGTCGAGGCGGGAGCCCTCGGCCTCGCCGTCTTCGAGGTTGGCCGAGTTGAGGATGGCGCGGCCGCCGATCCACTGGAGGCCGGCCTCGATCACCTCGGGCTCGGTGGAGTCGAGCACGAGCGGGGCGTTGGCCTGGGTGGCGAACCGGCTCGCGACCTCGTCCATGTCGCCCGTGCCGTCGCGCCCCACGTAGTCGACGCAGACGTCGAGGACGTGGGCGCCCTCCTTCACCTGCTGGGTGGCCATGGCCGTGCAGGTGTCGTAGTCGCCCTCGAGCATCGCCTCGCGGAACTTCTTGGAGCCGTTGGCGTTGGTGCGCTCGCCGATCATCAGGAACGAGGTGTCCTGGTGGAGCGGGACCGCCGAGTAGATCGACGCCACCGCCGCCTCGTGCGCGGGGGTGCGGGCGGCCGGCGTGAGGTTCGGCGCCATGTCGGCCAGCAGCCGGATGAACTCGGGGGTGGTGCCGCAGCAGCCTCCGATGACCTGCACGCCGTACTCCTCGACGAAGCGCCGCTGATGGGTCTCCATCTGCTCGGGCGTGAGGTCGTAGTGCATCTTGCCGTCGACCACCGAGGCAGACCGGCGTTGGGGAGCACGGAGATGGGCACCCGGCTGTGCTGGCTCAGGTGGCGGACGTGCTCGCTCATCTCGGTGGGGCCGGTGGCGCAGTTGAGCCCGATGATGTCGACGTCGAGCGGCTCGATGGCGGTGAGCGCGGCGGCGATCTCGGTGCCGACGAGCATGCGGCCGGTGAGCTCCATGGTGACCTGGGCCTGGATGGGCACCTGGCGGCCCACGGCGGCCATCGCCCGGCGGGCGCCGATGACGCTGGCCTTCAGGGCGAGCAGGTCGAAGTGGGTCTCGAGGATGAACAGGTCGACCCCGCCCTCGAGCAGGCCTCGGGCCGCCACCTCGTACGCGTCGCGCAGCTCGGCGAAGCGGATCTGGGCGAGGCTCGGGGCCTTGGTGCCGGGGCCGAGCGAGCCGGCCACGTAGCGCTTGCGGTCCGCCGTGGAGAACGAGTCGGCCACCTCCCGGGCGATCCGGGCGTTGGCCAGGGCGATCTCGTGGCTGCGCTCGGCCAGGTCGTACTCGCCGAGCGGGACGGCGAAGGCGCCGAACGTGTTGGTCTCCACCACGTCGGCGCCCACCTCGAAGTACGCCGAGTGGAGGGCGGCGATGACGTCGGGGCGGGTGACGCCGAGCAGGTCGGTGCACCCCTCGAGGGCGTCGCCGCCGTAGTCGTCGGCGGTGAGCCCCTGGGTCTGCAGCCAGGTGCCGGTGGCGCCGTCGTAGACGACGACGCGGTCGGCGACGAGATCGAGGAACGACGGGGTGGTCACGGGCCGAAGGCTACCGGGGGGTCTCCTTCGGCCCGCGATCGATCCCGGTCAGTCGCCGTCGGCGTCGTGGTCGGTGCTCACGATCGGCGGCTGGTCGCCGTCGTGCTCGCCGACCTCGCCCCGCTCGCCGCCGTCGGAGCCCTCACCCTCGCCCTTCCAGACCGACTCGGCGCCGGAGTGGCCGGTGCGGTACACCCACGCGGTGGCCAGCGCGCCGGTCAGCACGCTCAGGGCGAGGACCGGCACGGCGAGCTTGCGGAGCGTGGCGGTGCGGCCGGCCTGGGCTTCGGTGCCGCGGTCGAGCAGGTAGACGATCACCGCGGCCGCCACGGCCACGGCGAAGAAGACGAAGACCATCGGGCGGGCCTGCTCGGCGAGCTGCGAGTGGCGCTCGATGGCGGCCTCACCGCCCTCGCCGGTCAGCTCCTCGAGGCCCTCGCCCGACATCATGGCGAGCTGGACGCCGACGAAGCCGAGGGTGGCGAAGGCGGCGGTGACGGGGACGGCCCAGCTGCGCCACGACGGGCGCACCAGGGCGAGGATCGCGCCGACGAGCGCGAGGGGGACCATGACCACCGGCAGGTGGACGATGAACGGGTGCGCGGGCAGACCGTTGAGGGTCTGGAGCTCTGCGAGCACGTGGGGCTCCTTCGGGGGACGTGAGCGGGGGAGCCACGCCGTCGCGCGCCGCTGGGCCGGACCGTAGGGAGCCGCAGGTCAGCGAAGCCGAAGCGCCGGGTTAGCGGCAGGTAAGGACGGGCGTGGCATCGGGCACCCGTAGGCTGGCGGCGCCATGAAGATCTACACGCGCAAGGGCGACGACGGCACCACCGGGCTCTACGGCGGCGGCCGCGTCCCGAAGGACTCGGCGGCCCCGGAGGCCTACGGCACCGTCGACGAGGCCCAGGCCGCCCTCGGCCTCGCTCGCGCCCACGCCGAGCGGGGCGGCGAGCTCGACGAGATCCTGGTGGGCCTCGAGCGCGACCTGTGGGTGCTGATGGCCGAGCTGGCCACCGAGCCCGAGCACGCCCACAAGCTCGTCGACGGCGCCACCCGCGTGACGTCGGAGATGGTGACGGCCCTCGAGGGGCGCATCGACGAGCTGACGGCTCGCTTCGAGCAGCCCACCGAGTTCGTGGTGCCCGGCGAGCACCTGGTGGCCGCCCACCTCGACGTGGCCCGCACCGTGGTGCGCCGGGCCGAGCGCCGGGCGATGGCGGTGGCCGGCCCCGAATCCCACGTGCTGGCGTACCTCAACCGCCTCTCGGACCTGTGCTGGACCCTCGCCCGCTGGGTCGAGGGCACCTCCGTCATCACCAAGTCCCTCTGATGCGGTCGGCGGCCGTCGCCGCCGAGGTTCGCCGCCGCCGCCGAGGTCCGCATCGGCGCGGCCGCCTGGGGGCCCGCGGGTGTGCGGTTCGCTCCGCCAGCGCAAGCGGGGCGGGGCGATCGGCGCGCCGAGCCGGGCGCAGGCGGGTGAAGGCCCGCGTACGCTGGCGCCATGCCTGCGACGATCACGCTCGACCACGCGTCCGCCCTGCCCGACGAGCTGCCGGAGGGCGCGCTCGTGGCCGTCGGCGTGCGCGCCGATCACCTGGCCGACGACGCCCCCGGGGTGGCGGCGGAGCTGGCGGCGGCGGCGGGGTTCGCGGGCAAGGCGGGCCAGACGATGCTGGCCGCCACCGACGACGGCGTGCGCCTGCTGGTGGGCATCGGGGCCCCGGCCGGCCCCGGTGAGTTCCGCAAGATCGGCGCCGCGGCCGGCAAGGCGGCGCTGAAGGCGCCGGCGTTCGTGCTCGACGTCCTCGCGCGGCTCGAACCCTCCGATCGCCCTGCGGCCGCCGAGGCGCTGGCGGAGGGCGTCCTGCTCGGCACCTACCGCTACGAGGCGTACCAGGCGGCGCCCGAGGGCGTGCGCCTGGAGGCGGCCACCATCGTGGCCAAGGGCGGGGCCCGGGTCGCGTCGGCGGTGCGGCGCGGCACCGAGATCGGCGAGGCGGTGTCGTACACCCGCGACCTGGTCAACTCGCCCGGCGGCGAGCTCACGCCCCGCGAGTTCGCCAAGCGGGTGACGGCCGCGGGCGAGGCGAGCGGCCTCGAGGTCGAGGTCTGGGAGAAGGCGGCCATCAAGAAGGCCAAGATGGGCGGCCTGCTCGGCGTCAACCGGGGTTCCGAAGAGGACCCGCGCTTCGTGATCCTGCGCCACCGTCCCGAGGGGCGGCCGAAGGGCCGGCTGGCCTTCGTGGGCAAGGGGGTCACCTTCGACGCCGGCGGGCTGTCGATCAAGCCGTCGTCGTCCATGGAGAGCATGAAGAACGACATGGGCGGGGCCGCCGCCGTGGTGGGGGCGATGCTGCTCGTGCCGCTGCTGGCGCCGCGCACCGAGGTCACGGCCTACCTCCCGATGACCGACAACATGCTCGGCGGCGATGCCATGCGGGTGGGTGACGTGCTCACCGCCCGCAACGGCAAGACCATGGAGGTGCTCAACACCGATGCCGAGGGGCGGCTGATCCTGGCCGACGCCCTCTCGGTGGCGGTGGAGGAGGAGCCCGACGCCATCATCGACGCGGCCACCCTCACCGGTGCGTGCATGGTGGCCCTCGGCGACAAGATGGCCGGCGTGATGGGCAACCACGACGGCCTGGTGGAGCGGGTGCTCGGCGCCGCCGAGCGCCAGGGCGAGCTGGCCTGGCACCTGCCGCTGCCCGAGCACCTGCGCCCCACCATCGACAGCGACGTGGCCGACATCCGCAACATCGCCACCAAGCCCTACGGCGGGGCGCTCACCGCCGGATTGTTCCTCCGGGAGTTCGTGGGCGACGTGCCCTGGGTCCACATCGACCTGGCCGGCCCGGCGTTCGCGTCGGCACCCTGGGACGAGGTGACCAAGGGCGGCACCGGCTACGGGGTGCGCACCCTCGCCGAGGTGGCCGCCAGCTGGACCAAGCTGCCCGCGTCCTCCTGATCGTCACGCGGCATCGTCGGCCGGTCCGGTCGCCGGGCGCGGGCGGCGGGTGGCGAGGCCCGGCGCGTCCGACATCCCCGTCGGCATCCCATCGCCATCGGCCGCGGCGACGAGCGATCGGCGCTCGCCCGTCCGGGCCAGGGCCCAGCGCATCGCCTCGTGGGCCATGGCGGGGTGCACCTTCCAGCGGTGGAGCTGCACCTCGGCCGCCTCGGGCGCCTCGCCCAGCTCGAGCAGGCTGAGCGCGAGGCGCCGGGCGCGCGTTCGGCGCTCCTCGGCGGTCGGTCCTTCGGGCGCGGCGCCCACCCACCGCCGATGCTCGGCTTGCAGCGACGGGGGCAACCGCTCCAGCTGGTGGTGGGTGAGGCCCGAGATGCGCGTGCGCACGGCGAGGGCCCCCGGCCCGTCGGGACGCGAGAGGTGGAACTGCCCGGTGCGGGCGATCGCCCGCAGGAAGGGCCCGTTGGTGCCGCCGCGCATGCCGAGGCCGATGGCCTTGGCGGTCTCGTCGAGCTCGAGGTCGAAGCCGTCGGGCTCGACCTCGAGCGCGGCGGCGATCCGGCGGAGCAGCAACGTGGTCGATGGACCGAGCAGGGCGAGCCAGAACCGTTCGACGTAGGGCGATCGCGGGTCGTAGCCGACGGCCTCGACCACCGGGTCGTGCCACGGGGTGACCCGGATGCGGTCGAGCGTCAGGTCGAAGGGGAGCGTGGGACGGGACATCGGGCCTCCATGCGTGTGATGCACTTCTGTGCATCTCAAGGCATCGAGGTGGAGATCGGTGACGGGCCGCCCCTCATCCGGCTCGGCCGATCAACGCACCTCGAAGGCGACGGAGAAGGGGTGGCCCCAGTGGGCGGTGCGCTGGTCGACCCATACGTCGCTCCCGCTGCGGGTCGCGTAGGTCGACCACCCCGAGCACGAGTTCGTTCCCACCGTCGGGCAGGCGAAGCGCAGCTCGATGGGGTCCAGGTCCGCCACCGTCGCCCCGTCGTCGTCGACCCGCACGTAGGTGGCCCAGCCGTCGGAGCCGGCGGCGCCGAGCAGGTCCTGGAGCCAGAACCGGCCCTCGTCGCCCGCTGCGATGCGCTCGGGCGGCTCCACCACCCACGCGCCGTTGGCCGCCCCGAAGCCGGCGCGCACCAGGTCGTGCGAGGCGGCGGTGGCGTCGACCACCACGTAGCACGAGTAGTCGTGGCCTCGATCGCCCACCACCCGGGTGGTGGGTGCGTCGATCGGTCCCACGCCGTCGGGCCCCACCGCCCAGACCGCGCCGGTCGGCTCGCCGTCGACTGCGTCGGGCGACTCGAGGTCGACCACCACGAACGTCACCTGCTGCGGGGCGACCTCGCGCTCCTGGTCGGGGCGCGACGGGCAGTCGAAGCCCGAGTTGAGGTAGTCGACCAGCGCGTCCTCGAGCCCGCCGATGGGCACGTGGGTGTGGCCCATCACCACCAGCTCGGCGCCGTGGCGCAGGGCGCGCTGCTGGGCGAACCAGCCGAGGTAGGTCCCGTCGGCGTCGGCCATGGTGGCTCGGAACGCAGCGCCGTAGCCGGCGAGTCCGCCGCCGTTCGCGTCTGACCAACGGGTCCAGGCGTCCGCATAGACCTCTCGCGCCTGGCGCAGCGTGGCGGTGGTGCCGTCGGCCATGCGGATCGGTTCGTCGAGGCCGACCTTGGTGGAGCCGCTCACGATGTCGACCAGGGCGGCGGCGATCGACACGGAGCCGATGCCGCTCGCCACGGCGCCGAGGGCCCCGAGGTCGAGCCCGTTGGGCGCCCCCTGGTCGGGCAGGTCGGCCACCGTCTCGCCCTCGCCCAGGCGGCGGTCCCACATGGTGGCCACCGCCCGGGTGACGAAGTAGCCGAGGGGGAGCGGCGCCCAGGGCCCGTGGTCCACCGGGGCGTTGAACATGGTGTGGTGGTGGCCGTGCTCGAGGAGCACCCCGGGTGCGGGCTGGTAGGGCACGTCGGCCACGTGGCGGAGGTGGTGCCCGCGCCGGCTCCGCACCAGGCCCGCCTCTGCCGCGGTCACGCCGAGGTCGTGGTTGCCGGGCACGTAGGTGACCGCACCGTCGAGCGCATCGAGGCAGGCGGCGAGGGCGCCGTCGGGGCCGAGCACCTCGGGGTTGGCGGCCACGATGTCGGCGAAGGTGGGGGGTGCCACCGCGGCGTGATAGGTCCAGAGGTCCACGACGTCGCCCAGCAGCACCAGCTCGCGGATGTGGGGCGCCTGGTCCACGACCCACTGCAGCAGCCGCGCCAGCGCCGGGCCGTGCACGGCGGGTTGGAACCACACGGTGGGCGCGGCCGTCCCGAGGTGCACGTCGCTCAGCACCACCAGGTGCCGCCGCTCGCCCTCCAGGTGGTGCTCGTGCTCCACCGTCCTCCCTTCTCGGGCGGTCACGGTACCCCCGGCTCGCTCCCCGCCGTCGCCCGGCTGGCGGGGAATGCACGCCCTGGAACGAATGTTGACCCCTCAGGTAGGCTTTTCCGCCGATCCGACCCGATCCGCCCACCGCCGAGGCAACGAGGACCACCATGGCCAGCTTCCGAGACCTGCTCAGCGCCACCAAGGCGTCCATCCGCGAGGTGACCACCGCCGAGGCCGATGAGCTGCGCAAGGCCGAGGGGGCCATCGTGCTCGACGTGCGCGAGCCCGACGAGTACGAGCAGGGCGCCATCCCCGGCTCGATGCACATCCCGCGCGGCACCCTCGAGACCAACATCGAGATGCGGGTGCCCGACCACGACACCCCGCTCGTGGTCCTCTGCGCCGGCGGCACCCGGTCGGCCTTCGCGGCCAAGACCCTCACCGAGCTCGGCTACGGCGACGTCGTGTCGGTGATGGGCGGCTTCAACCAGTGGAAGGACGAGGGCCGCGACTGGAAGATCCCCGCCGCCCTCACGTCCGACCAGCGCAACCGCTACAAGCGCCACCTGCTGCTTCCCGAGGTGGGCGAGAGCGGCCAGCAGGAGCTGCTCGACGCCAAGGTGCTGCTGCTCGGCGCCGGCGGCCTCGGCTCGCCCGCCGCCCTCTACCTGGCGGCGGCCGGCGTGGGCACGCTCGGCATCATCGACATGGACGTCGTGGACGAGAGCAACCTCCAGCGGCAGATCCTCCACAACATCGACCGGGTGGGCGACCGCAAGGTCGACTCGGCCAAGAAGACCCTCACGCTGCTCAACCCCGACGTCAACGTCGTCACCTACGACGTCCGCCTCGACGCCTCCAACGTGCTCGACATCCTCGAGGGCTACGACGTGGTGGTCGACGGCACCGACAACTTCCCCACGCGCTTCATGGTCAACGACGCCTCGGTGAAGCTCGGCATCCCGGTGGTCCACGGGTCGATCTTCCGCTTCGAGGGCATGGTCACCGTCTTCGACCCGCAGAACGGCCCCACCTACCGCGACATGGTGCCGGAGCCGCCGCCCGCGGAGCTGGCCCCGAGCTGCGCCGAAGCCGGCGTGCTCGGCGTGCTGCCCGGCATCGTCGGCAGCATCCAGGCCATCGAGACCATCAAGCTGATCCTCGGCCTCGGCGATCCGCTGATCGGCCGGCTGCTGGCCTACGACTCCATGGAGCAGACCTTCCGGGAGTACAAGGTCCAGGTCGATCCCACCAACGAGATCACCTACGCCAACCGAGACCGGATCACCGTCGCCGAGCTCGACGGCCTCTGCGCCCCGCTCCCGCTGCAGCCGCCTCCGGGCTGACCCGAACCAGCGGCGCGGCGGCCGTCTCCTCGATCCCGGGGGTGGGGGAGGCGGTCCGGCTCAACGGCACGGCGATCCTGCGCACCGAGCCTGAGCTCCTCGAGGGCTGGGCCATGGGCGACACGCGTCCTCGGTGATCACCGACGGGGAGTTCGACGGCGCGGCGTACGACGCCGCCTACCCCGAGCGCCTCCGCCACACGATCTACTGAGGTGCTCGGGCCGCGCGAGCCGGGCTGCGAGACTGCGGCCATGGACGTGCTGGTGTGCACCACCCAGGTCCCCTTCATGCGGGGTGGGCTCGAGATGATGGTGGAGAACCTCGTGGGCGCGCTCGGGGCGGCGGGCCACCGGGCCGAGGCCGTCGCCGTGCCGGCCGCCTGGGACCGCGACCGCCTGCTCGACGCCCCCACCGCCTGGCGCAGCATCCCGCTCGACGCCGACGTCGTGATCCCGGTGAACTTCCCGGCGTTCTACGCCCGCCACCCGCGCAAGGTCCTGTGGCTGGCCCACCAGCACCGCGCCGCCTACGACGGTCTCGGCCAGCCCTGGAGCGACCTGGGCCTCGACGAGGCCAGCCTCGCCGCCCACCGCCAGCTCGTCGACTGGGACACCCGGGTGCTCTCGGAGTGCCTCGCCCGGTTCACGATCTCGGGCGTCGTGGCCGATCGGCTCCGGCGCTTCAACGGCCTCGACGCCACCGCGCTCTACCAGCCGCCGCCCCTGGCCGACCGCCTCGCCCCGCGCCCTGGCGGCCCGGGTCGCCACCTGCTCTGCCCAACCCGCCTCGAGGCCAACAAGCGACCCGGGCTGTTCCTCGACGGCCTGGCGTCGATGGCTACGCCGGTCGACGGCATCCTGACGGGCGTCGGTTCGCTGGCCGACGAGTTGCGGGGCAGCGCCGAGCGCCTCGGCATCGCCGATCGCCTCGAGATGCCCGGCTTCGTGTCGGACGACGACCTGGTCGACCTGCTGCGCGAGGCCATCGCCGTGGTCTACGCCCCCTACGACGAGGACTACGGGTTCGTCACCCTCCAGGCGTTCCTCGCCGGGGTGCCGGTCGTGACCACCGACGACAGCGGCGGCGTGCTCGAGTGGGTGGAGCACGAGGTCACGGGGTTGGTGACCGACGGCTCGCCCGACGCCCTGGGCGCCGCCCTCGACCGGCTGGTCGCCGACCCGGAGCTGGCCTTGCGCCTCGGGGCCGCCGGGCGCGAGCGGGTGCGCGACCTCAACTGGGAGCACGTGGTGCGCACGCTGCTCGGCGGGTCGCCGCCGTGACCCAGCGCCGGGTGCTGGCCCTCGCCGCCGAGCCCGGCGGCTCGGCCCGAGCGGTGCCGCTGCTCGGGATCCTCGGGCTCCAGGTCGACGTGGTGTCGTGGCAGCGCCGCGACGGGGTCGTGCCCGATGCGGTCCTGGCGGCGTCGGTGGCGGCGCTCGACCTGCTCGACGACTCGCCGGAGCGTCCGACGGGCGTCTGGGTCCGCCACCACGACGAGATCGACGTCGCCCTCGGGCACGGGGTCGACCTGCTGCTCACGGGCCGGGCGGAGCTCGTGGCGCGCGGTGCCGTGCTCGTCCCACCGCTCGGCATCGAGGTCGACCGCTGGCCCGCCGTCGCCCCGCTCGTGCGCGCCCGCCGCCGCCAGGCGCTCGGCCTGCCGGCCCGCCACGTCGTGCGCACCGACGAGCTCGAGGAGGGCGATGCGCTCGAGGCGGCCCTGGGCGTCGCGTCGGCCGCCGTGGTCTCGGGCCCGTCGGCGCTGCTCGCCTTGGCCCTCGGCACGCCGTCGGTCACGAGCGCCGAGACGGCCCGACGCCTCGGCCTCCGACCGGGTCGCGACGTGGAGGTGGCGTCGGGGCCCGATGCCGCGACGCGCGTGGCCGACGAGCTGGCGGCCGACGAGGCGCGCGCCGCCGCGCTGTCGCGCCGGGCTCGGCGGTGCGCCGAGCACCACCTCGACCTCGGGCGACCCGCTCGTGTCGTGCTCGAACGCCTGGGCCTGGTCGAGGTCGCGGACGGGCCAGCGGAGCGCGTCGGGCGGCGGCTCGACGAGCTCGGCACCCCGGCGGGCTCGCCGGTGCGAGCCCGCGCCGCCGCCGCGTTGGCGGTGCTCGCCCCCGATGGTGGAGGATCGACGGCGTGAGCGCGGAGCCGGCAGCAGCGGGGTGGAAGGCCAAGGCCAAGGCCCTGGCCGCCCCCGCGGTGCAGCGCGCCCGCGAGGAGGTGGTCCGAGCCACCTCCGCCGAGGTGCTGGCGCTACGCGGCGAGATCGCCGGGCTGCGGGCCGAGCTCGATCGCCAGGGCGCCGAGCACCGCGCCGCGATGGCCGCGGTCCACGAGGAGCTGGCGGGGCTGCGCCGCTCCGTCGACGCGAGCTGATCGCTAGCTGAAGCGGCTGCGGTACTCCGAGCTCTCGAACACGTAGGTCGAGATCGAGGTGAGCGAGGCCGCGCCGTTGGCGAGACCGGCCGTGAAGAGGGTGAACACGTCGGTGGAGGGCGCCCGGCGGAGCAGGCCCTCGTAGGTGCCCACCACCCAGACGGCATCGTCGGTGTCGCGGATGTACTCGCTGGACTGCGAGAAGTTGGCCATCACCTGACCCCGGCTCATCCCGGCGTCGAGGCGGTTGGTCCAGTAGGTGGCACCGCCCGCGTCCGCGGCGCGACCGAGCACGTTCAGGTAGACGCGGTCCACGAACGCCCGGTTCGAGAGCTTCCCGTAGCGGTTGGTGAACTCCGACGACACGGCGAACGAGTTCGAGATCGAGACGAGCGAACGGCCCTCACCTCGGCGGTTGAGCCAGTAGGTGAGCCCGTTGTGGTCGGGGTTGCGCAGGAAGTAGGTGCGGTAGAGCCGTGTCACCGCGTGGACCCGGTTGTCGGCCTCGGTGGACGACTGGAGGTGAGCGATGAACTGCCCCGGGCTCCAGGTGTCGCCGACGCGCGCCGTCCAGAAGGCCAGGTCGTCGGCCGTGGCCTCCCGTCGCAGTACGTCGCGGTACTGCTGGGCCACCAGTTGCGAGGCGGTGGTGAAGGGCGCGAACGC
>ERZ795053.6266-NODE-6266-length-11908-cov-4.256813_pt1 | contig 11908 bp, 11 predicted proteins | sample MGYA00375137_ERZ795053 | MGnify/ENA primary metagenome ERZ795053 (study PRJEB30182, sample SAMN05720284) | activated sludge metagenome | isolation source: Anaerobic digester | place: Hong Kong | collected 2014-12-17 ... | reverse complement strand
TATTAAAGCACTATTGCGGGTGGCTGCCACCTGGAATATTCCTGTTGCCTGTAACAGGGCCACGGCTGATTTTATTTTCACATCACCACTCATGCACCAGGACTACGAGGCTATATTACCTGATTATTCGTCTTATACATCAAGAAAAATATAAGCTCTTTCACTTTTGTTAATTTGCATGTTCAGTAAGATCAATGGCATTTCAATTACATACACCGTATGAACCTGCAGGGGATCAACCCCAGGCAATTCAGCAATTAACTGATGGTCTTTTGCAGGGAGAAAAATACCAGACATTATTAGGTGTAACAGGAAGCGGAAAAACGTTTACTGTTGCCAATGTGATACAGCAAGTGCAACGACCAACTCTTGTATTAACACATAATAAGACATTGGTTGCGCAGCTATACGGCGAATTCCGCCAGTTCTTCCCTGAAAACGCCGTAGAGTATTTTGTTTCCTATTATGATTACTACCAGCCAGAAGCTTATATGCCTGTTAGTGATGTTTATATTGAAAAAGATCTTAGCATAAATGATGAACTGGATAAGCTTCGCTTAAGAGCCACTTCAAGTTTATTGAGCGGAAGAAGGGACATCATTGTTGTTGCGTCGGTTAGCTGCATTTACGGCATGGGCAACCCTACTGATTATGAAAATGGGATTGTTCGTATCAACAAGGGGCAAACCATTTCCCGCCAGGGTTTTTTACACTCATTGGTTAATTCATTGTATTCCCGGACAACAGTTGAATTCAACCGGGGTGCATTCAGAGTAAAAGGCGACACGGTGGATATCAATCTTCCATATGTTGATTATGGGTACCGTATCACATTTTTTGGCGATGAGATTGAAGAGATAGAAAGCATTGAAGTAGCAACCGGTAAAAGGATCGGGCTGATGGAAAATGCAGCCATTTTTCCTGCCAATTTATATGTAGCGCCTAAGGATATTATCCAGCAGGTCATTCATGAGATACAGGATGAAATGAATGCACAGGCTGAATACTTTAAAAATCAGGGGAAATATATAGAAGCACAACGCTTATCAGAAAGAGTAAATTATGATCTTGAGATGATCCGTGAGTTGGGATATTGCAATGGTATTGAAAATTATTCCCGCTTTTTTGACAGGCGCATACCCGGAACAAGGCCATTTTGTTTACTTGATTATTTTCCAAAGGATTTCCTCATGGTGGTAGATGAAAGCCACCAGACCATTCCACAGGTAAGCGGTATGTATGGCGGAGATCGCAGCCGCAAGCTCATACTTGTTGATTATGGATTCCGGCTACCCAGTGCTTTGGATAACCGCCCCTTGAATTTTCATGAATTTGAATCATTACAAAACCAGGTAATCTATGTTTCGGCTACACCAGATGATTATGAACTTGAAAAATGTGGTGGTGTTGTAGTAGAGCAGGTAGTTCGACCAACAGGTCTGTTAGATCCACCGATAGAGATAAGACCAAGTGTTAACCAAATCGATGACCTGCTGGATGAAATTGATAAAAGAGTTACCAAAGGAGACAGGGTGCTGGTAACAACTTTAACCAAGCGGATGGCAGAAGAAATGGATAAGTATTTGCATCGGATCAATATCAAATCAAAGTATATACATAGTGAGGTGGATACATTGGAAAGAGTTGAAATATTAAGAGAGCTACGCCTGGGTAAAATTGATGTATTGGTTGGTGTTAATCTTTTAAGAGAAGGATTGGACTTACCTGAAGTTTCATTGGTAGCCATTTTGGATGCGGACAAAGAAGGTTTTTTGCGTAATGAAAAATCATTGACACAAACAGCCGGAAGAGCTGCCAGGAACGTAGATGGTCTTGTTATCTTTTATGCAGATACCATGACTGAAAGCATGCAAAAAACAATTGATGAAACAACCCGCAGAAGAGAAAAACAGATCGCTTTTAATATAGAACATAACATCACCCCAAGAACAGTCACAAAAACAACTAAAGATGTATTCGCACAAACATCTGTGTTGGATATAAAGGGATATGACCCTAAAGACCCTTATGCATTGGCACCTGACCAGGAATTGATAACTGTGGCCGCGGAAGAACAAGTAGAATACAAGACTATTCCACAAATGGAAAAGGCTATTTCTAAAATTAAAAAAGAGATGGAAAAAGCTGCAAGAGATCTTGACTTTATGGAAGCGGCGAGACTACGAGATGAAATGTTCTCTATGCAAAAGAAACTTGAAGAAATGAAAAAATAAGGGATTCGTAGTTTTACGAGTTTTCACTTAGTATTTCTGCCTATTTATTTGAGATTTGTTTTTCTTGATTTGCAGCAAAGATGGTACAGGTATACCTTTAGCATTGAATCCTTACTAATCCAATATTATAAAAACCGAAAAATCCATTATCAATGAAAATGCGTATTCGCAAAGTGGTCAACTTCTTTGCTTTTAACCTTCTGTTTTTCGCTTTATACCTGAACTTTATTCACAGTGACAACAGCCAGCTTCCTGCAACTTCCGTAGCAACACATACGAATGCTCCGGCTTTCAGCGGTACTGTTTTGGTAGAGAACCCTGAGCATTATATTCCTGCCCATACAGTAACAGCTACCATTTTGCCAAATCCGGCAGATGATAGAAAGGCAGCCAGCAATTAAACACTGGTCTCTGGCATTGCAGCGTTAACATAACTAAACCCTGTCATTGAAATTATGACAGGGTTTTTGCGTTTAAATATGCCTCACTTGAAATCTTTACCTTAGGGGCATGGAAAAAAAAGTTTTTCTGCTTGATGCTTTTGCCCTTGTTTTCCGTGCTTATTATGCATTGATAAGGGCCCCCCGTATCACATCTAAAGGCAAAAACACAAATGCCCAGTTTGGATTTACCAATACACTGGTTGAACTTATCAATAAACAGAAACCTACTCATATGGCTGTGTGTTTTGACACAGCCGCTCCTACAGAAAGACATACAGATTTTGCAGATTATAAGGCGAACCGCCAGGAAACTCCTGAAGATATCAGCGCAGCCGTTCCAGACATTAAGAAAATTATCGAAGCTTTTAATATCCCAATTATTGAAGTGGACGGATACGAAGCCGATGATGTGATAGGTACCTTGAGCAAGCAGGCAGAAAAAGCAGGGTATGAGGTTTATATGGTAACTCCTGATAAAGATTACGGACAACTGGTATCAAAAAAAGTCAAGATATATAAACCGGCATACCAGGGGAATGATGTAGAGATCATGGGACCGGAAGAAGTTTGTGCTAAATGGAATATCAAAGATGTATCGCAGGTTATTGATATGCTGGGTATGATGGGTGATTCTGTAGACAATATTCCTGGTATACCCGGAGTAGGCGAAAAAACGGCTGCAAAATTCCTGGCACAATATGGATCGCTGGAAGAAACACTGGCGAATGTGGATAGTATAAAAGGAGCCATGGGAGAGAAAGTAAAAAAGGGAAAAGAAATGGCTGTGCTTTCCAAAAAACTGGCAACCATCATAACTGATGCCCCGGTAGCATTTCATGAAGAAGATTTCAAATTAAAGGACTGGAATGCGGAAAAATTGAAAGAGATATTTGCTGAGTTGGAATTCCGCACATTAGGAAAACGTTTATTAGGAGAAGATTTTTCAATTGCAGCTGCATCAAAAGGAGTGACAGAAAAAGAAATTCCCCAGGGAGTACAAACCGATCTCTTTGGAAATATTATTGAACCAGAAGAAAAAGCAAAAAAGGTGAAAACAGCTGGCCCCTCTGATGAGCTTGGCACTGTGGAAACAATAGATAAAAATATCAACAATACTTCTCACACATATACTGCTGTTGAAACTGATGCTGCTATAAAAAAACTGGTGGCAGAACTTAAAAAACACAATGAGATCTGTTTTGACACAGAAACCACAGGCATTGATGCGAATGAAGCTGAACTGGTTGGGCTGAGTTTTTCTGTTACACCCGGGGAAGCCTGGTATGTTCCATGCCCTGCTGATCAAAAAAGAACCAAAGAAATACTTGCCTTTTTTGAACCGCTCTTTAGCGATAAAAAGAAAATATGGATCGGCCAGAATACTAAATACGATCTATTGGTTTTAAAATGGTACGATGTTGAAATAGCCGGTGACCTATTCGACACCATGCTGGCCCATTATGTAATAGAGCCTGATGGCAAACGGAGCATGGATCTGCTGAGTGAAAAGTTCCTGGGTTATGAACCTGTTTCTATTGAAGAATTAATTGGTAAAAAAGGAAAGAACCAGGGAAATATGCGGGATGTGGAAATTGAAAAAATAAAAGACTATGCTGCCGAAGATGCGGACATTACACTTCAGCTGAAAAATGCTTTTGAACCATTATTGTCAAGCCGTGAAGTAGAAAAAGTTTTTAAAGAAGTAGAAAGTCCACTGGTAAAAGTGTTGGTGGATATGGAATATGAAGGGATCAAAATAGATGTTGACTTCCTGAACGAGTATTCAAAAGAGCTGGAAAAAGAAGCAAAAAAAGCAGAGGACAGTGTTTACAAACAAGCAGGAGTTAGATTCAACCTTGCATCGCCCAAACAACTGGGTGAAGTTCTGTTTGACAAATTAAAGCTGGATGACTCCGCCAAAAAAACAAAAACCGGACAATACCAGACGGGTGAAGATGTGTTGCTGAAACTGGCTGCAAGAGGACATAGTATTGCTGATGATATTCTTACTTTCCGGGAGCTCACAAAATTAAAATCAACTTATGTAGATGCACTTCCACAGTTGATCAACAAAAAAACCGGGCGGGTCCATACTTCATATGGACAGGCAGTTGCAGTAACAGGCCGGTTACAAAGCAATAATCCCAACTTGCAAAATATTCCTGTACGAACCGACAGAGGAAAAGAGGTTAGAAAAGCATTTATTCCAAGGGATAGTAAACATGTATTGCTTTCAGCCGACTATTCGCAGATCGAACTCAGGATCGTTGCGGCTATAAGCGGAGATGCAAATATGTGTAAAGCATTTAAAGATGGAACCGACATTCATACTGCCACAGCTGCAAGAGTATATAATGTAGATGAAAAAGATGTAACAAAAGAAATGCGTTACAAAGCCAAGAGTGTGAATTTTGGTATTATATATGGACAAGGCGCTTTTGGATTAGCAGATAACTTAGGCATTACCAGAACCGAAGCGAAGGAGATCATCGATAATTACAAAAAACAATTTCCGGGTATTCAACAATACATGGATGATACCATCAACTTTGCCCGTGAAAATGGTTATGTGCAAACATTAATGGGGCGAAAGAGATGGTTGCGGGATATTAATTCAGCCAACTTCACCGTAAGAGGCTTTGCAGAAAGAAACGCCATCAACTCACCTATACAAGGTACGGCTGCAGATATGATCAAGCTGGCGATGCAAAAAGTACATGCAGCAATGAAGAAGGAAAAGATGCAGAGCAAAATGCTACTCCAGGTTCATGATGAATTGGTTTTTGATGCATTAAAAACAGAAGTAAAAGAATTAAAGCCGCTTATTATTGAAAATATGCAATCTGCCATGCCTCTTCCGCATAAAGTACCCGTTACTGCAGATTGCGGACAGGGATTAAATTGGCTTGAGGCACATTAAGTTGTGCATTTCATTCTGAAAAATTCTGTGTTTGGTTGATTTTTATTTTCCTCTGATAATTGTTAATAGTATCTTTTGCGTCCAAAAAATTTTATTTATGAAAAGAATCTTGACAATTATCCTTGCATTATGCAGCTGGGCGGGTATTTCCGCACAATCAGCCGATGAGGCGCAAAAATGGATGGAGTTTATGACTCCTTCCAAAATTCATAATATGATGGCCCAATGGGATGGTGAATGGAATGAACAAATAAAAATGTGGATGGCCCCGGGTGCGCCTGAACAGGAAATGAAATCTATCTGTGTAAACAGGATGATAATGGGCGGCCGCTACCAGGAAAGCAAACATACTGGTGATTTTATGGGAATGCCATTTGAAGGCTTAAGTACACTGGCCTGGGACAATGCCCGGAAGCTTTTTGTATCTACATGGATCGATAATTTCGGAACCGGCATTGCAACAATGGAAGGCACCTGGGATGAAGCAACGAAAACTGCAAACTTAAAAGGGAAAATGACCGACCCTATGACAGGTATGCTGACTGATATACGAGAAGTATTTAAGATAGTTGATGATAATACGCAGATCATGGAGCAGTACGGAGTAAAGGATGGCACTGAGTATAAGACAATGGAAATAAAGTTTACGAGAAAATAATAGGTTATCTCTACTTTGGAAAGCCCGGAGAACCGGGCTTTTTTATTTTTTGATCATTTCAAGTTTATACAGGTCATTTCTTCTGTCTTTCAGATTTTGTACACTACCATATTCATGAAGTTCATGTAGCAGTGTAATATCAACATCAGACACAACGATCATTTCTGTATTAGGTGATGCTTCTGCCTTAATGCCATTAACAGGAAAAGCAAAATCAGATGGTGTGAGTACTGCTGATTGTGCAAACTGCAGGTCCATATTATGCACTTTAGGCAGGTTACCCACCGTTCCGGCGATGGCTACATAGCATTCATTTTCGATTGCCCTTGCCTGGGCACAATATCGGACCCGGTTATATGCATTTTGTGTATCTGTCAAAAATGGTACAAATAAAATTTTCATTCCCTTGTCAGCCAGGATACGGGGTAATTCCGGAAATTGTACATCATAGCAGATAAGCATGCCTACTTTACCACAATCAGATTCTATAAGTGGCAACCGATCTCCTCCTTTCATTCCCCATTCATACTCCTCGGAGGGAGTAGGATGAATTTTATCATAACTATCTCTGCGGCCATCCCTGTGTAGAAAATAGGCAGTATTATAAAGGCCATCTTCTCTTAACTCAGGCATGCTGCCGGCAATTACATTTACATTATAAGAAATAGCCAGCCTTGACAATTCTTTGACAAGCGGTTCAGTATATTTTGCCAACTCCCGGATTGCTTTATGTCCCGGAAGATGATTGTACTTCCCCATTAAAGGAGCATTGAAAAGCTCTGGTAAAACAGCAAAATCAGATTCATAATCACTTACTGCATCAATAAAGTATTCAACACTGTTTACAAGATCCTCCAGTTTATCAAAGGGTCGCATCTGCCACTGGATCACACCAATCCGGACGGATTCTTTTTTACTTTCAATCGGGTTGTATATTTTTTCATAAACAACATTATACCATACCAGCAATGTGGCATATCCCTTCGACTCATTGTCTTCTGGTAAATAATTCTGCATCACCTTCTTTATCTGGAAATCATTGGCCAGCTGAAAACTCAACGTAGGATCATAAATAGAACGTTTCTTTACTTTTTCAATGTATTCTCGTGGTGTTAGTTTATCTGCATATTTATGATAATTGGGGATTCGTCCGCCGGCCATTATAGCCCGTAGGTTTAATCCTTCACACACTTTCTTTCTGGCATCATATAATCTTCTTGCCAATCGCAAACCCCTGTATTCGGGGTGAATAAAAACCTCTATCCCATATAACACATCCCCGTCAGGATCATGTGTCCCAAAAGAATAATCCCCGGTTATTTGCCTATAGGTATGTGCATCTCCAAATCGCTTTATATCAATGATGATCGCTAATGCACAACCCACCACTTTATTATCTTTTGTAATACATATTTGTCCTTCCGGAAATTTATCAATTAACCTGGCCAAAGCTTCTTCTTTCCAATATTGCCCCCCAAGAGTAGCATAAGCCTGAATCATTGATTCTTTCAACTCCTGGTAGTCAGCCATTGTTAAATTCCTGACCTTTATTTTCGTGGTTGCCATAAAAGCATTTTCCTTAAAATACTGATTATTTCTGTAATAACTAAAGTAAATCGCTATACGAGAGATCAATCCCTGTAGGTAGTAAATTCCGGAGAACTACAGTAGGATTATCCAGCCTGTTCGTATGCCTTCTTTATCCAGCTGATCAGATCTTTGGTGATCATTTTTGCATCTTCCACTTTAATACGATGTGTGCACATAGCATTCCAACTTCCCGCTGCTATGACATTTCCTGAAGCTGCTACACCCTTTATATTGAGCCCAACATCCAGTCTTTCTTTTGTCGATGGCTGAATAATAGCAAATTGCTTTTTTCTTCTTAAGCTCACATAAGTTTTTTTGGGAGCCACTTCTATATCACTTCCAAACTTTTTTACATCCGCCATTATCTTATCATACCAGAGTTTCAGGTTCTCTTTTCCCTTATACTGCATTGTAATTAAGTCGTCACTGTTTTCTGCTGCTCCGGCATGCGATTGTTTAGCAAAGTGTACCACAAGATTGGCATTGCCATGTGTAAACCCATGCTTTTCTTTTAAGAATTTGATCAATTCCCCATGTTTGGCAAAACCCGACTTGTTAACTATGTCGATCCACTGGTTTAATTTTTTGCCGGTATTTTTTTCAATATTGGCGATCTGCGTTTGCATAGCCTTATCTAACTTTTCGCTGCTCATAATATTATTTTAAAGTAAAACAATGCTTTCAAAAAATATACATAGATAGCACCAACAAAACAAAAAATGAAAGAGATATATCCCCGATTTACTATTTTGAATTTTTCGGTACGGCAAGTACAGAATAATAGGCTTTCTTAGGTTCATAATTTCTATCCCATAATAATGGATAATTGGTCCGGCCAGGAATGGGATAACCATTCTTCCAACTCATTCCATCATGTACACCCCAAAATGTTACTCTTGCTATTTTTTCTTTTCTACTATAAAATATCTCAAACAACTCTTTATAACGGTTTGCTAATGCCTGCTGCACATTATCGGGAAGACCATTAGCGTACGGATCAAAAAATTCCTTAAACTCCTCTAATTGGAACTGTGGGTCACTCATCCCCTGGCCAATGATCTGTCCTTCTTTGGTAAGCGGCAGCACATCTACGTCCAATTCTGTTATCATCACTTTTACTCCTAATGAAGAAAACGAATCAATGGCCGCTTCTATGTATTCGTTCTTTGGATAGTTTAGTCCCCAATGCCCTTGTATCCCGATTCCGTCTATGCGAATACCCTCTTTTTGCAGCATCCGTACCATTCGCATGATACCATCCCGCTTGGCGGGCCGCCATGCATTAAAGTCATTGTAGTATAGTTCTGTATCAGGTGCATACTCACTGGCAAACCTGAAAGCATTTTTTACTAATGTGTCGCCATTGCCAACTCCTTTTACCCAGGTAGTAGGCCGGTAACTTCCATCATTATCTATCACTTCATTCACAACATCCCAGGCATCCACTTTACCGTTATACCTCCCGGCAACAACCTGTATGTGCTGACGCATCCTTTCAATTTGCTGTTGAGAATTTTTGGTTGTTCCATCTTCGTTCCTGAAAAACCATTCTGGTGTTTGATTATGCCATACCAGCGTATGTCCCACAATAAACATATTATTCTTCCTGCCAAACTCCACAAATTCATCTGCCGGTCCATAGTTAAAAACTCCTGGTTCAGGATTTATCAATGCTGCTTTCATTACATTCTCAACTGTAATGGCATTAAAATCCCGGGCTACGATCTCTTGCAGCTTTTTATCATTTCCTCCTGTAATGCCCGGGTTAACTGCTACGCCAACCAGGAAAGCTTTTTTAAATGCATCTTTAAGCGTTGCATCCGATTGCCGGTTATCTGAATTCCGGTCAGAATTTTCAGAACAAGCAATCAGTATAAAAGAAGAAATGATTATAAAAAATAGGGTGTCTTTAAAATTGTTCATGACAGAGAATCTTTGTTTATTTCTTTTTAGGTTTACTTTTTTCATAAAAGCTGATCCAATCCTGCGGGGTTAGTTTTGCAGATAGTTCTCCTATAAGTTCATATGGAATCTTCTCAATATTCTTAAACCGTATACAACACTTTCCCATATCCAGTTTTCCCATACTAAGCTTTGCATATTCTTTGATAAACCACTTACCCAGATCATTCTCTGAATACATACCCATGTGATAGACAGAAATATAATTTTTTTGCGAAGCCAGGCTCATAAACGGCAGAGGCTGCTTCGGGTCGCAATGATAGCCTTCGGAATAAAGAGAATGGGGAACCACATAACCGATCATACCGTATCCCATACCTTCTTTAAATCCTTTCGGAAGGTTCTTTTTAATGACTTTGCGAAGTTTTGTCATTGGCTGTTGCCTTTCTTCAGGCAATTCTGCCAGGTACTGCTCTACCGTTGCTGCTTTTGATTGCATAATATTTTATTTTTCAAAAAATTGAATATAGTTACCGTCGAGATCAAGTATAAAGAACATTTTTACCTGTTAGTAGATTATTCGTTATGAGCCATACTGTTTTATGCGGTTATCACATTCTGTATCTTTTCATTCCGGTTCCGAAGATCAACACCGCCTTCCAGCATCGATTTTAAATTAGCCATGTAAAATGTCCACCCTGTTTTACAACCGATATGCCAGTTTTGTTTGCCCTTTTCATCTGTGGGTATATCTGTTTGCACCAGTTCTACAATTTGCTCATCCTGTTCATCATAAATTCTCACTGTGCAAATACCAGCATCTCCAAACCTGAATTGAAAGAGATCTTTTCCATTACAATCCAGTATCTCACCATGCTCTACCACATCATCTGAATATCCATGCCACCACCAGGAATAGCCATCACCTTTTTGTACTGATTCGCCGGGTGCATATAAACTCCCGTCCGGTTTTTTATACTCCGATTTTCGAAGAAACCAATACTCAATTCCTTCTTTGGTTGCCCAACACCAATAAAGTTTTTCAATGGGTACTTTAACGTTTATCCGAGCCGAGAACCGGCCCCAGTCAAAATTTGCCATGATCAGTTTTTTTGGCGTGAATAATAAAAGTCAGATCTCTTATCCGGCATTTCCGGCCCTCCGTCTATATAGGCATGTATTGAATCAATGTTAACAAGAGTGTAAACAATTCTTTTCGGAAAATCATGTTCAGAATTTTCGGATACAAAACTTGTATCTGTAAAACCGGTGATCTTAAATTTTACCGGTTCATTATTATTCTGTCCAAATGCCAGGGGAATATAATAGTAGTCTCCTTCAATAAAAGAAATGCTTAGCTCTTCCAGTATTTTCTCTTCTCCGTTTTGAACTCTTTTGCTTTGTCCTTCCATAGATTGTTCTCCTGCTACTTGCCAGGATTCTACAATAACTCCTCTTTTCGTTTTCATTACCCAGTTTCCTTTCAGCCATTTAAAAGGCATTGATAAGTTCTTTTCAGCCTGAAGAAATGAACTGAAAACAAACAAGACAAGTATGCAAACTATATAACGCATACATAACTATTGAGATGCCGGAACACTATGTAACCCGATCCTGTTACCCTCTGTGTCAATTATAACTGCCATAAAACCATACTCAGGGCTGATCTCTGTTTTAGGCACCAGTATCTTACCACCGGCAGCTTCAGTTTTATCCAATACAGCCTGTACGTCAGGATTTCCATTTAAGTAAATAAGCGGGCCGTCTGTGGCAGATGGTTTATGAAAACCTCCGCTATCTACTACGGCGCCACCTACCTGTGTCATCATATCATCCAGCGGGAACATCCGCATTTTAATATTTGGCAGGTCAAGAGGAGCCAGCTGAATGCCGAATATGGTTTCATAAAATTTAGTGGCTCTGTCAAGATCGGTTGAGGGTATCTCAAACCAGCTGATTGCATTTTTCATAATAACGTTTTTATTTCAATTTTATATTTAAGAAGTAAGAGCGGCCCGGCTACTTACCCAGTATCCTTGCCAGTTGAACAATTGCTCCTTCCCACCAGGGAGCAACATATCGTAATCTTGGCTTCCTGGCTTCTGTGGCTTTTACAATTTTTGCTACGATAGAATTCAATGACCTGTATTCAGTTGCTTTA